>Ga0114982_1001713_pt1 | contig 10211 bp, 7 predicted proteins | sample Shrwel_input2_FT_FD_87183 | JGI IMG/M metagenome (GOLD analysis project Ga0114982, IMG submission 87183) | Subsurface microbial communities from deep shales in Ohio, USA - Utica-3 well 1 S input2 FT | ecosystem: Environmental > Aquatic > Deep subsurface > Shale gas/oil reservoir > Produced... | reverse complement strand
CGCCAATATATCTCACTTCCACTCATATAAGCTGGTGAATTTTATGTTAAGTACGGTAATACTGGGCTTGGTGGCCCTTGCATTTGTGATGATCGTTATAGAGGATATTATCCACGTAAACAAGGCAAAAACGACACTTTTTTTCGGTACTCTGTGCTGGATTTTAGCCTTTATCTTCCCAATGCACGGCGCTACAAGTGCCGAAGTCAGTGAACAACTTAACCATAACCTGCTAGAAATAGCCACTTTATGGTTATTTTTAATGTCGACTATGACTTTTGTTGCTTATCTCAACAGTAAAGGCTTTATTGCCCAGATGGTGCAACGGATGTTGCCGAATGAATTATCTGAACGGCGGCTGATGTTTATCATTGCTGCATTTTCCTTTGTGTTTTCATCTTTTGCCGATAACGTCACCGCAACTCTGGTGTCTATTGCTGTCATTGCCAGCTTAAAGATGGATGTGAAAAAACGCATTAAATACGCCACGCTGATTATCTTTGCGGTCAATAGTGGCGGTGTTTCGTTAATCACCGGTGATGTCACGACGTTGATGTTCTTCTTGGCCGGTAAAGTGACGATTGCCAATTTATTATTGTTAGTTATTCCTGCATTTTTCGCTGTTGCTGTGCTGGCCATTTTACTGTCTCGCGGCATGAATGACCGTATTAAAATTGAGAAATCGACTAAGCCAATTGAAAAAGCGGATGCCATTATTGCCGCTATTTTTGCGGCAACCATTGGTTCAACTTTATTATTCAATATTCTGTTCCAGATTCCACCAGTACTGACCTTCCTGTTTGGCTTGGGTATCATGTTCCTAAGCGCACAATATTTGCTGCGAAAAAAAGCAACCCAAAGTATTTTGAACTACGTCCGTGAAGTCGAGTTTGAGACACTGCTGTTCTTCCTGGGTGTGTTGTTGTTGGTCGGTATTTTAAAAGAAATCGGTTTTCTGAATAACTTCACTAACTTGTACACAGTGTTGCCACCACTTGAAGCAAACTACCTGATGGGATTGGCGTCGTCTTTAATTGACAACGTGCCATTAACAGCCGCGCTGTTAAAGGCTGATTTAGGTATGACTGCTGCGGAATGGTTATTGCTGACTTATGCGACAGGCGTTGGCGGCTCCATCCTGATCATTGGTTCTGCTGCGGGTATTATCGCGATGAGCAAAGTGAAAGAATTGACCTTTGGTAGCTATTTTAAAATGGCTGGTTACCTGCTGTTTGCATACAGCTTAGGTTATGCTGGCGTTTATTTTGTCGGACATACGGTCCTCGGTTAACGCTTGAGCATTACAATAAAGAAGCGCCGCAACATTTGCGGCGTTTTTTTATACAAAAATTCAATATGTTGCGGCAACAGCCATCTAAAAGGCTGTTGCCTTTTGGGAAAAAGTCGCGTATCTTACACGCGTCAATCATATCTGATAGACCAGAAGAGGAGCGTTCACCAGGTAATTCAGCGCAGGTGGCTATACACCGGATACTGAATGAGGGGGATGAATGCCGAGAGCTTGACTGCATAGCACAGTCAGGTTCGGTCAAAAGGGCTGAATCCCTGCGACTGTCACCTGAAACCCGGTGGAGAGCTTCTGGCCTTTGTTCGTCTGCAAGTAGACAGCAACTGCGGAAGTTATTTCGCCTGCTGTATCTGATTGTTGCGCTGCAAAAGCCATGCTCTGCTTATGTTTTTTATAAGGAGAGAAACCTTGTCAAATCTCAGTTTTGTATCTCAGCGCCCAACGGGCACTTTATCTTCTATCTCTGCAGCAGCCATGATAGTGGCTAAATTCGGTGGCACCAGTGTGGCTGATTTTGCTGCCATGTCGCGTTGTGCCGATATTGTTCTGGCCGATCCCAGCATCCGCTTGGTGGTGGTCAGTGCCAGTTCCGGCGTCACCAATTTATTGGTCGATATTACCCGTCAGCAAGAACCGGCCGCACGCTTACTGGCTTATGCCGGGGTTGAACGTATTACCTACGCGGTATTACAGCAGTTGCAACAACAAGCCTTAGTCGGCGCTGCCATTGAGCAACTGCTGCTGGAATTAAAAACCCTGGTCAATGCCGAGCGTCCTTATAGTGCGGCGGAAAAAGATCTGCTGCAATCCTTTGGCGAACGGTTAAGTTCAGTGTTGTTTGCCCAGGTGCTGGCAGAGCGGGGGGCGGCAGTCAGTAGTTTTGATGTACGCCGTGTGATGCGCACGGACAGTCGGTTTGGCAAAGGCGAGCCACAAATTGGCGAGATTGCAGCTTTGACTGCACAGTACCTGCAGCCACTGTTACAGCAACAACTGATTGTCACTCAGGGTTTTATTGGCGCAGATATGCAAGGACAAACCACCACCCTTGGTCGGGGCGGTTCGGATTACAGCGCGGCAATTTTAGGAGAAGCCATTGGCGCTCGTGTGGTGCAAATCTGGACCGACGTGGTTGGCATTTTCACTACGGATCCACGCTTGACGGATCAGGCCCGCTGTATCCCGGAAATCAGTTTTGATGAAGCGGCCGAGATGGCGACTTTTGGCGCTAAAGTGTTGCACCCGGCCACGTTAATTCCGGCGATGCGGCAGAACATACCGGTGTTTGTTGGTTCCAGCCGTGAGCCTCATGCGGGGGGAACCTGGATTTCTAAACAGGTTGATACCAAACCTTCGTATCGGGCTATTGCGCTGCGTAAAGCGCAAACCCTGATCACGGTGAAAAGTCCGGCTATGCTGCACGCCGCCGGTTTCCTGGCGCGGGTGTTTGATATCCTGAGCCGGCATCAGATTTCGGTTGATCTGGTGACCACTTCAGAGATTAGTGTTGCGCTGACGCTGGACGATGCGCCTGGCAGTGCTTTTAGTCAGTCGATTGAACCTGCGTTGGCAGAGCTGAAAGCTTTCTCCGAGGTTACTGTAGAGCAGGATTTAAGTCTGATTGCGGTGATTGGCAACCATTTGCACAGTACCCGCGGTGTGACTGGTTCATTATTCCAGGCGCTGGAGAAAATTAATATGCGGCTGATTTGTCATGGCGCCAGCCGGCATAATTTATGTTTCCTGGTGCAGGATCAAGAAGCGGCGGCAGTGGTGAAGGAATTACATCAGGCATTATTCTGAGCCTGAGGCTTTTAGAAAACCCTGGCTGGCAGTAACACTGCCAGCCAGGGTTTTCATGACGTCAGTTAGATAAACAGTTGTTTGATTTCATTAAACAAGGTTTTAAATTCTGCGGTTTGATAAAACTCAGTCGAACTGATTAAACCTGCCTCAATGTAGGGCTGGTATAAGCTGTTTTCGTCGCCTTCGGTATGAAAATAACCGTGCTTAATGGCTGCAATGCGGATGAAATCCAGATAAGAAGGATGTTTGGGCTGATAAGTACTGGTATGCCATTGTTCCGCGACTTCAATCAACTCTTCATTAAATCCCCAGGACCGCAGAATAGTACCGCCAATATTGGATGACATTGACGCAATGGATTGTTGAATAAAACCTTCTTCGCCAAAAATGTCATGATGTTTTTCGGCTTCGGTCAGGATAGGTAAGGCGCCGATATTATGCACCAGACCTGCCAGTGTCATGGTATCGAAATTAACCGCGGTATGTTTAAAATTAGCATTGTATTGTTGCATGGTCGTCAGAGCAAAAGCAGTGATTTCCAGTGTTTCAGCCCAGACGTGCGCCATTTGCGCTTTGATAAAGGGTGTTTTAGAAACAAAGAGTTGTTCCATTGCCATCGCGGTTACGACGTTTTTAATATAACGTAAGCCAATCCGGGTGGTTGCCTGATGCATGGTGTTGACGTGCACCCCGCGGCCAACAAAGGCACTATTGGCTATTTTCATGATGCGGGCCGACAAGGCCGGATCATGCGAGATCATTTCCGACATTTGATTGAGATTGACATTGGGATCATCGGCTAATTTTCTGATTTTTAATGCAATTTCCGGAAGGCTAGGTAACACTAGTGTATCGGTACGGATTTTTTCAATTAAGATTGTGAGTAAGGCATTTTGCGCAGTCATATTAGAACCCTGTAACAGCTTGTTGTCATTGTTGGGATTTAGCAACAATTTGAGTATTGTCCATTCTCTGAAACTTTCACAGCAGCAGCAGAAAATAAATAATGGCGAAACTTGCGCTGGAACACAACAGATGTTTAGCCATTATTTAAATATATATCAATCAGTTAACTAACGGACCTGCAACAGGAAAACGCCGGTTAAAATTTATCCAGTAAAGCTCTGTGATAATCTGTGAGCTTGACGGTCAAATCCAGTCGCTGTATTTGCTGTTGTAATTGCTGTAGTTGAACTTCAAGCTCTTGTAAATTAAGCACATTATCATCTAGTAGCCAGAGTTGGCGCGAGCCATGATAATTAAACAGCATCACGATGATGGCGTCCTGGTGATCCGCTTTCACGGCAGCCTGTATGGCGCGTAGCCGGCGATTGATTTGATTCAGTTCTTGTTTCAGTTGCCAGACATAAGCAATCTCATAAAACCAGGGACGGCTTTTCAACTGTTGTAAGGTTTTACCGACTAAAACGGCGGCAATCGCAACCCCCAGCAAATTCAGCCAGAAATTTTCGCCTGGCGCCGTGCCAAACCAATGAATTAGCAAAGTTGACAAACCGACGCCCAAGCTGGCAAATGCGATCACAGCTGCAGTAATGGTGATGTTTAAATGGCGGCGGTACCTGGCTTTATCTACTTCAATTAATTGCATTTTTTATCCATCATTTGCAAAAGCGGCAGTATAGCAGTTCAATCTTAGCTGCAGGCAACTTTAACTGAGTTGCCATTCAGTCAGGCCCTCGGCCTGATTCAGTTGTTGCCAGCTGGGACGCGCCCGACAGGCATCTGCTAATCGTTTTAATGCCGGCCATGCCAGGGCGGTAGTTGGCATATTGCGTGACCAACGCATATACATGGTTAGCAGCAAATCTGCGGCGCTGAACTGTTCACCGCAAAGCCAGGGACCATGTTGCTGTAAATGCAACTCAAGCTGTTGCCAGATGGCTGTGATCTTGTCTGCTAGTTGCTGTTGCAGAGCCGGGGGATACTGCTCAAAGCCTAAATCCGGCGGATAAAACCACAACCGGAAGGTTGGCGCTAATTGGTTGGACAAAAAGCACAGCCACTGTAAAAAAGCCGCCCGCTGCGGGCTACCTGGCATCGGCGCCAATCCTGCCGACGGATGCTGCTCCGTCAGGTATAACAACAGCGCGACTGATTCAGTGCGATACATAGTGCCATCAAACAGCACCGGCACCTGGCCAAGCGGATTTTTTTGCAAAAATTCGGCAGACTTTTGTGCTGAGCTGGAAAAATCGACCAACTGCAGGCTAAAAGGCACCTTTAGCTCCAGTAATAACCAATGCACCACTAAACTGGCGCTGCCGGGCGAATAATAAAGCTGGTACATGATGCCTTTCCTTGTTCGCAGAAAACTGTCTTATCTTTGAGCTATTTTGGGGGAAATGTAAAGGCTAAATTGCCACCACCGCCGGGAGTCCGGCGCTGGCGGCAACACCTGCAGTTATGCTGTCAGCGGGCCAGCTCAGCACTGCGGTTCAAGGCTGGCGCCATGGTGATGCCGAACAATTTATCGCGGATGCGCCAGAATCTGCCATCTTTACGGGCGACTATGGCGCCAGGCGGCACCAGCCGGTGGCTTTGCGCCACAATGGCGCGGACAGAACTGCTGTCAAAAGGACGGTGCCGGTCCGGCAAGTGCGGTGGCAGGAATAACCGGGCAAAACGTTGTTTTTGTGCTTTGCTCTGCAGCGGCCAAAACTCATGCAACTGCTGACCATCGTCACCCTGATAGCTGATTTTCAGCCGTGCCTGACCCTTAGTGTCAGTTTGCGCTTCCAGTGTCAGACTCTGCGGGTACAGGATCAGAGCGTCTTTTAGTTTCATGGCGTCCTGCAACTTTTTATCCGGATCCACCAGTACCGTTTGGCAAGCGTGACAAAATTTAGCGGCGATATCATGTTCCGCGCCACAATCGGGGCAGAATTTGGCGCGAAAACGATAATCACAGGCCACGATATTGGTTAAATCACGTCGGTCAAAGCCCTGACATTTGCGGCCATAATGCTCCAGAACTAAACCATTGACGTCAGTTTTACCCCAGAAAGTATTGGCAAACTGACAAAGCGGGCAGGGGATGGTGACCAATTCGCTGTCGGACGACGGTGGGGCTGAGCCGACTTCCGGTGAATACAAGTCATACATGTTGCCGGCATAATCCAGCACCAGGCAATCGGTTTTTCCTGGCGACAAGCGCAGACCCCGGCCAACAATCTGCTGATATAAACTGACTGACTCGGTTGGGCGCAGGATAGCGATCAGATCGACATGAGGGGCATCAAAGCCAGTGGTGAGTACAGCCACATTGACCAGATATTTTAACTGTCTGGTTTTAAAGGCCTGGATCAGTTGCATACGCTCTGAAGCTTTGGTTGACGCCAGGACCAAGGCCGCTTCACCGGCTGGCAAATAGTGCATAATTTCGCGGGCATGGGCGGTCGTGGCGGCAAAAATCATCACCCCTTGCCGGTTTTTGGCATAGTGCTGTACTTGCGCGATGATTTGCGGTGTCACTCTTTTGGCGCTGTTAATCACCGCAGCGAGCTCATCTTCGCGAAAATAACCGGCTGCAGTGGGTTTTAAACCGGAAAAGTCGTAGCTGAGCAAAGGTGCGTCCAAGACCCGCGCCGGAGTCAGGTACTGTTGATCTAACAAATGCCGGATCGGCAGTTCGAAAATGCAGAAGCGGAAAAAGCGCGGCTCTTCTGAACGCACCAAACCCCGGCTGTGATATTGATAGATAAAGCCCTGACCCAGCCGGTAAGGGGTTGCCGTCAGGCCAAGAATTTTAATGCCGGGATTTTGCTGTTGCAGATGACGAATAACCTGGCGATAACTACTTTGCTCATCCTGCGCTTCGGCAGCAGTCAAGCCAGGGCCAAGTCGTTGCGGCACCCGATGGCACTCGTCGATCACCAATAAGCTAAAACTGGCCGCAAAAGCATCCAGATTGCGCGCCACCGACTGGATCGAGGCAAAGACGACTTTGTCGTCGCTTTCTTTGCGGCCAAGGCCCGCCGCATAAATACCGGCACTCAGGCCATATTGCTGATATTTGCTGTGATTTTGTTCGACCAATTCTTTTACATGCGCCAACACCAGCACCCGGCCTTTCGCCAGCCGGGCCAGCTCGGCAATCACCAGACTTTTACCCGCTCCGGTTGGTAACACCACCACGGCAGGGTCGTGCTGGCGACGAAAATAATGCAACACGGCCTGAACCGTTTGTTGCTGATAATCCCGTAGCTGATAACTCATCCGGTGTTACTTTAAGCCTTTGTGACTGAACATCACCGCTTTTTGTGCGATAAAAGTGGCTTTGATCGATTGTGCATCGTCGCCCCAGATACAATTGCGGGTGCCCAGCGTTTCTTCACATTGAGTCGGCGCGCCTATCACTTGCGTCACTTCGTCGTACTCCATGCCGACTTTGAGCAACTGATAATTGTCCATCGATAATTTACTGCAGGCTGTTATCCATAGCAGCATGCCCAAAAGCATTAATTTTTTCATCGTCAATCCTTATCCGGTTGCCGCCCATCAGCTGGGCGGCTTGAGGTTGATCAAGGCGTTACCGTAGCCGGTACCATGGGCGGAACAAAGCGCCGGATTTGCAACACCAGCCCCAGGTAGGGGTGATCCAGATAATGGATCTCACCCAATAATAACCGGGTCTGATCCTGGCTATAAAAGGTCTGCAATTGTTGGCCATCGTTTGATAAGCGCCTTAAATTAAATTCAGCTTCGGCAAATAACATCCGCTCGCTGTACACTTTGAGTAAACCATCTAATTGCCACACCGCAGCTGAACCGACAGCACTGGCTGGCAACGCCGGACTGGCTAAATCTGGTTTTCTTGCCTGTTGTAACTGTTGCTCCAATTGCTGGATCTGCTGGTCCAGGGCAGACCCTGCATCCGGTGGTAATTGCAGACTGAGTGGCCGGCCAGCATAGTCAAACTGTGCGGCAAAGTTGCGTCCGGCAAACCAGCGGCTGCTGCGACTTTTGGCCTTAGTCGTCAGTGTCTGTCGCCAAACCGTGTGCAATAACAACTGATGACCAGCGCGATGTTTGAGCTGATAAGCCAAGTCTTTCAGTTGTAACGCAGTTTCAGCGGCCAGATAAGGGCCGGTTTGATGTTGTTCTTCACCTGGTGGGGTGAGCGGCAGCTGTAAGGTCGCTGCGGGTTGTGCCTGATAAGTGACGCCAACCGCCAACTGTGGTTGCTGCCAGTGCGAAGGCAACTGCTCATATTGGCAGAATACCGGCAGCCTCGTCATCGCATAAGGGCTGTTTATATCACGCGGCAAAGCTGAACTGAATGAGGTTTGTACCGGCAAGCGGGCAAAGGCCAGTTGTTCCGCATCATTCGGTAACTGGGTCAGTGCCTGCAGCAAAAAGCCGCCGCCAGTTGCATCTTCCATCTGAAGTTGCAGGCCTTGCCCCCATAACACTGTGCTATCAACTTCGCCTTGACAGGCTGGCAGCGCCAGCAGCAGTGGTTTCAGATCGGGTTGGTAGTGACGGCTGAGCAGATCCAGCGCTGTCGCGGTATTGATCGGCCGCACTTTATCCGGAAACTGTTCCAGTAATCGCTGTTGGGGTTCACGGCTAAAAGCCAGTAACTCAATTTCGAACCAGGAACTTTCGAGCTGGGGGCTGGTTTGGGCCTGTGCCAATTGGCAGGCTCCAGCCAGCCACAAACTGGTTAGTACAACTTTAAGCGGCCACAGAGGGCGGCTTGCTGGCTTGGCGTTGTTGTTCATTGGTCTTTCCATTTCAATAGGTGCTCAACTATGACGCTGGAAATCTTCCAGCATGCTTTTCACCAGTGCCAGCCGGCTGGTGGTATCCGGGGTTTCAATACTGAACTTGAGTTTCTGACCCCCTTCCAGTTTGTAGATCCGGGACTGGGTTTGGATCAACCTGATGATATAAGCTGGCTGTACCTTGGTACGATCGGCAAATTCGACGCTGCCGCCTTTGCTGTGCACGTCCAGGCGTTTAATCCCCAACTGTTGCATCTGTTGCTTAAAGCTGGTCTGCGCCAGCAGATTTTTGGCGGCATCAGGTAACAAACCAAACCGGTCAATCAGCTCAACCTGAATCTCATCCAGTTCAGCCTCGTCTTTACTGCTGGCCAGGCGTTTGTAAAAGGATAACCGCAGACTGACATCCGGGATATAACTGTCCGGGAATAAAGCCGGGATTTTCAGGTCAAGCTCAGCTTGCTGGCCGAGCAAAGTATCTAAACTGTGTTCACGGCCCTCTTTTAATGCCTGCACTGCTTCTTCCAGCATTTCCATATAGAGGGTAAAGCCAATCGATTCAATCTGGCCACTCTGATCATCGCCCAGCAATTCACCAGCGCCACGGATTTCCAAATCGTGACTGGCCAGCGCAAAACCGGCGCCCAAATCTTCCAGTGCTGAAATGGCTTCCAGTCGTTTTTGCGCGTCGGCGGTCAGCCGTTTTGGTGGTGGCGTTAGCAAATAGGCATAAGCCTGGTGATGGGAACGACCGACCCGGCCCCGCAGTTGATGCAACTGGGCCAGACCAAAATTATCAGCCCGGTTAATAATGATGGTATTGGCGGTCGGTACATCAATACCGGTTTCAATGATGGTAGAGCACAATAACACATTAAAACGCTGATGATAAAAGTCAGCCATCACCCGTTCCAGCTCCCGCTCCGGCATTTGGCCATGGGCGATAGCGATCATCGCTTCCGGCAACAGTTCAGCCAAATCACTAGCCGTTTTTTCGATACTGGCCACATCGTTATGCAGAAAATAAACCTGACCACCGCGCATGATTTCGCGCAGCACTGCTTCACGGATCAAGCCGGTTTCATATTCACGGACAAAGGTTTTGACCGCCAGTCGTTTTGCTGGCGGAGTGGCGATAATGGATAAATCCCGCATCCCGGACAACGACATATTTAAGGTGCGCGGGATTGGCGTTGCCGTCAGCGTCAAAATATCGATATTGGCACGCAATGCTTTGATTTTTTCTTTTTGCCGGACACCAAATCGGTGTTCTTCATCGACAATCAGTAGTCCCAGCTCGCGGAATTTAATGTCATCCTGTAGCAGTTTATGCGTGCCAATCAGAATAT
>Ga0114982_1001708_pt1 | contig 10253 bp, 8 predicted proteins | sample Shrwel_input2_FT_FD_87183 | JGI IMG/M metagenome (GOLD analysis project Ga0114982, IMG submission 87183) | Subsurface microbial communities from deep shales in Ohio, USA - Utica-3 well 1 S input2 FT | ecosystem: Environmental > Aquatic > Deep subsurface > Shale gas/oil reservoir > Produced... | reverse complement strand
TCGGTTATGGCCAGCGATGCTTTTTTCCCTTTCCCGGATTGTGTTGAAATTGCTAAAAATGCTGGAATTACAGCAGTTATTCAACCAGGTGGCTCAATAAAAGATGAATTAAGTATTAATTACTGTAACGAAAATAATGTAGCAATGGTCTTCACCGGAATTAGACATTTTAAGCATTAAAAAAGCTTTATAAAATTATATTTTTCAAACGCGGCAATTCTTTTTGATTTGCTGCGTTTTTATTTTGAATTAAACCAATTTATTTTTATACTTTTGCGTTTAGAATTGTCTACTTTAAATAAATAAACCCTTACAGAAAATATGGGATTTTTTGATTTCATGACCGAGGACATCGCGATTGACCTTGGAACCGCTAATACGCTAATTATTCACAACGACAAAGTTGTTATAGATAGCCCTTCAATTGTAGCCCGCGACCGCATTACTGGTAAAATTATTGCCGTAGGAAAGGAAGCCAATATGATGCAGGGAAAAACACACGAAAACATTAAGACTATTCGTCCTCTTAAAGACGGAGTTATTGCCGACTTTGATGCTTCGGAACAAATGATAAAAATGCTTATTAGAAGTATTCCTGCCCTACAAAAACGCTTATTCACCCCTGCTTTACGTATGGTTATTTGTATTCCTTCTGGGATTACAGAGGTAGAGATGCGTGCAGTAAAAGAATCGGCAGAACGTGTAAACGGTAAAGAAGTATACTTAATTCATGAGCCAATGGCGGCATCTATTGGTATTGGTATCGATATCATGCAACCAAAAGGAAACATGATCGTAGACATAGGTGGTGGTACTACCGAAATTGCAGTTATTGCTTTGGGTGGAATTGTGTGTGACAAATCGGTTAAAATTGCCGGTGACGTTTTTACCAACGACATCATTTACTATATGCGTACCCAACACAATTTATTTGTAGGAGAAACTACTGCAGAAAAAATTAAAATTGAAATAGGAGCCGCTATTGAAGATTTAGATTCTCCACCAGAAGACATGTCGGTTCAAGGACGTGACTTGTTAACCGGAAAACCAAAACAAGTAGAAGTCTCTTCAAGAGAAATTGCCAAAGCATTAGACAAATCCATTCAACGTATTGAGGATGCCATTATGGAAACCTTATCACAAACACCGCCAGAATTAGCTGCCGATATTTACAACACCGGTATTTATCTTGCCGGAGGTGGCTCTATGTTAAGAGGATTAGACAAACGTATCTCTCAAAAAACAGACTTACCCGTTTTTATTGCCGAAGACCCTTTAAGAGCAGTAGTTCGCGGAACAGGAATGGCCCTTAAAAATTTAAACAAATACAGAAGCATATTAATTAAATAAGGAATTCCGAAAAAACAAATTACAATTTGGTAATCTTTTTGTAACTAGTATTTTTGATTGGTACTCATAAAATTTTAATTTTATACGATGCAGCAAATATTCAATTTTATATTTAAAAACAGTACACGCATACTGTTTTTGCTGCTTTTGATAACTTCATTAGTCCTGACCGTTCAATCGCATTCGTATCACAGAAGCCAAATGGTAAATTCGGCTAATGCTGTTACAGGTTCGGTGTATAGCGAAATCAACGAAGTAAATACTTATTTTAGCTTAGGAGAACAAAACGAGAAATTAGCCAAAGAAAATGCTTATCTCAAAAAATTACTGTACAACAAAAAAGACAGTACTTCTACACTACCTAAAGATTCTGTAAAAGCTTACGACAAAATTGATGTGATTCAATCAAGGGTAATTAACAATTCTTACAATAAACCTGAAAACTATCTAACCATAAATTCTGGCGCCATAAAAGGCGTAAAACCAGATATGGGCGTGGTTAGCAGTCAAGGAATTGTGGGGGTTATTGAAAAAGTATCTCCTCGCTACGCAACTATTATTAGTGTTTTAAATATCAAATCAAAAATTAATGCCAAAGTAAAACGCACCAATCATTTTGGTTCGTTAATCTGGAATGCCAAAAATGCCGGTTATGTGCAGTTAAGAGAAATTCCAAGACTGGCTTCGGTTAAAAAAGGAGACACTATTGTCACTGGAGGACGATCTACCATTTTCCCTGAAAATATTCCGGTGGGTATTATTGATAAAATTTATATTGATACCGAAACCAATTATTACACCTTAGATGTTCGTTTGTTTACCGATATGACTAATCTTAATCACATATACATTATTTCTAACAAAGAAATAGACGAAATCAATAAATTAGAAGCAGAAACCATAAGAAAAAATGAATAGCACGGTACTTATAAATAGTATTCGATTTGTGTTGCTTATAGTAGCACAAGTAGTCATATTTAATAATATTGACTTGTTCGGTTATATCAACCCGTATCCGTACCTCCTATTCATTCTACTATACCCTGTTAACTCTAATCGCTCTAGCTTATTAATCGCGAGTTTCTTTTTAGGACTATCTATTGATTTGTTTGAAAACTCAGGAGGTGTTCATGCTGCAGCTTGTTTGGTTTTGGCTTACTTAAGACCTATCTTTTTTAAGTTTGCTTTTGGGTTGAGTTACGAATACCAAACTATAAAAATAAATGACCGTCTTTCTCCCGAAAGGTTTACCTTTATTTTTATTTCTATTTTAACACATCACCTTATCCTATTCTTACTTGAATTTTTTAAATTTAGTTTCCTCTTAGAAGCGCTTTGGCGAACTCTATTGAGTGCTATTTTTACATTAATCGCTAGTATTATAATCATCTATTTATTCAAGCCTAGTAAAAAATGAGAAAGCTATTACTCCCAGGTATGATAATAGTTTCTGCTATTCTAATCATAGCAAGGCTTTTTTATTTGCAAATTATAGACGAAGAGTTAAAACTAAAATCAGAAAACATCTCGATTAAAATTAAATACGACTATCCGGAACGTGGTTACATTTATGATCGAAACGGAGAACTTTTAGTGGCCAACCAACCTTCTTATGACATCATGGTGGTTCCCAGAGAAATTAAAGATCTGGATACTATTGAGTTTTGTAAACTTTTAAACATAACTAAAGAAGATTTTCACAAAAAGCTTGAAAAAGCCGTGGTTTATTCTCCATTATTACCTTCGGTTTTTTTGGGGCAATTAAACAAAATGGAATATGCCGCTTTTCAGGAAAAAGAAAGAAAATTTGAAGGCTTTTATATTCAGCAACGTTCTCTAAGAGATTATCAAATTGATTGTGGTGCTAATATTTTCGGATCTATCACACAAGCTAATGAAGCTATTGTTAATAAAAATCCTTATTACAAAAGTGGGGACTTAATTGGAAAACAAGGGGTTGAAGAAGCTTATGAAGAAATTTTACGCGGTCAAAAAGGAGTAAAACACATTCAGCGTGACCGCTTTAATCGTGAAATGGGACCTTATAGAGAAGGAAAATATGATACCATTGCCATACAAGGAAAAGATATTACACTAACTATTGATACCGAACTTCAGAAATATGGTGAAGCCTTAATGAAAAACAAACGTGGCGGAATTATTGCTATTGAACCAAAAACTGGTGAAATTTTAGCTTTAGTTACTGCTCCTTCTTATAACCCAAACATTCTGGTAGGACGTCAACGTTCCAGAAATTACACCAAATTATATAATGACTCCTTAGCGAAACCCTTATACGACAGAAGTTTATTAGCCGAGTACCCTCCGGGTTCTCCTTTTAAAATCCTTACCGCCTTAGTAGGATTACAAGAAAAAGTAATTGACACCTCTACAGCATTTACATGTCGTGGTGGTTTTAGTTATGGTCGAGGTCGTTTTATGCGTTGTCACTGTGGTGGTGGGGTTCGTAAACTACATATGGGAATAGCCAAATCATGTAATGCATATTTTGGAAACACCTATCTGAATACCATTAATCATTTTAGCACTCCCTCAATTGGGGTTGATGCCTGGAGTGATCATTTAAAAAGTTTTGGCTTAGGCCAATTTATGGGCTATGATCTCCCAACTGGAAGAAGAGGAAATCTTCCCACTTCCAAAACATACGAAAAAATCTATCCTAACGGTGGCTGGAGAGCAACCGCTATTGTATCCAATTCAATTGGACAAGGTGAAGTGTTAATGACACCAATTCAATTAGCCAACATGATGGCAACCATTGCCAATCGTGGTTATTATTACACTCCTCACATTATTAAAAAAATAAAAGGGCAACCCATTGATCCAAAATTTAGAACAAAACACGTTACTACCATAGACCCTAAACATTACAAACCTGTTGTTGAAGGTTTAGCCGAAGTTTTCAAAACTGGTACGGCTTACTTTTTAGGAGTAGAAGGAATTGAAATTTGTGGTAAAACCGGTACGGCCGAAAATTTTGCTAAAATCAATGGTAAAAAAGTACAATTAGAAGACCATTCTATATTTGTAGCTTTTGCTCCAAAAGACAATCCAAAAATAGCAATTGCTGTCTTTGTAGAAAACGGAGGCTACGGAGCGACCATTGCAGGACCCATCACCTCGTTGATGATTGAAAAATACATTAAAGGTAAAACTACCAATAAAGTTAGAGAAGAGAACATGATGAATCGCAGTTTACAACATGAATACAATAAATTTTCAAGAAAATATATTGATTCGATGTATAAAATTAAACTAAGAAAGGACTCTATACTTAAAGTAAAAAATATAAAAAAATTAGATTCACTAAAGAAAGCTAATGCTACCACCTAATGAAGAATCAAAGTGTTTCAAATAACATCGATTGGATAACTATTCTTATTTATACTTTATTAGTAATATTAGGGTGGATGAATATTTATTCGGCTGATTTAACTCCCGATTCTGATTATATTTTTGACATCAGTCAAAATTATGGCAAACAACTTATTTTTATTGGCTTTACCGTCATATTAATCATCGTGGTATTAACGATTGATGCCAAATTTTACGAACGTTTTTCGAGTGTTTTCTACGGAATAGCATTAATTCTATTAATCGGATTATTCCCTCTAGGAAAAACAATAGCCGGACAACGTTGTTGGTACGCTATTGGCAGTTTCACCTTACAGCCTTCCGAATTTGCTAAAGCCGCTGTAAGTTTAGCGCTTGCCAAATTTTTAAGTGACCCTCAAATTAATTTAAAGAATTTTAATCACCAACTTATTGGGTTACTCATCATATTTTTACCCATTTTCTTAATTATTTTACAACCCGATGCCGGTAGTGCTTTAATTTTTTTAATGTTCATTTTTGTACTAAACCGAGAAGGATTACCCTCTTGGTATTTATGGACTGCATTAGGAGCCGTCGTCCTATTTATTATGTCTTTACTATTAAAACCTCAATATGTAGTCCTAATTTCTTTTCTGGGCATTCTTTTGCATTATTTCAATTCCAGAAAAATAAAGCGAAATATTATTGCCAGTAGCATTGTCTTTATTTTGATGGCTGGCTTCACTATTTCGGTAGATTATGTTTTTGAAAATGTCTTTCAACAACACCACAGAGACCGTTTTAACATCCTATTGGGTAAAGAAGTAGACTTAGCCGGAATTGGCTACAATACCAACCAATCTAAAATAGCCATCGGTTCTGGCGGATGGATCGGAAAAGGATATTTAGAAGGAACGCAAACCAAAGGTAATTTCGTACCCGAACAGCATACCGATTACATATTTACTACGGTTGGAGAAGAATGGGGGTTTGTTGGTTCTACCGTATTGATTTTACTCTTTACCGGTTTATTATTACGTATATTATACCTGGCAGAAAGACAAAAAACAAAATTTAGTCGCGTATATGGCTATGGTGTAGCCTCTGTCTTATTTACCCATTTTTTTGTGAATATCGCAATGGTGGTAGGAATTTTTCCAACTATTGGAGTTCCGCTTCCTTTCTTATCCTATGGAGGTTCTAGTTTGTGGGGGTTTACCATTTTGCTTTTCATTTTTGTAAAAATGGATGCCAATAAGGTAAATGAATGGTAGCGTTCCTAAAAAAAGTCTTTTTTCTAGTACTGATACGTAATTTTTCTTCCTCGTTTTTGAAGATAATAATGCCACAATAAAAAAGAAGCCATGGTTCTGTGAGGAGACCAAAGTTGCGCATATTCTTCCATTTGTACTTTCTCATGGATATCCAGAAGTTCTTTCATGGTGTTCACAATGGCAATATCGCCAATAGGAAGCACGTCAGGATGCTGCAAACAAAACATTAAATACACATCAATAGTCCAATTCCCTATACCTTTGAGCTGTATGAGTTCTTGACGAACTTCTACTGAGGTTTTGCTTGAAAAACTTTCTAAATCGATACTTTTTGCCAGCACCGCCTCCGAAAGACATTTGATATATTTTGCTTTTTGACGGCTAACCCCAAATTTCCTGAATTCTTCTTCAGACAAACCTACTAAACATTCAGGCTCAATACTCTTGACCGATTCACGCATACGAAGAAAAGTAGCTTTAGCCGAATCTATGGAAACTTGTTGTTCTAAAATCAACAAAACCAAGGTTTCAAAACCTTCCGGTCGGGAAGGAATGATTTCCGGAAAACCAAATTCATCAATAATCGCTTGAAAAATTTTATCCTTTTGAATTAAGTATGGAACCGATTCGTTCATTAAAAATAAAACCCAAAACCACCTTTTACGGTGAATTTTTTAGCATCAGGCAATTCTAAATAATTTCCTCGCCAAGCAAAATCAATTCTAAATACTTTCAAAATATTGGCGATACCGGCATGGTATTCCCAATACCCTTTTGTTGGAGCCAAATAAGTTAAACCTGAAGCATTGATAGCTTTGTTTGCATCCGAAACACTTCCGTAAACAGCTTTAAACCCAACAATTTCTCTCCAATTCAGTTTTTTCATAAACGGAATTCTGGAGAAAATTCTACCGTTAAAATGTTGTTCTAAATGAAGTGAAGTATATTGATCGGTTACAAATTCATAATAATTCATCAAATTATAGGTGTTATCAATCACAAAATACGACTGATTTCCTGGCACAACCGCCATTAGACCTAACGGAACGGTTCCGAAGATTTTTCCGGTTTCGAAAGTAGCAAACAAACGGCCCATACCCCCCATATAGATTGGCTGACGGTAATACAACTGAAGCTTACTATAATCGAAATCACTGTTGAAAACCCCTTTTACTCCTTGACTGTAATTTATGAAAACGTGCGAGTAATTATTATCGACTTCCAAACGTTCTACCCCATACCCTACGGTCTTTTTCTTGGGCGTAAAATCAATCCCCAATGAGAATTCAGATTGGTTGATCTTAGAGAAAACATTTCCATCTTTAATGTAATCTAAACTAAATGTGGAAGATGCCGACTCTAATGTTCGGTAAGAAAACCCTGTTTTGAAGACCAAACTTTTTACAGGTTCAATTTCGGCTGCAAACGATGTAAGATTTACATTGGTCAATTTACTATTATCACCACTGGCAAAAACCGAAGAAGAGGCAAAACTACGCCCTAAAACATCGTTGGAAGTAGTTAAGCTCACTCCAATTTGCTCTACATCTCTACGATTCCCAACCGATACAATAATTCTATTTTTTTTGTTAACCATCCATTTCCCCGAAATTCCATATTTGAATTTATTGTCTTTAAATCCGTAGGCCGTATAGCCTTCAATACGCCACGGATCATTAGCTCCAAAATAAGTTCTCCCACCAAAACGAAGTCGCTGTCCTTCTACATCATTATTTCCGAAAATAGAATAAATGGGTCCGAAATCAATATGTCCTTTTTGAATATATCCGCTGGCTAAAATAGTCGTTAGATTATACAATCGTTTAAATTTTCCAACGGTTTTTAGGGTATCCAGCATTTTATAAACCCCGAGTTCATCTTTACTGAGGTTTTCCATTCGGTTCTCCTCCCAAAAAGCATCGTCTCTTTTGTAAGCCTCAGCATCAAAATCATTCACACTTTCTTTGTAAAAATTGTCCGGTTTAACTTCATTAAATTTATGCTCATCAAAAATAGTCGTTCTTTTTCCGTAAACTCCTTTTGATTTTTCTTTTTTAGACAAAGCAAAATCCGACATCATATAATCGCGTTGCAATAAGAAAACAGAATCATTTAAAACATCAAATTCCTGCTCGATATAAATATCTTTTACCCAGTTGATATTGGCACTTTTCGAGGCTGCCAAATTTATTTTCTTGATAGCAAAAGTGGTATCATTCACCCAAAAATCGCCTTTAAACGTCAATTCGTTTTTACGTCTTGGATAATACACAATGTTATAACACCATTTTTTATCTATATAAGCACTGTCAGCCAATACATAATTGTAAGTGTTGATTCCGGTTTTAGACAATGGACTGACAAAGTTTTTATCGAAAAAATTCAGATAATTATTATAGATATCATAGTCAGAATACAAATCCTTGATAAAAGTCTCTACCCCAGCTCCTTCTCCAAGACCGGAGTTTTTGTTAGCCTTTAGAACTTCTTTTTTCTTGCCATTGGTATTATCCCCATAAACATCATACAGTGATTCGTTAATAAAAATAGGCAAATACGTTTTCCCAGTTATTTTTGAGGTGTCTACTTGTTTGAAAATAAATTCCAGTCCTTTAAAAACGCGATTCTTCATAAAAGCCGAATCGATAGAATTCATATCAAATTCTACTTTTTCATACTTTTTCATGTTGTACTGATTAAACATGAAGAGTCCGTTACTGCGTTTTTTCTCCCATATTTTTCTCAAAATATCCAGAGCCGGATTATTCTTCTTAGAGGTTTTTCCTCCATAAACTTTTACTTCTGCCAAGACACTCGAGCCTCCAAAAGCCACTTTTAAGTTATAGGTTACTGGTTTATCAAGCTTTATTTCTGTGGCAGAGTATCCAACATAAGAAACTACTAATATTGCATGATTATTTTCTGACTGAATATAAAAACGTCCATTTTCATCGGAAGTCACACATTCGCGGGTTCCTTTAAAGCAAATATTAGCATAAGGTAGGGTTTGATTGGTATCATCGTACACCACGCCGCTCACTTTTGTTTGTGCAATAGTTGACGTGATAAAAATCAAAAATAATAGGGCAAAAATCTTCTTCATAAAAATAAAAACTCCATCGTTTAGGATGGAGTTTCAAATATAGTGTTTTTATATAATTACTTATACATAACTTTTTTAACAGCTTTTACCACATCCTGAGCATTAGGCAACCATTCTTTTAATAAAGTTGGCGAATAAGGCGCCGGAGTATCGGCAGTAGTAATTCTTTGTACTGGAGCATCTAGATAATCAAAAGCTCTTTCTTGAACCATATACGTAATTTCAGACGCTACCGAAGCAAACGGCCAGGCCTCTTCTAAAACTACCAAACGATTTGTTTTCTTAACTGAATTAATGATACAATCATAATCCATTGGACGAACGGTACGTAAATCGATGATTTCACAAGAAATTCCTTCTTTTGCCAATTCCTCAGCCGCAATATGAGCTTCTTTGATAATTTTTCCAAAAGAAACAATCGTTACATCTGTCCCTTCTCTTTTAATATCGGCAACTCCTAACGGAATTGTATATTCTCCTTCTGGTACTTCCCCTTTATCACCATACATTTGTTCACTTTCCATGAAAATAACCGGGTCGTTATCACGAATAGCCGCTTTCAACAATCCTTTAGCATCATAAACAGTACTTGGCACGACCACTTTTAAACCAGGGGTGTTAGCAAACCAGTTTTCAAAAGCTTGAGAGTGCGTTGCTCCTAATTGTCCAGCAGAAGCTGTTGGTCCACGAAAAACCATTGGCATTGGGAACTGTCCCGCCGACATTTGACGCATTTTTGCAGCGTTATTAATAATTTGATCAATACCTACCAACGAGAAGTTGAACGTCATATATTCTACAATAGGACGGCAACCATTCATGGCTGAACCTACCGCGATACCCGCAAAACCAAGCTCTGCAATAGGAGTATCAATAACACGTTTTGGTCCAAACTCATCCAGCATTCCTTTAGAAGCTTTGTAAGCCCCATTGTATTCTGCAACTTCTTCACCCATTAAATACACCGATTCGTCACGGCGCATTTCTTCGCTCATGGCCTCAGCAATTGCTTCTCTAAATTGTATCGTTCTCATAGTATATTCTGTATCTCAATAAAATTGAATGCAAAAATAAAAAATTAAAATCACTTAAATCAATTTATTTAAAGAAGTCGATTATAAAGTTTCTAAATCAAATTCGAATTACAATTAAAAACTCCATCCTTTGTAATCGGATTTTCTTTCTAATTC
>Ga0114982_1001703_pt1 | contig 10258 bp, 14 predicted proteins | sample Shrwel_input2_FT_FD_87183 | JGI IMG/M metagenome (GOLD analysis project Ga0114982, IMG submission 87183) | Subsurface microbial communities from deep shales in Ohio, USA - Utica-3 well 1 S input2 FT | ecosystem: Environmental > Aquatic > Deep subsurface > Shale gas/oil reservoir > Produced... | reverse complement strand
TCATTACATTTATCCCGAATTTCTTTCACTTGAAGCATATGTTCAACACCATATTTTGCCAAACACGTAGCTTTACATTTTTCATTTCTAATTATTTTAGTGCATGATATACAATAACCTCCATTTAGTTTAAGTTGTCTGAATTTTTTGTTAAAATCATTATTACAATCTTTTGAAATGCATTTACCTTCTATTGATGTTTCTGCAGTAACTTTTGAATTTGAATAATCTTTATTTAATACAATATTATTTTCTTTAATATAAGATTGTAATATATCATAAGTATGTGTATATTTTACTCCCATCTATTATAAATATTATTATTTATTTTTATATATTTTTATACTTACAATACAGGATAAGAACCTTGCATTAACAATCCACACTGACCCGCTCCGCCATTGTATGGTTTTCCAGTGGCAGGGTCGTTGCCTTTGCCGATGCGCATATAGCCGGATTCTCCCCATGTGGTTCCCCAACTATTGCGCATAATGTAGTAGTCAGAACCATAGCCAACGAGAGCGGTTGCATGGTCTAGATCCACAGTGCAGGTTCCCGTAAAAATGCCTGACTTGTATAGCTGGAATGATGCCTGGTTAGCCTGAACGGCTATACTAACAACAGTGGTTGCAATAGCATTCATCATATCCGCGTCGGAGTTGGCTTTGACATTAACAACACTAGAAGGGGCAGTTCCAGCTACTTTGGAGCAAGTTGTTTGGCAAGTTCCAGCTTGGCCAACATATGGATACGCATTCTCGGTGCATAATCCACCAACTTTTCCTATCCATGTAAATGTAGGGGAAATAACACCCCCGGAATTAGCGTGATTTGGACCGCCATTTTTCATAGTTGAACAATCTACAATTTGTTGTTCAGACAATTTTACGAGATTTCCAGTTTTAATAGCATGTGCAGACTCAACAGCAGAACTTGTGCTAAAAGAATAACAGTTTCCATAGTTTAATTGATTGCCGATAGGACTGACAGCACCTTTGGTGCGCCAATCAACCGAGGTTGGCAAAGCGCCTCTCAAATAGTTATTTTCCCCAACAGTTGCTTCGCTAACGGTCGCTTCACTAACACCAAGAAACGCCCGGTTCATACCAAAGTGCATATGCTCGGCAAACTCAGCCAAAGACATACCAGAATACACATTGTGTCCCAAAGTATAAGACAAGTTCTTGGCATTGGTTTCGTCGATGAGCTTGTCATTGGCAACCCAGTTCTCATACATGTGCAAAAAGAGGTGGTCATCTTCAGGCACGTCGATGTTATGTTCGTGCTCCCAGTTGGCAAATCGGGTCATAAGGGGTTCTCGTGCTTGAACAGAAAAGCAGGCACTCAATAGTGCAAGACTAATAATAGCGTAAATCATTTATATACACTCAATACAAATTATCTCTAAACCTCTATAAAAAATATACATTTGTGCAAAATAGTTAATTACTTTCGTCGTTTTCAGGTAATTTGCCATTATAGCCAATAAATACAACGCGTCCTTGTTTATTTATAGCAAAACATTTATTTGAACACCACCCGGCATCATCTCCACGACAACAAAAGCACCGTTGGCACGAAACAACAAGCCTACCTAATTTTTTTGTTGCGGTTTCACCCCAATCACAACATATACAATAAGAACGCATACCTCTTGTCATTTTTTCATATTTATATTCTTCTTTCGAAGTTAGCGTATAGTCATATTTGGTTAAGTATCTCCATTCTTTATTTTCTTTCCATTTTGGTATAACCATTGGTTTTTCTGGTTTTTCATCTGGTATTACAATTGCATTTACAATTGGTTTTTTACTTCGAGGCTTTTTATAAGTAACGTTTGTCCAACCATCATCTTCGTTAATATTCAACATTTTTTATTATATTGATGTACAGTTTATTATTTGATTTTTTTCAATTTTATACAGTTAATAACGTTCGCCGTTTTCTGGGATGATAACTGTTTAATATTAAGATAAACAAAGTCGAACCTTTTTGCACAATGTGTTTTCATCGTTAAACACAAATATTTTAAACATATAATTAAAGCCAATCTCTAATATCTTATCGCATTTTAATCGCACACGCAATCCATATTTGCATAATTGCACAACATATTCCATATAATCAAGTTGTTTTATAATAGTTCCTTCATATTCTGCGTCAGGCTCTGCATTCATAGAAAAAGCAAGCAAGTCACAATCCATTTGAGCGCGTTTAATTTGTTTGCACTGGTCGTTAATGTAATCAAGCCTATTTAACCAATTAGGTAATGGTCCTTGATTCATAATATCAACTAAACGTCGTATAGGACTAGTAATGTGAGTGTATTTTTGTACCTCTAGTGCTCTGTGCTCCAATGGTTGCAAACTATATTTTGCGGTCGAGGGAACTATTGGTTCGGTACCTCTATATACTGCAACACCTTTAATAGCACACGCCACGTTCATTTGTATCATCCAATGCGCCACTACATCGTGCGAGTCAGTTTTGCCCGACAATTGTTTTAGCACTGCATATCCATCAGCGGTCTCTAACTTCGGGTCTTCATATGACCAGTTTTTCGCAATCGTTGCAATTCCTTGTCCAAATACCGGTTCATTGATAGGTTGTCGTGTATCAATGTCAAACTCTTGACTATACGTGTATACTACACGCTTCGCACCGGCTTTCAACGAACAATAATTGTCTGACAGTAACAGAGGAAGCATCGGTCGCTTTTTATCAGGCAAATAAATAGTGCTCACGCGGTCGGTCATGTATTTGAACAAGTCAAACGTAGTCAACCACAAATACACATTGGCAATATACACGGTTATTCGATATGTATTAATGCCTGTTTGTTTTACAGAAAACGCATCGTCATAATCCAAACTTGTGGCCGGGTCAATTGAAAAAATGGTTTCGCCTTCACCAACCAAGGGCAATTGGTAGCGTTGTTGAATGGTGGCAATACATTCTTGCTCGTTTTTTAACGCGGTTTTCACGTGTGCATTGAAGGCAGACATACTTACATAAAGACCGCGTCTATGCAACTGATATTCGCAAAAAGCCTCTAATGTATCCACATCACCAATGGTTTCTTGAAGTGTACCGACGGGGTGTTCTTGACTCCATTCTTTGAACTTGATTATGGCAAACTTGTTTTTGTGCGCTTTTGAAAACGTTGCTTTCAGTTCGTATGGCACTAAAAACACAGGCAAATACCTACAATCCGGAATAAACTTGTACAATGGTTTTCCTGGTTTTATAGAGCCATAAGTTTTATTTAACACTAATATACCAGGTATATTCATGGTGCGATAAGGGGAACAATGTATTATTTGTTCGTCTACATATTTATCGCCGTGAAATAAATGGTTTTTAATGGGACAAGGGGGCGAAGCCCCTGAAAAAGATAAATCCAAATCTGGGTTGGATTCATCCACATATTTATAAGAGCTATAATCGCGCGCTTCTATGTGCAACATTGTGTTATATAATTATACGACAAAAGGTTTATATTGTTTATTCAAGAGAACAAAGTTTCAACCAAAGTCGTAAAGATAGCAATACACTTTGATATCACTTCTTTTTTCGGCAAGTATTTTGTTAACAGATATCAAGTTTATTTTACTATCATCTATAAATACAATGTTTTTTACTGTCGGATATTCTATTAATATATCATGTAACGCCTTTCCTTTACATTGTCCATTGCTGTAATAAACGGGTATACTAACACCAATTTGTTCCAGGTGTTTTTCGGTAATATCTTTGACGTCGCCTTTTCTAGCAGTTAGACAAATCACATTCTTTTTGCCAATTTTACTCATTAAATCATCAAATGACATTTTATGTGTATGTTTCGGTTTGTGAATAGCAATATGTTTCAGCCAATCACTAAGAACAAGTTCTTCATTATTATTCGTGGATTTCAGGCGCGTTTTCCACCAGTTTTTATCAATACCATCATACGTTAATAAGGTTTCATCAATGTCAAATACATACAATGCATCTTGTTCGATGATTTTTATATTTGTAAAATCACACACTTTGGTGTATTTATTATACATTGCAGTCGTAATAATATTATCCAGTTTCTTATATAACTCATCCAATGTGCCATTATTGAGTATTTTATACTTGGTTTCAAGACTGTTTGAATCATTATTATCACATTGCACTTTCAATGTAAATGCGTTGTATTGTTTCAAAAGCTCTAGTTCGGTTTCAGAACAAATATCTGTAATAACATAACGCTTATCTTGGAAACTTTGTTCTTCAGTTCTTACGAAGCTACCAATACCGATTTCAGTATAACCATAGCGCGTTACTAAGTACTCACGCAATACGTCTTTATTGTTGCCAATAATACCAACAATGTTTGTATTAACCATATATATGCCAATGCAGATGTTTTATACTTTTTTCCGACTGCTATTCTTAGTGCTAGTTGACCCGTGAGCACTTGACCCGTATGCACGTCGTGTTTTGTGTATAATTGGCAGTTTTGGATAATATAAATACTCGCGCACCAAATACATGATTCGCTTAGTAATCGCCAGCTCCGCCTCCAATTGCGACGCCCCTTTATGCACATTTTCCGTCATCGAATCCAGCAGTCGCGTCTCTATATCCGGGTAATATTTAAACTGTGACATCATCAAGCGTCGAATCATCGCCATCTTCGACATTCGATGGTAATATGGTTTGGGCAATATGTAATACACTTTATCCCCGCACATTTTCTCAAACAGCTTGTCGTCAATAAAACACGTCTCTACTACATCTTCCGGCAACATGATGCAACTAATATAATCCGAATACGTTTTTGACCGGGTGGTTCGTCGCATCTCAATCACTTTGTTATTTTGTTTGAACGCTTTGATAATATCGTCAAATAGTCCCTTGTATTCGACCTTGGTCTCAATGTAATTTACAATCATATGCACCCAATTGCCGTCATATTGGTTATTCGTGTATATCGAGAGCTTGCACAAATCCCCGTTGCGTTTTTTTTCAGCCAACATTTCGATAATAGACATGATTCCAGGACGCATAAACTCTGGATACAAATCAAGCAACACGTTGAACTCTTGTTGTGAAGGATTGATGCACTGGTACAGCATTTTCAAATGTTTAAAATGGCCAATGGTTTCATCCAAATCAAATACAATTGTTTTTTTACGCACCTTTCGCCGTTTGTTTTGATAATAATAGTTTCCTTTAATCAATCTAACACCTTCTTCATTATTACTCATATATATTATTTGCTAATATATATACGCACACCAAATTTATAGGGAACCATTATAGGGAACCCAGGTATTCATATCCCATGGGGGCTATATACGCCCTATAACCCCTCCTTTTTATATATAAAAGTATGCTTTGCGTATTGAAGAGCCACCCTCCTACTATTCGGTTATAGTCGTTGGTCATCTATATAATCACTCGTCATCAATATCAGTTCTTCACCCACGCTGAGCTTTTGATATATTAAACAATTATCAAATGCTATTTTGTAGAGCCTATTGTTCCACATTTTTATTGTTAATACAATACCATTATCGGTGAAGTCAATGCTCGTTAAAAACCCGCCTCTTTGCACCACATATTCAAACTTCACGTCTGGGCTCAACGCATACTTTTGAATCCAACGCGTGAATTTGCCCACATGTAATTCATCCAGCTGGTCAACGTATCTATATCCAACCAAGCGTTTCAATATATCGTGGCGCGCTTTCTTTGTAAGCCGGGCACAAGTTAAAGTATCTAATGACTTTTCAACGGCTTCTTCTATTTCTTGGGTTGTTTTGTTATCCAAATAAGCATTTGTATCTTTGTTATATGCAGTCAATAATTCGTCCGTCTTTATACACGAAAAGTTTTCAGGGTTTTTGCGAATCTCTGTGAAGAGACTGTGTATTTCTTTTCGCAGTTCCATATATTGAATGCACAGATATCCTTATATTCCAATCGTTGTCTTCACTGTATCAAAAAACATCAATGCATACTCAGTAATACCCAAGTTAAATATAATGAATACCGCGCACACAAATATTAGTCTTGTATCTGCCTCTGTTACTGCGGTGGCTCCTCTCAACGGATTGAATTTATAAGCCAGCAATAATCCAACTAATATATAAGCAACATTACTTGCCAATCGAATATACGTGGGCGATATGTATGAAATTCCTAAAAACACTGCAATATATCCAATGTATACGAGTCCTACGGTAACAAAGTACAGAGGCGCTTTCACTGTTTCAGTTGCATTATCAACAACGGTTTTAAGAGCCATTATTATATAAAAGCAATTGATAATAATAATTAAATGCTAATCCACAATTATACTGTGGTTGAAAAGCTGGGGCAAGGAGCATTCTCTATTGTTTTCAAAGGTAAAAACGTGATTACTGGCAAAGAGGTGGCCATCAAAGTATCTAAGGACCCCGAACAACGATTAAAACACGAATCCAAAATATTGGCGTATTTGAATCGAGAGCGTGTTACCTGCGTTCCAACATTATATTGGTACGGCGCATGTGGCTCTAATTCGTGCCTAGCTACAACATTGTATACAGAGGGTTTAAAACCAGTGCAAATGTTATACAAGGCTCTAACTTTGTGCAGTCAAATAGTGAGTGGATTACAAGCAATTCATTGTGCCGGTATTGTGCATACGGACATTAAACCCGATAATATAATGTTGGATGACCGCGGTCGCATTCAAATCATTGATTTTGGGCTCTCGTCGTTGATATATAACAGAGACAAGGGAGTAATGCAAGAGAATGTGTTACGCGAGAACCTGGTTGGTTCGTGCAAGTATGCCAGTTACAATTTACATTTGGGAAACTCGCCGTCATTTCGCGATGACTTAATATCGGCTGGATATGTTATGATGTGGCTTCAAGGAATTGCGTTGCCGTGGGCTAGTTTAAGGGAAACTGCGTTTCCTATAGCGAAAGCGCCCGTCGGGAACGAAGTTCCCTTAGAAACACATAATAATAAGGAGGGTGCCGGAGGGAACGTAGTTCCCTTGAGTAAATTACCATTGTATCACATCGACCATCCAGAGAATGTGGAACGCGCTAAACGTAAACAACTTGTATTAAATATTGAAAGCAAACATATGAGCGCATATTTTAACATGGTTTACAAATTAAAATATGAAGAAATACCCAAATACAATGATTACTTGGTGTTATTTTCAACCTTGTGAGTAAGCAGTTGTTGCACCTTTTCGTTTTTTGCCAAGATTTCTTTAATCTCTGATTCGGTGTAGTCCTTTGTGGTTAACCCTTCGATTGTATATCCTTCAAGTGCCAACGATATCACTAAAACTGCAAGCAATAATAAAATGCTGTAAATGCGACGTGTAGAGAACATTATATATTGTAGCGTATAAAAATATTTAAATATAATATAAAGCGTTTGCATATATACAAGCATACCAACAATGACTGACACTAGAATGACCGGAACTGTGAAGTGGTTTAATAACAAGGCTGGCTATGGATTTGTGACCGTGCTAGGCGGTGACCACGATGGCAAGGATGTGTTTGCGCATTATAGTGCCATTAAGGTGGGCAATGACCAGTTTCGATACTTGGTGCAAGGCGAGTATGTCGAGTTTGACATGGTTGCCGACGCCAGTGGCAAGCACGAGTTTGTTGTTGCCAACATTTCTGGCATCAAGGGTGGCAGTTTGATGTGCGAGGTGCAAAATGCTCAGAAGAAGGCGAATCCCAAAAAAGAGCGCAAATAATCCAATTAAGAAATTTTTACAATAATTATATATGACACCATTTATAATTATATGTCCACACTGTCAAGATTATGTAATAATCCAAGAACTAAACTGTTGCATATTTCGTCACGGAACATTTAAACATAATGGAAACCAAATTGACCCACATACACCAAAATCATTATGTAACCAATATATAGAAACAAATGCTATATATGGTTGTGGAAAACCATTTAAAATACTAATTGACACAAGTTGCAACTATAATGCAGAGGTTTGTGACTACATCTAAATGAGATTTGGGTTGATTCTAGTGGGCAGTCCGTGGCCAAATAAAACCATATACACTAAAGCTACGCCACCAACTAACACACTTCGGTCTTCCGCAACAGACTTTGCTTGTCCAAGTAAATATGCCATTACAGCATACGAAAATAATCCAATAAATAGCGAATGCACTGCCATCAAAATACCGCGTTCCATATTATATATATTGTACTAACAAAAACGTAGTTTCCCTTAAAATTGAATTAAATACTTACCATATACATATATCAATAAACAATGCAAAAACCAATACTTAAATGGGTCGGCGGAAAAACGCAAATTTTGGACAAACTAATTGAGCATATTCCAATAACAGTCAACAATTACCATGAAATCTTTTTGGGCGGTGGCAGTGTATTAAATGCAGTTCTAGCACTCAAACAAACAGGTCAAATCACTATTACTGGCAACATATATGCATACGACGTAAATGAACCTCTCATCTACGTATACAAAAACATCCAGTCAAACCACGAACAACTGTACACCGAACTGACTGGATTGATTCGAACATATAACAGTTGCGGAAACGGTGAACTGAATAGAACGCCACAAACATTAGAGCAAGCGTTACTATGCAAAGAAAACTATTATTATTGGATTCGCGGACTGTACAATCGACTGGATAATAAAACCACACCATATGGCTCGGCGTTATTTATTTTCTTAAATAAAACATGTTTTCGCGGTGTATTTCGAATGGGACCGAATGGATTCAACGTGCCGTACGGGCATTATGCCAATCCAGAAATTATCAACAAAGACCATTTGGATGCAGTGCATGCGCTTATTCAAGGCGTTGTATTTGAGTGCTGTGACTATAATGTATCATTGTCGCGTATTCAACCAGGCGATTATGCGTATTTAGACCCTCCATATGCACCAGAAAACAGCACATCATTTGTGGCTTACACTGAAAATGGATTTAATATGGAAAACCACCAACAGTTGTTCAATTGGATAGACACATTAACACACGAAAATAAAAAAATTATGTTGAGCAACGCTGATGTACAATTGGTTCGCAATCATTTTGACAAGCCTGGCTATCACATTAAACCAATTCTGTGCAAACGTTCGATTAATTCTAAAAATCCCGACGCAAAAGCAAAAGAAGTTATTATAACGAATTACTAGGGGAACTCGTCGATTCAGAGGCGACGTAGTCGCCTCCTATGCCCTTATAATCCCATACTGTAATGTAAAAGCGAAAACTAATTAATTAAACTTTGCAAAATATCAGTAGCGCCAATATATTCTATGTTGTTTTCTTTGAAGAATTCAAGATATTTTTGTTTTTGCGGTGTACATTTCATGCCAGGCAAATTGCCGTATGATTCGCGACACACCTTTTCGGCTCCTCCCATGCACACAATTATTAATGGTTTATTATATAAACTAGGTATATCCGCATATTTGAATGGACAACCGAGTATTTTTTCACCAGCAGTTCCATTTGTATAAAACGTCTGTGTTTTTGCCTCTATAATTGCATTATCCACCTCTATATCAGGTTGATAATGTTCCTTTTTTACTGGCTTGGATACATTTTTGCCTTGCAAAATAAACAGTTCTTCGCAAATGTATTCTCCAAATCGATTGGTCCATTGTTTGTCCAACTTTAAATCGGGCCGGCGCGTCTTCAACATTTGCTGACCCCACGCATCTTCCAGTGCCTTCAATTTCAGTTCATCGGCGGTCTTTGTGGTTGATTCGATTGGTGGCAAGAACGTCAACACGTTAAACAGCCACATAATAACCTCTATGTTCCTCAATAACACAATGCGGTTATCTTCAATGCTGTTTATATACTCAAATACTAAATTATACATATGTATGTTATTTTATTATTATACTAGTAATACATTCAATTTTTCAACTTAATTGGAACGTTGCAAAAACGTAAAACAAAAGTCGGGTTACTTTTTGCAATTTGGACATTTTTAAAAAACCGGAAATGTCCAAAAGTTGAAAACCTCATCAAAGTCTTGTAAACCGGGCAGAAAAAAGTTGCAACTTTGTTGCAACAATGCACCAAAGCATATTATGGTAACAAATTATTTACGAACAAATAACGATTTTTTAAAAAACTTGCTGACCGCTGGACAATTTTTGTCCAGGGCTGGACATTTTTATCTGAACATGCATGATAGGCGTTTTTCGGGACTTCGTCCCTACAAACGATGTAGATAAAAG
>Ga0114982_1001700_pt1 | contig 10266 bp, 9 predicted proteins | sample Shrwel_input2_FT_FD_87183 | JGI IMG/M metagenome (GOLD analysis project Ga0114982, IMG submission 87183) | Subsurface microbial communities from deep shales in Ohio, USA - Utica-3 well 1 S input2 FT | ecosystem: Environmental > Aquatic > Deep subsurface > Shale gas/oil reservoir > Produced... | reverse complement strand
TTATAACGCTCACCTATACGATCTTTCGCAAGCAGGTTGTGATAGTCATCACCGGATTGAGCTAATTTACGATAAATTTGTTGGGCAGCTTGTTTTGACTCTTTATCAGAACGCTGCTCAGATGCACGCGCAAGCCAATATTGCCAACGATCCTCTTGCTTTTGCGAGACTGACATCGCATCAATCGCACGAATTAAACTTTCCCATGCACCAAATCGAATCGCTTGGCGTGCATAAATTTCCGCTTCTTCAGGACTAAATGGATAACCATAACTTTGATCATAAGCATTTAATACTTGTCGATTAAAGCCATTTTTCATGACGGTCGTACCGCCAATATAGCCAATCGTACGATATAAATATTTTTGCACTGCGGGAGGTGTATCTTGAGCCACACGCTGAATATTCCCTAAAGCATTGGTTAAATCACTGTCAGCAACTCGCCCTAAAGCAAAAATCAAATAGGCATAATCAGCATCATTTGATTTAGGCGCACTCCACAAATACCCTAAAGGATTTGCTTGAATTTGATTAAACTGAGCCAAAGAAAGATTTAATCCAATCGTCTGTGCTGTAGCGACAGCTTGTCCTGACTGACCTGCGCGTAATTGTCCCCATAACCGTTGTTGACGATCTTGTGCAGTCATTAACGGACTAGAAAGCATTAACCGTCCTAAACCATTACATGCTTCAGGCTGAGAGCCAGTAGCTAACCAAATATCTTTATATTCCGCATAGACTAAACTATCACCAGTTTGTGCTCTCACTTGAGCAACCGCACAGCTTTCATCTTGGTCAGGATTTGTCACATAACTTAAAACAGGTTTTGCTTCACTATAATTTGCTTGTTTTACTTTTTCTTCGACGTAATCGGCAGCTAATTTTTCAGCCATAGCAGATTGAGGATAACGTTGGGCAAAACTAATAATTGAGCTAGCAGGCTGAAATCCAAGATTAGAATTCAATTTCCAATATTCAGGATAGTAACCCAATGCATCGTTTTGCATATCAAACTGATACTGATCGAGCAAAGCAGTATTGCCAGAATTTGCAGCACGTAAAGCATCATTAAATTGCTCATCTAAAGCATATACAGATGAACAAACAATCATTCCACCTACCGCCATAATTTGGCGGAAGTTTTTCTTGTTATTGAATTTATTGCTTACTGTCATTATAAAATCATGCTGCTTATTCATCTTCATCAATACATTTGCCCAATTTTGCCCTGCCGTCATAGTTTAATAAGTCTGGCTTCCTACAATTGTTGTGTTATGTAACTTGCTGATTCATATTCATTAAAATTCACGTAATTTTATCCACAAAGTGTCCATTTTTGTCACTTTTTTATTCTCTGCGTTCTATTAAAAATGCTGTTATAATTCGCGGTTTGTTGATACCCACCTCGTTTTAGGAGCCTGCATGACGGTTCAAACATTCATTCCCAGTGCTATAAAAGCTGCTGCAGAAAACACTGTTACCCAGCCAATGCACACCACTGACGTTTCAATTAAGAAATTATATATTGAAACGCAAGGGTGTCAGATGAATGAGTATGACAGTCATCGTATGGCAGACTTATTAGGTGATTCACATGGTTATGTGCTCACTGACAATCCAAATGATGCAGATATTCTACTGATGAACACCTGCTCGATTCGTGAAAAAGCACAAGAAAAAGTTTTCAGTGGTTTAGGTCGTTGGCGCAAACTGAAAGAACAAAATCCTGATTTAGTCATTGGTGTCGGTGGCTGTGTTGCATCTCAAGAAGGCGACAATATTCAAAAGCGTGCACCTTATGTCGATATGGTTTTTGGTCCACAAACTTTGCACCGTTTGCCGCAGATGTTAGATCAGCATCAAGCACAAATTGAAAAACCAAAGAAAGAAAAAATCAAATTGGTTGATATTTCTTTCCCAGATATCGAAAAGTTCGACTTTTTGCCTGAACCACGTGTCGAAGGTTTTAAAGCATTTGTTTCGATTATGGAAGGTTGCTCTAAATACTGTTCATTCTGTGTCGTTCCCTATACTCGCGGTGAAGAGGTTTCTCGTCCACTGGATGATGTTCTCGCTGAAATTGCAGGCTTAGCCGAAAAAGGTGTTCGTTAAATCAGTTTGCTTGGTCAAAACGTCAACGGCTATCGCGGTGAAACCTTTGAAGGTGAAATTTGCACCTTCCCTGAATTACTTCGCTTAGTTGCAGAAATCCCTGGAATTGGACGTTTACGTTACACCACCTCTCACCCGCTTGAGTTTTCTGATGAATTAATTCAATGCTATCGTGATTTACCACAAATGGTTTCACATTTACATTTGCCAGTACAAAGTGGTTCAAACGATGTGCTTCAAGCAATGAAACGTAATCACACCATTGATGTGTATATCGATAAAATTGCCAAGCTTCGTAAAGTCCGTCCAGATATGCACTTATCGAGCGATTTTATTATCGGTTTCCCTGGTGAAACAGATGAGCATTTTGCTGAAACTTTACAATTCATTAAAGATTTAGATTTTGATCATTCTTATAGTTTTGTTTATTCAAAACGCCCAGGAACACCTGCTTCGGATTTACCCGATAGCACACCTGAGCAAGTGAAAAAAGATCGCCTAGCGCAAGTCCAACAAGTGATTAAGCAATCAAGCATTGATAAAACGGATGCCATGCTCGGTAAAATTGAGCGTGTTTTGATTGAAAAAGTGTCGGATAAAGATCCAAATGTTTTAATCGGAACTGCTGACAATACACGTTTAGTTACCTTTGTCGGTGACGCAGCGTGGATCGGGCGTTTCGCGGAGATTGAGATCACTGAAATCAAAACTTTAAATTTAGTTTATGGTGAACTCTTGAATCTTGAACCTGACGTGGCGTAATGTAAGGGTATTCCTACAAAGCAACAAAAAGGGTTTCTCTTGACTGCAGCGATTCGACGTACAGTAACGTTTCCTGAGATTTCAATGGAACGTTTAAAAAGCATGCTCGGTGCGTATAACGGGCATTTAAAACAAATCGAACAACGTTTAGATGTCAAAATTACTCACCGAGGCGATGCCTTTTATTTGGATGGTGATCTAGAAGCGGTCGAAAGAGCCGAAGCACTATTGCAACGGCTCTTTCAAGAATCAGAAATGACCTCACAAATCAGTGCAGATTTATTACATCTACTGATTCAATCCTCACAAACTGATCGCAACTTTGAATTGGTCAGTGAGAAACTTGATGAATATGATGCACCTATGGATGTATATTTTCAGACTCGTAAAGGTCGTATCAATCCTCGTGGTGCCAACCAAAAACGTTATGTACAACGTATTTTACAAAGTGATATTTCTTTCGGTGTGGGACCTGCTGGTACAGGTAAAACCTACTTAGCAGTTGCCGCTGCGGTTGATATGCTTGAACGTAACGAAATTCAAAGAATTTTACTGGTACGTCCAGCCGTTGAAGCAGGCGAAAAATTAGGTTTTTTACCCGGTGATCTGACTCAGAAAATCGACCCTTATTTACGCCCACTTTACGATGCACTCTATGAAATGCTGGGCTTTGAAAAAGTAGCAAAACTGATTGAGCGTCAAGTGATTGAAGTTGCTCCGCTTGCCTATATGCGTGGACGCACCCTTAACCATTCTTTCGTGATTTTAGATGAAGCGCAAAATACCACACCTGAACAAATGAAAATGTTTCTGACGCGTTTAGGTTTTGGTTCCCGTGCTGTTATTACTGGTGATGTAACTCAGGTCGATTTACCTCGTGGGCAACAATCTGGCTTAGCGCAGGCATTACGTGTACTTGAAAATGTACATGAAATTCATATTACTCATTTCCACTCTCGAGATGTGGTGCGTCACCAATTGGTGCAAAAAATTGTTGAAGCTTATGAAGGTTGGGACAACGAGCAACAACGTTTATCTGCTGAAGCTCGTGCTGAACGAAAAGCAAAACAAGAAGCATTAATTGCAGAAAATGACTCTGCTGCGGATGCGCAACACTCTTAAAGTAACCTCCGATCCCCCTTTTATAAGGGGGATGATTTTAAGGATCTATTTTGAAAATCAATTTAAGTCTTCAACAAGACTTTCAAGCTGCTGAATTACCACTTAAACGTGGTCAAATCAAAAAAAATATCGAAACTGCACTACGTCATGTCGGTTTTGACGTCGATTGTGAAATTGGTATTGCATGTGTTGATATTGCAGAAAGCCAAGAACTAAATTTGCAATACCGTGAGAAAGACAAACCTACCAATGTATTGTCTTTTCCAAGTGATATTCCTGAAGAAATGCTCAGCTTACTCGATACTGAGCCTCTAGGAGACTTGGTGATTTGTATTCCTGTCGTTTTACAAGAAGCAGCCGAACAACAAAAAATACCAACTGATCATTTCACTCATTTACTGGTACATGGCATCTTACATTTGCTCGGCTATGACCATGAAACCAGTGAGGCGGAGGCTGAAGAAATGGAAGCTTTAGAAATTGAGATTCTGAAAAAAATGGGTATCGCCAATCCTTATCAAGCTGATGAAAGTTAAACCTAAACCTTATGTATATTGTTATTTTTAAAGCCACAATCAAGCAACTCGATGCAACTTATTCAGAAATGGCACTAAAGCTGAGAAATAAAGCGTTAAGCCAATTTAACTGTGTCAAATTTGAAGCATGTAGTGAAAATGGTTTTGAAATAGCCCTGTCTTACTGGAACAGCCTTGAAGATATTAGGCTTTGGCAGCAAGACGCTGAGCATCAAGTGGCCCAGCGCTTGGGTAAAGAGAAATGGTATCAGGACTTTAGTGTTGAAATCTGTAAGGTTGAACGTGCTTATTCGAATCAAAATAAGATGTGAATAAGTGCAAACTTATCCACATCTTAAATAGAAAATGGCTGAATTCAGCTATTTCCCATTTTTAGAATTGATAACGTAAAGTTAATGTTGCATTACGTGGCGTGCCTTGAGTGATCTGTCCATATGCAGGGAATACACCGTAATATCCCTCATCAAATACATTATTGATGTTTAATTGAGCTGAGAAGTCTTTATTAATTTTGTACTTTGCCATTAAATTAACCAAAGCATAAGAACCTTGCTCAATTTTAGGATTTGCCGCCACTGGTGCATTGCTTGCAAGTACATAAGTATTGCTTTGCCAATTTACTCCACCACCAATACTAACGGCATCCCAATGACCTGGAAGCTGATAGGTTGTATAAGTCTGAATCGATTTACGAGGAAGTTGAGTATTGATATCAACATCATTGGCATCTGTTGCTTTATATTGGCTATAACCAGCAGTAACATTCCAACTTGGCGTGATCTGACCAGCGACTTCAAGTTCAAAACCTTGGCTTTCAGCACCTTTTGCAGCCCTATAATAAACCTCTTTCGTTCCATTTCGATCTATCAAACCAGCTTCTTGTGCAAGATTATCTTGTTTAATATTAAAAAGTGCTAAAGATCCATTTAAGCGATTATCAAACCAAGATGATTTAAAACCAATTTCTGTACTATTTCCTTCAATTGGATCTAAATAGTTGTTATTAAAATCTCTTGCATCCTGTGGCTGAAAAATACTGGTATAGCTTACATATGTAGAATAATTGGAATTGATGTCATACACCAATCCTGCATAAGGAATAAATTCATGTTCATATTTAATCTTAGGGGCTGTTGAACCTAAATCCTTTTCATAATCAGTTACTCGACCACCAACAATTAACTTCAGTGGATCAAGTAAAGAAAACTGTGTAGCTGCAAAAATTGCATTTTGTTTAACTTTATAACTTTCCGAAGGACTCCAGTTACTCCATACAGGCTCTGGCAGAGAAGTATTCCAATCATAAATGCTTCCAGGTGTTTGCGTTGTACCAGATCGCCCCAAAGCCTCGAAATCTTGATTTGAGTATTGATATCCTGCGACAACTTTATGATTTCGACCAAACAAATTGAACTTACCATCTAATTGTAACGTAGCATTATCTTGATCAACATTCACTTTATATGAACCAGCAAAACCAGATAGCCCTAAGCCTGTTGTTTTATCAGGATTTCCAGAAACATAAAATAGTTTTGAATCTGCCTCTCTTTTGCCATGTGCATAAGACAATTTGACATTCCAGTCCTCGTTAATCTTGTGCGTTAAATCAGTAAACCAATTGGTATATTTAACATTCCAGCGTGTCCAATCTTGAGTTGTTGTTGTACCTTTTTTAAGATTTGTCCGTGTACCATCACTAAAGAAAACTGGTAAACCACCCCACATCGGACCACGCGGATCATCTTCTTGATAGCTCACACCTGTTGACACTAATGTTGAGTCGGTTAAATCAGCCTCAGCCGTGAGCATTACGGTCAAACGCTCTTTACTCAACAAATCCGTAAAACTATCGCCTTGTTCATATTGCGCCACAGCCCGTCCACGTAAAGAACCAGACTCATTTAAACTATTCGCAATATCGCCCATCACACGATAATTGTTCCAACTTCCTCCGCTAACCTCAATATTAGCGGCAGGCACTTTGCTTATCGCACGCTTACGAACCATATTGATTGCTGCAGAAGGATTTCCTGTTCCTGTTGTTAGACCTGTTGCACCTCGTACAATATCAATATGATCATAAATTGCTGTACTTGCGAAAATTTCTCCAGAAGACCACGGTAAAGTATAAGATGTTGGAATTCCATCAATAATATAATTATCAATAACAAAGCCGCGTGAATACAATCCACCACGATTCGTTTCATAACGATTTACAGTCAATCCCGTTACGTTTTCAGCAACCTCAACTAATGTCGTTAATCCTTGATCTTGTATTCGTTGCTGTGTAACTACAGAGACAGATTGAGGAATTTCTTTTAATGCAAGATTTAAAGGTAAAGCGGTAGAAGCTGTTTCTGCTGTATAAGAATCAGTGGATTTTACACTTTCAGCTTTTACTACAATCGTTGGCAATTTTGCATTTTCATTACTATTCTCGCCTTCTGCAAAAGCCAATGAAGGTAATAAGATGGCAGCCATTGCCAATACAAGCGGATGTGTTTTAAATACATTTAAAGATGGATTTTGATGCATGAAATATGTCCTTATTGCAAGGGAACGGCTTTGAAAACATGCACCTCATTCCCCCGAAAAATTTTAAGAAGGATGCATTGATTTCCAAAAGGAGATCTAATAAAAAAGATAAATCAAATGATAATCATTTTTATTATCAATTCAAATTTTATTAGGTTAATTTAATCTATTGTTTTATTTATTTAAAATTGATAATTTCTATTTATTAAAAATTAAATAATTGTTTTTTATGGTTTTTAAATTAATTTTAATTTTTAATATTTTAAAGTAAGAAGCACACCGTATTAATGCACTTCAAATTCTGCGTCTACTGGATCAAAGCGCCATGTCCGAATAATGCGTAATTCTGAAATATCTTTTTTCATAGTGGCATCAAATGTTCCAAATGGCGCACCGCGACGGACCGATGCTTTCGCTGCCTCATCCAAAATACTATGCCCAGAACTTTCAATTAAACGTATTGCACGAATCCCACCTTGAGCATTTAGAATCACCATTAAACGAACCTCACCGCTCAAGCGTTGTTGCTTGGCTTCATTCGGATAATAACGATTTCCATACAACTCAACTTTTTGACGGAATTTATCCAAATATGCAGCAGATGCATCTTGTTTAGCTTGAATGCCGTCTACTGTTTTAATGCGCTGTTTACGACTAAAATTTTGTTGTCGTTGTAAATATTGCGCCTCTAAACTCGCAACCATTGCCGCTTTCGCTTGGAATTGACTTTGTAATTCATCTAACGATTTTTTTCGCTCACTTTGTTCAGCTTGTTTTTGCCAACTTAAAACGGTCATCAAGACCTTTTCTTCAAACTTTAACTCTCTTTTCTGTTGGATCTTTTCTAAACTCTCAAGTTCAGCTTCGCCCGTTGTAGCATCTGTTTGCATAGGCGAAGGCATATCACTAGACATGCGATGTGCTTCACGAAACTCACCAGAACCTTTCTGATCAGCCTGCGCCAAGAAATCTGCTTCTTTAACTTTATCAGGACTAGTCCGAACCGTTACTGCGATTTCTTTGGTTGAGGTATCTGAAGGTGATGGCATTGCAAATTGGATGGTAAGTATTACAAGATGCATGAATATTGCGAAGACAACTGCTCCGACAAAAATTGGATCTTGCCACCAATACTGTAACAGGTGAGAACGAAAATTTATTTTCTTTAGCATAGCTATTAAAGTGACAAAAAATGCCTCATCCCCGACGGTAACACCGTGTAAAAAATAGAACTAATATTCAAAAAATTACAAAAATGTGATCCACTTATAGTTACAGTGTTTCCATACCATCATTTTATGAAAATGTAGCAATTAATTTTGCTACACTGCAAGTCAGAAATTTATTTTATTTTTAGTTAATACAAAGATTGTGACATTGCATTTGGGTTTTTATAGCTTTAATGCCCGCTTTAGATCATTTCACTTTCTGGAACAGCTTTTATGCAAACGCTAATTTCATCTGTGGTTAAACGTCTACGTAAAGTTTACCAAAAAGCCGAAGATTTCATCGAAGAAGAAAGAGAGTTTTCACTTTCACAAGTATTTGTGAACGCGACAATGGAACGTTACGTCACTGAAAATGTAGAAATCATGCAAGATTTACATGCAGATCTTTATGATGGGTGGCTACGTTTGTACACAACCTTAGATGTTAAAGGTTTGCATACAACGCTTTCGGTTGATCTAAAATTGATTCAGATGGAAATGAATCAAAATGTGCAACTCATGGTTTTTGAACAAATTAGTAATACACAGGTCATTGAGGCAACATTTAAAAATATCTTTCAGAAATGGGGCTTTTATCTCGCTATTTGGTACTATCAAAAATTCCGTGAAGAAGACCCTCTTGGAAAAATCTTAGAACACTTTGAAGTAGTTAAAGTTCAAGATGAATTGCTCTATCTCGATTTAAATCGTTGGCTTGGAAAAAAACAGAGCATTATTGACACATTAAGTAAAGTACATGTCAATCGTGCCAGAGTTCGCCCTGCCGAATTAATCGTTTGGGGTAATGTCAATTTAGCGGCAATGTTATCAGCATCTAGCGATGATGATTATGATGAAGACCTATTAGATGACACAATTGTCACTCCGATCGAGCAAAAAGAAAGAAGTAAAAGGTAGACCTATCTAGCTGAAAAGTGATATGCACAATTATCAAGTCATATCACTTTCAAGGTTACACATCTGCATGATTTATACGAAAAATTAACAACTGCCACGTAAAAAACCTGATCTTTTCTTCATAATCTACAGGCATAATAGCCGTAAATCGTAATGATAAATGAGTGATTCATTGATATAAATCATTCAAAGGATATAGTGTTATGACAAAGAAATTATCGAAAGTGCTTAGTATCGCTACCGTGAGTTCTGCTGCTATTTTAGCGGCAAGCCTATCTAGTCATGCATTAGCGATGGCTCCATTTCAAGCAAGTTATCAATTCAGCTACAATAATAAGAACCTCGGTTCAGCAACACGTACCCTATCTCAACAGGGAAACAATTGGACTTATAAATTTGTTGCAAAAGCGGGTGGTATTGCCTCTGCATCTGAAACAAGCCAATTTAGTTTTGTAGATAACAAAATCACTTCACAGAAATTTAGCCGTAGTAGCAAAATTTTAATCCACAACAACACCATGAATATTAATTTCAATCCAAGCGCGAAAGTTATTAATACTAAAAAAGATGATAAGGCTCGATCATTTGCATGGCAAGCAGGTGCATTGGATGAGTTAAATGCTGAACTACAAATTCGTGAAGATTTAAAAAGTAATTCGCTTAAAACCAAATATTTGATTGCTGATGCAAAAGCATTAGATGATCGTCGCTTTGTCAAACAAGGCACAGAAACAATTAAAACCAATTATGGAACATTCAATACAATCAAAGTGGTTATGCAACATGATAAAGCTGAACGTAACACCGTATTTTGGTTAGCACCTCAACTTGATTACTTGCCAGTCAAAATGGCACATAATGATGGAAAATCATCTTATGGCTTATTATTAACAGGCTATACCGGTAAAACCAACTAACCATCTGGTCAATTTTAGCTTGCATTTTTTTAGATGCTTTTTAAAATATGCCTTTGCTTGAATAAGCATCCGTTTAGAGGATTCTCCCGTGTACGCTTTAGAACAGAAAATCTTAAATGAAGGTATCGTTCTATCTGATCAAGTCTTGAAAGTAGA
>Ga0114982_1001699_pt1 | contig 10273 bp, 9 predicted proteins | sample Shrwel_input2_FT_FD_87183 | JGI IMG/M metagenome (GOLD analysis project Ga0114982, IMG submission 87183) | Subsurface microbial communities from deep shales in Ohio, USA - Utica-3 well 1 S input2 FT | ecosystem: Environmental > Aquatic > Deep subsurface > Shale gas/oil reservoir > Produced... | reverse complement strand
CCGCCTTTGGCTTCAACGATTTTGTATCCAAGAAACTGCGGGACTTCAACGTTGCCCTTATATACATTATCAAAAGGCGCATTCACGCTAATGGGCAAAACATTTATAATGGCTGGCGCCATACAGCTCTGAACCGTGTTTGTCCAAATCAGTTTATAAAGTTTTTCCAAACGATTATTTGAACCGTCTTTATCTACAATAACTATGTCTTTGAGTAATATATTGGTGACGCGAATAGCTTCGTGGGGATTTGACGCATCCGTATTTACAGGCATTGCATGATTGACATGGCGTTCTGACCAATTATCACTAATGTATTTTGAAGCCGTCTTAATAAATTCTGGCGAATACGTGCGATTGTCGGTTCGCATATAAGTGATGTGTCCTAGCTGATACAGCGTTTGGCAACAAGCCATTGTCTCTTTTGCCCCCATTTTTAACACATTGGATGCAAGCTGTAAAATTGCCGACGTGTTCAGCGGTTTTGGCGGGGCACGCTCTGACTTACGAACCACACCCAGTTCAAATGTGTGTTTAAACGTTGCCGAGGCATTTAAAAATTCGACCATCGCGGATTCTTCATCAAACGCAGATTCTGCGGAACCAGAGGTTCTTTCAAGTGTCAGCATCACATTGTGTGGTGGGAAAAAACAACCTTGCACCTTATATTTGACTGTTTCATTCACATCATGTTCGGCGTCATTTTCGTATACAAGTCTGAGAGCCGGTGTTTGGCATCGACCGGCCGAGAGTCCGCTTCCATGTGCCACGTATTTCCACAGCAGTGGCGACACTTTGTATCCAACGAGGACATCGAGCACTTGGCGTGCTACAGCTGCGTTTACTAGATTCATATTTAATATACTTGGTTTAACAACAGCCTCTTGAATAGCCTTTTTGGTGATTTCGCAAAATACGATGCGCCGGGTGGTTTCAATTGGTAAGTCAAACACTTGACAAATATGCCAACCAATAGCTTCGCCTTCACGGTCATTGTCGGTGGCAATAATGACATTGGATTTTGCAAAGTCGCTTATAATAGAGGCCATTTTTTGCACGTGTGCCTTCTTCTCTGGGTCCACTGTATAACAAGGCTGGTAATTATTCTTGGTATCAATGCTATTTAACCCGTCGGCTAATATGCGTATATGTCCGTTGCTTGCAATGCACCTGTATTCGGGACCGAGATATTTTTCAATCGAGGCACACTTGGAACTTGATTCTACAATTAATAAATATTTATGCTTCATAATATAGATATAAAAAATATGTTTATATTTATACAATGTACAATACTATCATACCTCAAAGCTGGGTTAATTATAATCCAATTATAGAAATAAGTTTATTACCCATGTATACTGCGCTTGGACTTAGCGTGTATGTAATTGCAAATGCCACTGGCATTGAAACCCTGGGTGCTATTGTGTATCTAATTGGTGGCGGATATATGTATAGTAAAGCGATTGAACATATTTATGGTGAACCATAGGTTTTCCAATGGAAACGTAGTATCTGACTATCGCCCAAGTAATATATTTCTTATAGCACGTTCTTTATTTGCAATCCACTGCGTGTCATACATTGCCAAATCATTTGTGTTGTCTTTGTGAGGTAACACATATAATGCCACAATATCTTCATAATCAAGACCAAGTAATCGCATCTTATTTGCTACTTGTTCAATGGATAAATTCGGTGCATTGTTTTGTCCATAATATGCATGTCCGCGCTGATACATGTCGTCTTCCATCGTCCAAACTGAACTTGTGTCTTCGTCATCGATATCGTCGCTTTCATTAGTCGCTTCGCTTTCATTAGTCGCTTCGCTTAAACCAGCTTCGCGTTCTACGCGTGCTGTTAAATATCGAAATGCAAGCAACGACAAATCGTGAGCAGGATTATAATCTGGTTCTTCTTCTTCGTCTTCATCAGAATCGACGTCTATAGACTTAATTAATTCTTTTCGACAGCACGGACAGCCATAACCATTGCGTTGTGCGTTTGTCAAGAAACATGTGGCATGAAAGCAATGTTTGCATTCGGTTTTAATGTAATTATATGCGCACAACTCTATGTCTTCAAGACATATAGGGCACGTTTCCAGTGTAAATTCGTTATCAAGTTCTGTTTCCATTTTATTGTATGCATTGTTTTTGCATATAATAAATAACGGCTATTAAGTGTCAATTTTATAGGGGAAACTACGTTTCCCCCTATGACCCCCTTCCTTTTAATATATTTATGGTAAAAAAAGGAAGGATTTAAAGGAAACCATTGGTTTCCTTTATTCTTTCTTTTCTTTTTTTAACGCCTTAAACTCGGCCCATGACATTTTAACTGGCTCAATAAACACGGGTTTCTCTGATTCCGCGTCCAGTTTTTCGGCTCTACGCATGGCCGAATCCACATACATCTCGCGCAAAATAGTGCCCACTTGCACTGATGCATCATATTGGTCTAATTGTCCCTCTTCGATTTGCTTCAAAATGCACACAAACTTCACCATTAATTCCATATTAAGTTCATCTTTCAATACCTTATGATAAATGTCGGTGTAACTATTGAACAGTAAAGGCACCGCATTTTGGCACTTGGCGTTAAATCGTTCTTCGTCTGTCATTCGCATATGGTGATATATTTGCTTCATTTTGCACAGCTTGGCAATGTCTTCTAATATGAGTTCGCTGTGTTTTAGCTCTCGAATTTTGGCAGTATTATCAACATAGTCGTCACTTTCCATCAGCGATTTCATATTTAATCCTTGAACAAAGGAGTTTGAGTTCATAATATAACAAGTATTAGCGACTCATTGTTTATGTTTATTTATTGTAAATTGTATATAGATGGCATATTTGTTGAATTTAACCGTCGAAGATAACACATATTATTATTCAATTGTTATGGCCATTATATTTGCATTAGCTTTTATTATTATAACATTCGTCGGTAACTATTTTCAGGTAAAAAATAACTGGTCTCGCATGCGATGTCGTCCAGAGGTGATGATGTTTTCGTGGCTATATGGCATTGACGCCAACAATAATATGGAGTATTGTTTGGAGAATGCCGGCAAACAAATGAAGCAAGGCAATATTGTAGACCCAGTAATTACAGAAATGGTGGACACTAAAAACGCTTTAAATAACAAGATGTCAGAGGCTGACAAACAATTGAACGCTTTGAACGCCAAGGTAATGGAGGCTGAAACCTACAATAAAAATCGCAACAATAATCTTGCTATCGCACTGCAAAATAACATTTTAGCGATTAAAGAAGGAATGCAGAAAATCATAGCTTCATTAATCATACAACGGCATATGAACAATGGAGTGTTCAAAATGACCAGCGGAACAAAAACGTTGACAGATAGTATTAGAGAAGCCATGAAAAAAGTATAGAGAAAATATAATGGACACTGTAGTCAGTTATTGGAGTTTAAATAAAACATATATTATTATAACAATTTTAGTTCTATCTGTGTTTGCATACAGTGTAGCGGTGTTACATACGATGTTTATTGTTGAGGTGGCGTCTCACGGTGATTGTGACGACCCGTGGGCATTGTATTTGAATGACGGAATCCGAAACAAATGCATATCGACCAAACAATCCAATGAACTGAAATCGCAACAAGCGCAATTTGAACGCGATACAGAGGCTATTGCGCAAAACATTAGTCGTATTAAAACCAAAATACAAGAGACGGACGCGATGCACGACGAATTGCAACGACGAATCCAAGAACGCAATGCGCAAAAATGGGCAAATGTGAAACAAACTATCACGGATTTATCTGGAACAGTGGTTTCCATTCAAACAAAATACAGAGAAAACAAGGATGCTTTAGAGAAAATCATCAATGATTATGACACGGCAATCCAAACAAACGCGGAATTGCTGGTGCAAGTGGGCAATAATTTAGTGAATAAATTGACGCAAAATGTGTACACGCCAAACTGGGGAAAACAACGTGGCAACCTAGTTGACGCATACAATACAATTCTGGAATACTTTAATAAAACCTCAGATGCAAAAACCTCTGTGAATAATCCATTGCAACCGTTGTCTGCAGAGGTTGTCAAAGGCAAAAAACAATAACAAACATATATTTATTATATTTATCCATAATATAATGAAAACCGGAATCGTGAGTATTATTGGATTGTTGCTTGTTTTATTTTTGGTGATGATGCTGGCCCGAAGTGGCGTGGTCGGATATTCCAGCTCGAAAACATTGACTGCGTATCCTTATGAGGGATTTGAGTCGGTGCAAAACGCGTTTGAAAAAAGATACTCAGAGGCTTTAACACCCGCTTCGCCTGTTCCGGGACCTGTACCTGTTGCTGGAGCGGAGAAAAAAGACGGCTCAACCGAAGGGTTTGAGCCAATGGTTCAGCCTTTAAAGGTGGCAGGATTTAGCGGTCTTCAATCGGGAGCTTACGGCGACGAGAAGGCCATTGGATTTATGTATAACAATGAAGGTTCCGCCACCTGCAAGTCTTATGGATACACTAATTCTAAGGGCAACATTTGCATGAGTGACTCGGATATTAAACTGCTTACCACTCGTGGTGGCAATGCTACTGGAGCGAGCGACCAAATAGGGAGAACCTAAGGTTCCCCCAAACCCCCTCCTCTTGTTGCATAGCATTTGAAAGGAAGCAATCCGGTCATTTACTCGTTGTATGTGTAAAAAATATACAATAACGACAAAGGAAGGATTTAAAGGAAACCTTGGTTTCCTTTAGACGTAGAGCGAATACAACACACTTTTGTTAATAGTGTCATTCACTTTTACCAAAGAATCCACTGCGGTCTTTGTCAAAGTATATGGGAACGTTACCTTGAGTCCCAAGTCCTTCTCGAAAATGCCCGCGTCTTCGGGTTTCACCAGTCTGTACAAGTTCAACTTGGTGTGAATGATTTCCAAAGTGCGCTTCAAATTACGCACACCTTCTTCGCCCTTGGCCTGATTGTTGATAATATGTGTCAAAATCTCGTCGCTAATAAGAACTTCGTCTTCTTTGAATCCAACTTGTTCACGGATTTTGGGCAACATATAATCGCGCGCAATGATGATTTTCTCCTTGACATCGTAGCCCTTGGTTGCAATTTTATACATACGGTCTCTAAGAATAGGATTTACGAGGTTTTCATCATTATAGCTGAAAATAAACAAGCACTTGCTTAAGTCCAAGTCAATTTCCGAAAAGTATTTGTCGTGAAACTGACTATTTTGGGTGGTATCGGTCAAATGGGTCAAAATGCCAATAATCTCTTGTCCGCGTGCAGTGTCGGATACCTTGTCAAGTTCGTCGAAATAAATAACCGGATTCATCGACTTGCTCTCAATCAGGATTTGCACAATCTTGCCCCAAGTTGAGCCCTCATATGTATAACTGTGACCTTCCAAGAAACTGCTGTCGCCACATCCGCCGAGCGCAATGAACGCAAAATCGCGCCCCAAAATCTTGCTGATGCCTTCCTTCACCAAGTTAGTTTTGCTGGTGCCGGGAGGGCCGTGAATCGCAATAGCGGTTCCCATCGAACCAGGATTCGACATCCATTGACCCACCATTTGCATAATTTGCATCTTGGCGTCATTCAGACCATAAGCACACTTATCGAGTTGCGACTTGGCGAACTTGATGTATTCACTGCACCTCTCTAACCCGTCATTAATATTGACGGTCAAGCTCTTGTATTGTCCAAATGGAATACGCATAAAATTGTCGACCCAGTTTTTCAACTTGAAATACTCGGGCTCGCCGGGCTCCATCATCGACAACTGGTTCAAACGTTGCATGGCAATGGCCTTGAACTTGGCAGGCATCGATGACTGGAGCAACGACAGACGATAAGGTTTTTCCACATACATGTGCTTGTTCATAGTGCGCAAGTCCTCCATGATTTTTAGTTGTTCCTTGTTGGACAACTTCTTCTTGAAATATCCGAGCTCATCGTCGGGGTCCTGACCGTCGCCGGCATACAGCAAGTCTTCGTAAGCTTCCGCGTTCTTGGAACGAGCGTTCTTAATCAACTTTTGAATGGACTTGTTGCATTGTTTGAGCGCCTTTTGCACAATTTTATTGTTATTATTGGCCTTCAACTTTTGCACTAATACGCGCTTCAAATCAATGATTTCCTTGTATTTGTCTTCGATATCCACGGACTCGCATACAGACTCGGTATCCTCTTTTTTGCTGGACTTTTTCTTACTGGCTTTTTCTAATGACTCGAATGACTCAGATAACATGAGTCCAACAGGTTCCAGTTCGGCGTCGTAGTTTTCGCGCATGAAAGTCTTCTCGTCGTCAGTGCCATATTCGTCGTTGGTTTCATTGGACGCAAATTTGTTCCGCACCAAACCTTGACCACCGCCAATGGTGAATGTAAACTTTAGGTTGCCTTTGCCCTCATCTGCATCAGCGTCTTCTTCAGTATAGTCTTCGTCGTCTTCTTCTTCGTCTTCGTCTTCATCGACGTCTTCATACTCAGATTCAGACTCGGACTCTTCGGACTCCTCGGGAGTGGCAATCTTTTTGGACTTCTTCTTGTTTGATGACTTTTTAGACATAAGCTTGTCGAGCACTTGGTGCAACTCGTCGTCAAATCCGCGACTCTTCTTCTTGTTGCTCTTCTTGGGCGTTTCGATTTCACTGCTACTGCAAGTAGAATACTCGTCGGACACATCAGAATACTCGGTTTCAGAATCAGAGGAGTCGGGATCATTACGTCCCTTCTTGTAATTCTTCTTGTTGCTCTTGATTTCAATCTTGTTGTTGCGGGGCATTATATTTAAAATAGGTTGTTGTTTGTTGATTATGCTATTGTAAACTTGGTTGATAAAAAATTCAATTTTTTAGGGGAACGTAGTTCCCCTATGACCCCTCCTTTATAATATTATACTAAGAATGGGGCTAAAAACAGGACCTTGTGTATGCACCCTCCTTATATTATGAACTTGCACTCAATTGTATATTTTTTCGCGTTTTGTGTTTGAATGATTTTTTACGTCTGTTAGTTTTATTTTTGGGAGTTAATCGTTTTGCCTTTTTATGCAAATACGTGATAATAGTATCAAAATCCGCATTACTTTCTAATAGCTTTTCAAATTTTTTTACATTTATATTATTGACACCAATTGTGTTAACTAATTTTATCATAAACAATCTCTGATACATAATGTCATAATAAACTACAGGGTCTAACAAATTTTGGCTAACAACTCCAATATTTTGTTTGTATTTCATTCGTTCCAAATAATGCTGGTCTTCATTTGAAGTTAGTATGTAATATTCATCAAATCCTGCAAGGGAACCAAGGTTCCCTCCGGCACCCTCCTTATATAGGATATTTTTTTCAAGGAAAACCCCGGTTTCCCAAGCAGTTGAACCTTCGGTTTTTCCAAGAGAATTTTGTTCTCGAGTGAAGTAAGAATATTTTGCTATCATTGAGTTTGCAACATCGACGTCATATGGTTCATACTGTATGTTTAACTTAGTAAATAGCTCTGCGTCTATTGCTCCATAAATAAGTATTTCGTGCCATACCATTATTTTGTTATAAATATGATTCCATGCAAGCGTCTCTATTTCCAGTTTGTATATTGTTGAACATATGATGTCCAATATTTTATTTATGTTATAATTGGATTGTATTTGTTGCATTGTTCTAAAAAACACGTGAGGAAGAATATGCGGTAAAGGTAAAAACTTCCATTGTGTATTTCGGTCAGTTAAAAGAGAGCCAGTATCAATTCCAGATAAAAACAAATATGTATTTGCGATATCATAGTCTATACTATAATTTGGTATTCGGCGCGAAGCTATTTTTATTCTTGCATCAAAGTCAGTCACTTGATTAAAATCAATTAACCCAACATGCAAATTACCGTCTTTCTCTGTTAATAAGAACTCAACATCTTGCAATATCACTTGAGTATCAAAACTCAACGTAAAATATTGGACCATCATTGTTTGTGCAAGTAAGCATGGATATTGTTCTAAGGGAAACCCATATTTCCCGAGTGGCGATTCTGCCAAGGGAACTTGGTTCCCGAGTAGCGATTTCGCCACGTAAAAGAGACCATTCCAATTTGTAAATCCTTGCATCGATGTTAGTTTTATTTTACCATTTTCATAGTCATCAGAGATTGCCGAAAATAACAAATAAGGTGGCGAATGGACATCTGGATTGGATTTACTATAATAATTCAGCATCTCTGGTTTTATAATAGTTTTGAGCAATTTCAAACTTGGATAATTGAGTTTTTCCATATTGTAAATACAAGCGTTGCCGTGTTGCATTATTCGTTTGTAATTAATAGGTTTTGGTATCATAAAATTAGAGACTGGTTTAGCCAATAATTGCTGGTAAAGCTTATTGTGAAAATTGTATTCGTGTTGGAATAGTTCGTCGCAACCAGTTTCTTGTTCGTGGCTTGACAAATAATGCAACTTTGATACAAACCCAGGGTTTGCTTTGTTGTATATTATTTTACCATATGACCCTTCTCCAATAACAATGTCTTGCATATAATATTTTGTAATATAATCTTTATATTCATCGCACAGAAAAAGGGAAGTGGCTAGGACGTAAGTTGGCCCTGCGGGCCAACCGAATAACCGTAGGTTTCTTCTATAAAATTGAAAAAATAAGTATGAACAAATGCAAACAACATAAATATAACCTCAGATAGTATATACATTCAACATGTCCAGCAACAAACAGACTTACAAGAACCCGTCCCGTATTATCGGGATTCAGTTCGGCATGTCGTCTCCCGAAGAAATTCGGAAAGCCGGCGTTGTCGAAGTGGTTAGTAAGGATACGTATATTAATAATAAGGAAGTGCCTGGCGGTTTGTTTGACCCCAGGATGGGTGTTTTAGGCCCTGGAGCCATTTGCCCTACCGACGGACTTACTTACATTCAAACACCCGGATATTTTGGATACGTTGAGATGGCGCGCCCTGTGTTCTTCATTCAGCACATCAAGGAAGTGATGAAGATTTTGAAGTGCGTGTGTTTTAAGTGTTCCAAGTTGCTGATTAACAAGGACCAGCACCGCCAAGTGACTGGGATGAACTCGTACCAGCGCTGGGATTACGTGTATCCATTGTGTCAGAAGGTGAAGCGTTGTGGCGAGGCCACCGAGAATGGCTGTGGGTGCAAACAGCCCGACAAAATCAAGTTGGATGGAATGGCCACGATTAATGCCATTTGGGAAAAGCTGGTGGCAGCGGAAGAAGATGGCGACGGAGCCAAGAAGAATTACGTAATGAAGCTGACCGCCGAAATCGTGCTGAAAATATTCAAGCGCATTTCGGATGAAGATGTGGAATTCATGGGATTCAGTGCAACTTGGTCGCGTCCTGACTGGATGATTTGCCAAGTGTTGCCGGTGGCACCACCTGCTGTGCGTCCTTCTGTGAAAATGGACGCCAATCAGCGCTCCGAAGACGATTTGACTCACATTTACGGACACATCATCAAGACCAACAAGGACTTGGCTGACCGCATCAATAACAACGCTGCGCCCCAAGTAATTGACAACTTGACGGAGGCGCTCCAGTATTTTGTGGCGATGATTGTGAACAATAAGGTGAAGGGAGCGGTGCCGATGGCGCAACGCACGGGCCGGCCTTTGCAGTGCATTACGGGTCGTCTGAATTCGAAGAACGGACGTATTCGTGGCAACTTGATGGGTAAGCGCGTGGATTTCAGTGCGCGTTCGGTCATTACAGGTGACCCCAATTTGTCGGCGCGCCAGCTGGGTGTGCCTATGAAGGTGGCCATGTGTTTGACCAAGCCGGTGGTTGTGAATGACAGGAACAAAAAGTTCTTGACAAAATTGGTCCAAAATGGACCGGAAGTGTATCCCGGGGCGAAAATTCTGGAGAAGCGTGACGGGTCCAATGTGTCACTGCGATACGTGGATCGCGGTTCGATTGTTCTGGAAAACGGCGACAAGGTGCATAGACATATGATGGATGGGGACGCGGTGCTTTTCAACCGTCAGCCCAGTTTGCATAGAATGTCGATGATGTGCCATATTGTCAAAGTGATGAAGCGTGGGGATACGTTTCGAATGAACGTTTGTGACACCAAACCATACAATGCTGATCGACCATAAAGGTTATCGAGGTTGGCAACAGGGAGATTTAAAAAATTGTTACTCCCTAGTGAATAAATCAATTAATAAGGCTATATAAAGACAATAATATATAATATATAAATGGAAGCAGATACAAAACCTTGTTCAAAAT
>Ga0114982_1001698_pt1 | contig 10275 bp, 18 predicted proteins | sample Shrwel_input2_FT_FD_87183 | JGI IMG/M metagenome (GOLD analysis project Ga0114982, IMG submission 87183) | Subsurface microbial communities from deep shales in Ohio, USA - Utica-3 well 1 S input2 FT | ecosystem: Environmental > Aquatic > Deep subsurface > Shale gas/oil reservoir > Produced... | reverse complement strand
CTGGGTATTCTGGAGGGAGCAGTCCATATCATTGTGATGATTGCGTTCCTAGAAGCTGCTCATGTAACGAATATTCAACGGTATCGGAGCATTACCATCCTCCCGGAGGAATTCATCCATCTATAGAAGAAGACGGTGTAGAGGGAGTAGATTGGATATGGACAAATGAAGAAAAAACCTCATGGGCTAATATCGACAGCAAGGGTAGAAGATGGCCTTGCTGTGAATTTGAATTCGAGGAGCAAGGATTTGACATAGAACAATAAACATTTAAAATATATGGAATTAAAAGACACCAAAGAAATTTTAATCTGTGACTGCCACTCAACTGAACATCAGGTTGTGGTTTATTATAGCGAGGATCAATTCGACAATGGTATGATGTACCCGATGGTTTATTTTCACATACATCTAAATAAACTAAAATTCTGGGAGAGAGTAAAATACTCAATCAAATATATCTTTGGTCACCAATCAAGATATGGGGCTTTCGAGGAATTTATAATCAATCCGGAGGATGCTGAAAAGTTACAGAATGTGGTTGATTATCTTAAAATTAAGAAAAGCTAAATGTGATATATAGCTTATGCTAAAACACATAAGGGAATTTCAGGAATTCCATACTGACGGGGAAAAAATAAACGAAGATATATTTGACGACATCTTTGATAAATTAAGAGGAATTTTCAATAAGGTTTATAGAAAACCCGAACAGAAGAAGGTTCTTACTAATAAAAAGAAGGTTGAAAAAAGTCCAATATATGGTGAACATATGTTTTATTTACCACATCAGCAGGGCCCATCGGGAGCTGCATCATTGGTCAAGATATTGGAGGGAAAGGAAAAATTATCAACATCATTAAGAAATAAGTTATTGAACAACATGCCTGCATCGGATGTTAGATACACTAAGGTTCTAAGAGGCAATGACATAGTAGCAGTTAGAGCATTTCTTGATTATCAGAAGGGAACTTGGGATAATTATAAGAAGGAGGCTTTATCAAAAATCAGATCGGTGGAAAATAAAAAGGTTAGAGATGCTATACAAAAAATTAAAAGTCCTAAACTATCCAGAGATTTCTTAACCACTGTGGCATATAAGGAATCCAGATTTAATCCAAATCCATCTACAAATAAATCTTATACTGGATTATTCCAAATTGGACGCCCTGCATGGGATCAATTAAAAAGGATAAATCCATCTAAATATAAGGGTAAAAATCCGCCTATTGATCCTGCATTAAATGCACAGGCGGGATATGATTATCTTAATTGGTCTTTCGAGCAATTTAAAAAATTAACTGAATAACTAAGCTATAAAACGGTCTCCTGATAGTTCGGATAGATCTATTTCTTCACCGTCTATTTTTATGGAAGTCAGATTTACTTTAGCACCTTTTACCAGTCTTATTTCCTTTTCCTCGTATGAAACTGGTTCTATATTAAGTCTTATAGTAGGAAGCCAGTCCACAGCAGTTTCATCAACTTCAGCTTCCATTATTGCGGTAAATGGCATTTCGTTGCTATAACCCCAATGAGGTTCAGCTGATGATTTATCCCATGTCCAGTAGATCCCGAGGTGTTTTACCTGTGAGGATAATCTAGATTCCCATTCCTTATTAACAGTCATTGCTCTCCAGATTCTAATCTTACCATTATTGACGAGTTCTCTCTTTAATGTATCGATAAAATTTTCAGCAAGAGCCTCAAATTCATATTCTACCCAATTTCTAAAATCATCCTCGTCGATATCATCCTCCGGAATTCCCTCCTCCGATGCATATTGGTATTTTAATGATTCTTCATTATAGGTATCCGATATTGCAAGATCCACAAATTTTTTATTAACCACGTCACTTACGGAGATGGAAGTAACACTAGATTCATTTATGAATTGGCTAAATTTCATATTAGTCGGTGGATTTCTTCTCCTTCTTTGCTCTCTGATATAGAGCTTTATCGCTCATCTCTGTTGTTCTACCACCAGTCAGGAAAGAATTAACTCTCGCCATAGCCCATTGTTGTGGTGTTGTTCCTGGAATATGTCCAGTTTTCCATGCAGCATATCCTCTAGACCAAACCTCTCTAAGTATACCCAGCGGGAATCCGGTCTTATCAGATTTCTTTTTTAGAGCTTTGTATACGGGACTGTTTTTTCCCATTGATTTTTCAAGAAGAACTTCCTCGGTTATATCGATGTTTTCAATGACAATATCCTCGAATATATTGGAAGGGATCTCAAAGCTGTCAAATTCTATGATATTTTTAGATTCAAAATCTTCATTTTCACCAAACATCTCCTTATACTTTTTGGTATATTTACTGGTTTTGGTTTCAACTGGTTTCCCCTTTCCTGCTTTCCTGCTTTTATAGTCAGCATCCCATGGTCCATATGCTGAAGAGTCCGAATCTGCTTTATCTGCGTGCTTCTTTATCTCTCTCCTCATAACATTTGGATTTGTCTTAAGATATTTCTTTGGTAATTTCATAATCTATATATCATAAAAATATCAATCAATTTTTTTATTCCGAAAATATATCATATGTTTGTAAAAAATATTAAATATGAGGAGTTATTATAGAGTATGCCATAAGGATACACTTCAGGGTCTTTGGTATACGTTCAGTGGAGATTTTACCGGACTTATCCACGATAAATTTAGTTTCTGTTTGAATACAAAATTAGAAATGGATTTCGACGAAGAATTGGTTGGATGGTTATCCGCTGTCGAATCGATTGAGGATCTTTATGCTTGGTTTACAGAGAGCGACATCAGAGAGCTACAGAAACACGGATGGTTCATACATGAATTTGAATGTGAAGATGTTAAATTCTACGACAAATTTCAGCACCTCGTTATCAAACAAGAAACTGCAAAGGTCAAGAGATTAATAGAGCTTGATCCAGCTTCCAGTATGGAACAAATGAAAATAGACGAGAGTAAACTTTCTTTTGAAGGTAGTCTTAATTACATACTTCAAATAATGCCGGATGACGAAGATCCAGACACCATATATGTTGATCAATATCAACCAAGAAGAAATAGAGTTTGGAATGGCGGTATGACCAAGGAAGAATTGGTTCCACAGGTGGAGGAAACGATCGAGAGAATGAAAATAGCAATTAGTCACATGCAAGAATATCTCGATGGTAAGAGGGATTATGTTTATTATTGGGAGAACGAGAAAGAACCATGGAAGGATAAGAAAGAACCAATAACGGAGGATTAACTCTAATTCAGTACCTAATGAAAAACAACGAAAATAAATCTATTTGTACTTCATGTGGAGGAAAATGTTGTAAGCAAATGCCAGGAATAGTTAGTCCTAAAGACGCTAATGAGATAAATGTCGACTACTTTATCAACATGTATGAAAATGGATATCAATTTGATTATTGGGAGGGAAATCTTACCGGAGATCCTGAGCATGCCGATCTAACTTTTTGGTACCTAAGACCTCAAACCAAAAATTCGGTTGGTAGAGTGGTTGATGCATCTTGGGGAGGTGAGTGCGTATTTCTGACAGAGAATGGTTGTCCAATGAAATTTAAGGACAGACCTGCACAATGCAGAGCATTAAAACCATCACCAGAAATGGAATGTAATCTGGATCCAGAATACGATAAAAAAGAAATGATTAAGGAATGGTTACCTTATAATGAAATAATAACGGAAGCCATTAATATAATAAGCGAAAGAAAATAAAAAAAGGAATATGGAAAGAAAGCTCGCATCAATACAGAAAGTTAGAGAAATAGTTCCGATCGAGGGAGCAGACGCTATCGAAATAGCGGTAATTAATTCATGGAGAGTTGTTACAAAGAAGAATGAATTCAAAGAAGGCGATTTATGCGTGTATTTTGAAATTGATTCATTTTTACCTATCGAGAAGGAATTTGAATTTCTAAGAAAGTCATCATTCAAAAAAATGGGTGACCAAGAGGGATTCAGATTAAAGACCATCAGATTAAGAGGTCAGGTTTCTCAGGGATTATGTTTACCACTAAGCATACTTGAAAAAGAGGATGAAATGAAAATAGGGATCAGCAAACAACCTTGGGGAGATCAATTGCAATTAGGACCTTATGACAATGCAATTATTATAGAGGAAGGTGCGGATGTTACTGATTATCTGGGTGTAATTAAATACGATCCACCAGTTCCAGCTCAATTGGCTGGTAAGGTTAAGGGATATTTCCCATCATTTCTTCGTAAAACTGACGAAGAGCGAGTACAGAATCTTACAAAAGAGTATGAAGGATGGAAAGATCAATCATTCTACGTTACCGAAAAACTTGATGGTTCATCAGCAACATTCTATTTCAAGGGTGGAGTATTCGGCGTATGTTCTAGAAACCTAGAATTAGCTGAACCTGAACCATTTGTTGATGGTGAAATGGTAATGTGTCAGGATGGGGTTGAACGTCCTAGACAAGAGAATTCATTCTGGAAAGTTGCAAATCATCTACAATTAGAAGACTGGTTATCTAAACAAAATGCAAACTATGCAATTCAAGGCGAGTTAATTGGTGAAGGTATTCAAGGAAATCCTTATAGAATTAAAGGACAAACCGTTAGATTCTTCAATGCTTTCAATATTGATACACAAGAATATTTAGGATTGGGAGATTTCGAATCACTAATTTCTTCAATGGGATTAGAAACGGTTCCGGTTATAGATAGGGATTTTACTCTTCCTGCTACTGTTGATGATCTATTACAATATGCTGAATTAAAATCTCTTTTAAATCCAGATTTTGATAGAGAAGGAGTCGTTATAAGAAGCCTGGATCGAAAGATCAGCTTCAAGGCTATCTCAAATAAATTCCTACTAAAAGAGAAATAAATGGGAAGAAATAAAATAAAGGAGCCATTAGTTGATGAGGAGATAGGAATTCTTCTTAAAGCTAATGGCTTTAATAGAACTGTTGCCGATTATAACTGGGAGTCAGATCCCGAAGGTGACATGGTTTTCGAATCGGAATTATCATACCCAAATAATTCTGAATTTTCGTACAACCCCGAACTTGATCCTGCTGTAATAGAATTTGAGAAATGGCAGGGTTCTCTTATACCTAGGCCATCACAAGAGGTTGTTAGATACTGGTTATCCTCTTATAAATCAATTGAGATAGAAATCCAAATAGATAAAACTTCAAGTCCAAAGTATTGCTTTGAAGTTTGGTCTTATTCAGATTTTGGTAACTGGAAGGAGATAAAACAGGAAGAGTGGTATTTGTATAGAACACGGAGGGAAGCAATCGAGGAAGCTATTAAATTAGCTCTAAAGAATTTATAAGTGGATCCTACTTATTGATTAATCTATTCTCTATTTGTTCTTTTGCGTGTCTTATTAGATAATCTCCAGCATTTGGGATCTTATAAAGAAATTCTAGTTCATATTTATAACAAATAATTTCTTCGGCATTCATATGCATCCTAATATCAAGCATTTTAATTTTTAAATGCATTGACTCATGGATTATCACGGAGCATATATTATTTATATCGCCAATTTTCATATCTGATGCTGATATAAGGATTTCACCCTTGCTACCTATTTGACCTGCATTTGTTGAATAAGTTCCGTTCCAAAAGGAAATCTTATAGCAACTTTCCTCTATAAGTTTATAATATGACTCGTCAATAGACTTTATTTTACTTAATGCCTCCTTGACGTCTCTGTCCCAGAAATCACCGGCTGGATCTATTTGGATCTGAGCTGATATGGAAATGGGTAAAAGAAAAAGAATATAGATTATGAATTTCATACTTTATATATTAAAAATTAAAAATTAAAGATATGGCTTCAATTAATGAAAGCACTGAAAACAGAAAACCTGCTCAGAATAAAAGAAAACCAAAAAAACCTTTGCCAATTAAGAAGAGCAATGATAATATTAATGATCTAGAAGTTGCTAGAAAAATGATTAAAATATATCAGAGCGCACAGGATCGAAAACTTGAATTTAATCTTAGTTTCGAGTCGGTTAAAAAACTACTCTCGTACCAAACATGCTATTACACAAATAGGGTATTTGACGAGGATGGTCCATTCTCTAGAAGCTTCGATAGAATAGACTCCGCAAAAGGGTACATCGAAAATAACGTGGTTGCATGTACGGTGGACATCAATGGCAAAAAGAGCAATTTATCAATGGAGGAAATAGAGTGTCTATATACAAAATTGATCAAATACCACAGTAAAAAATCCGAGGAGGCTTTAAGTACAGAGGTCCCAAATCCGGTTGAAAATGTAGTAATTGATATTACGATTACAAATCAGGAGGAAATTCTAGAGGATAAAGAAATATCAGAGGGGTAAAAAAAGATATATAGTAGATGACTACTAAAAAATTTAACAACTGGCTTAACGAGGATTCAGCTAAAGATCAATCGATAGAAATTACTCCGGAGTTAATTTCTAAACTGGAGGATGCAACAGGTTTGGATAAATGGAGATCTAGTAGATATTTTTCAGATCAATCTTCATCACACGTATTTGGAATATCCAATTTGTATAAAGATAGAAAGAAGCCTCTAATATATCCAGATGTTAAAACACCAAGCACATTAAGAATAGTAATACCGACGATGAATCCTAGTAATATCAGAGCTAGCTTCACGAAAATCGAAGATCTACTGGAGGTTAATATTATACCAGATTATCTGACGGGTACAGGAAATATAATAATAGAATTCATAGAGGATCATGATATAAGAAATGGATCAGTAGTAATGGAGAAGTTAAGTGGGTGGAATAATAGAAATAAGATAACATTCCGTTACGAAGCAAATAATTATACTGATCTTGTCGGTGTTATAAAAAAAGGACTCGATGAAGCTTTCGAATTTCTGAAAGATGTTAGAATAGTAATTCCTGCTGACATTAAGAAAATTCCAGGTGTTAAAGCATATATGGAAGATAGAATCAGAGAAATTTACAACCAAATGCTAGCTGAGGTTAGGGAAAATGGTGAGGTTGAAGGAGAACTTGATGATAATATATTTGCTCAAATTATAATAATGATACTGGAAGATCATCCAAATTTAATTGACGATTTTAATAGCCTACCAGAAAAAGCAAAAAATAAATGGCTCGGCGGGGTTAAAGAATTATTTACTGACGGTAATATCGAAATAAATAAAAAAAATATGCAATCCATAAAGGCTTATCTGAATGTAAAGAAAGCATGGTATCTAATATAATGAGAAATTTAACAGATTATAAAGTTTTTGAATCTAATGCAGAGGACGAGACGGAGAGATTGGCTCTTCTTATTGATCATAACAAATCTATGATACTGAAATTCTTTTCTGATAAAGGAATGGAATCAGACTTTGTTGCTATAGAAGACCCAGAAGAATTTATAATGGAATACTGGCCAGAATCACATGATGGTTCCATATCAAATAGAATTTCATATTATATTGATGAGCTTGTTGGTATACTATCAAAGAAATTAAAAACAGGAGTTGACTGGAGATTTGGGCCAAATGGAAATGCACAGAGGATAATATTTACCCTGAATAATCCCATCTCAGAGGAATATTATAATACAATTCTAAATTACATTAAAACAAAAGAAACATTAAAATACGTTTAAATAAATCCGGAACTCACCGGATTTATTTTTTTTATACCGTAACCATTTATTATATTTGCCATATAAGATTGAAATAGCATATCTTATTCATATTAAAATGGTAAAAAAACACGTAAATATTGTAAACAGAAAGGCCAAATTCGAATATGAATTTATTAGAACATTAGTTGCAGGTATTCAATTAATGGGGTCCGAAGTTAAATCAATAAGAGATTCAAGAGTTGATTTTTCTGATTCTTACTGTTATTTTAATAATGGAGAGTTATACATCAAAAATCTAAGCATCACACAAATGGATTCACATTATTCACACGATGCAAAAAGAGAGCGGAAACTTCTCCTGAAGAAAAGAGAACTTAGTAAATTCGAGAAAGATCTGGTTAAGAATATGTCAATAGTTCCATATAGAATATTTGAAACAGATAAGGCTATGCTTAAAATGGAAATAGCTCTTGGGAGAGGTAAGAAACTTTATGATAAGAGGGAGACTATAAAAAATAGAGACATCGAGAGAGATACACAGAAACAACTTAAAGGATAATAAAGATGGAGAAAGAAAAAATTGATTGGATCATAGACCAACACGTAAAAACCAACCATCAATATGATGTTTATTTGCCATATGAGTTTCATTTGAGAATGGTAGCTCAGGTTGCAAAAGACTTTATTGAGCTGGTTAATGATTTGAATGACGGTGAAACAGCATTGAGAGATAATGTAGTCATGGCAGCTTATGCACACGATCTTATAGAGGACACAAGGGTTTCTTATAATGATGTTAAAGAAGTTCTTGGATTCAGTGTAGCTGAGATTGTTTATGCGGTCTCTAATGAGAAAGGAAAGAACCGCAAGGAAAGAGCAAATGACAAATATTACGAAGGAATTCGTAACACTCCAGGTGCAGTCTTTGTTAAACTTGCCGATCGAATAGCGAACGTACAGTACTCGAAGATGACTAAATCAAGAATGTTCGAAATGTACAAGAAAGAAAATAATAACTTTCTAACCAGTTTAGGTTTCTTTGAAGGGAAGGCACACCCACTTGGTAATATGTGCAGATATTTAGAAAACCTATTTGTAGGATAGAATGAAAAAAATAATTTTGTTAATGATGTTACTCGTTTTGACGATGACATCATATAGTCAAACGGAAGTCCATAACATAACGACAAGACCTTATATCGATATTTCTTTTATTGATGACACCACACTAATGGTCACATCAAAATACAAAACAATAGTTGATGAGTCAGACAGTTTAGAGTGTGCTCGTTTAGTTGATGAAATTAACAAAAAAGATTACTTGGTAATTAAGGTTAAATCGATTAACAAAGAATATAGAGTTGTGTTATTAACATATGTTTATGATGTGAGACAACCTCCCCGTGGATCGACAACCTCCGGACAAAATAGCACCTACACAGGTCAATATCGTAGTAATAGAGGACAGAATTGGGAAAATAGATTACAAAAAATCTATAATACAATTTATATCAAGTATGATAATGGTACAGTAACAATAAAATAAAGAACATGGAAAGGTTTAAAGTAAGATGTAAAATCGATGGTGATGTTTGGGAACAGATCATTGAATGTCGGGAAATGACAATTGATCGAAATTCATATTGTTTCTGGACAGGAGACTATGGCGTAACAAATCGACTAATTTGGGCATTTCCAGCCATGTTTACAGTCGTGGAGGGTTTAGAAGATATTAATCCTGAATAAATTTTGAATATTATGAATCAACCATGGCTAAGAGCAAGTATCAAGATAACAAAGCCTATTGTACTAATCGATATGGATGGAGTTATCTGTGATTTTGACAAGAGAGCTAAGGAATTGGAAATCCAGGGAGTAAAGGGACATAGTCTATTTAGACATCCAGATGCTTATAGAGATCTTGAACCAATCGAGGGAGCTATAGAAGCATGGCATCTTTTACAGGATAAGTATGAGACATACATTTTAAGTACGCCACCTTGGAGTAATCCTGATGCATGGTCAGAGAAAAGAATCTGGGTTGAAACTCATTTGGGTAAATCAGCAAACAAAAAGCTTATCCTATGTCACCACAAGGGATTGGTTAAAGGTGATTTCCTTATTGATGATAGAATCGCCAACGGTGTTGCTGATTTCGAAGGTGAACATATCCATTTTGGAACAGAGAAATTTCCTGGATGGGAAAGAGTGCTTGAATATCTTAAATGTAAATAATATGGATAAACTATTTGTTCTTTTGGGATCTGCGGGATCCTATGATGATTATAGAAGGATTAATATAGGTGTTTATGATTCTGAGGATGCAGCTAAGGAGGCTGCCGATAAATTTCTGAAGAAAAGAAATGACATCTTGAGTAATGTCAATAACAAATGCCCATTAACCCCGGACCAATTAAGAATCGTGCAGGAAACTTACGAAACTGATGGACTTAATCAATCGGAGATCGATGCATACTATTCGTGGTGGAATATCAAGAACGAGCTGGAGGAAATAAATAATAGCTACTATATAGAGGAATTTACTCTGAATCAAGACAAGTCGGAGAATTTAATGGATTTTGAGATAGGAGATGAATATATTTAAAAGCTTAAGGGATCAATATTATGATGTTATATTAAGTAAAATTCTAATACCCAAGGAAGAACTTAATGAGGTTGAAATG
>Ga0114982_1001697_pt1 | contig 10278 bp, 5 predicted proteins | sample Shrwel_input2_FT_FD_87183 | JGI IMG/M metagenome (GOLD analysis project Ga0114982, IMG submission 87183) | Subsurface microbial communities from deep shales in Ohio, USA - Utica-3 well 1 S input2 FT | ecosystem: Environmental > Aquatic > Deep subsurface > Shale gas/oil reservoir > Produced... | reverse complement strand
TAATAGGACTATCTAAAATCATTTCTCCGTTTTATTATTATCTATAAATATCTTTATAATCCATTTTGTTGAGAAGCTTGATATTCTTCTATCACTTCTTCTGTCCAAATTGCATTTGCTACTGCTTGTACTCTACTATCTTCATTTGAAATATCATCACCTGGAACTTTTGTATGTCTACTAAAAGCACGAGTTAATTCAACATCATCTTTTTTAATAATAGTAGCAGTTCTAATTTGAAGAGAACCATTTTCCAATACTTCAATTTGGTCTACTTTTGTTGTTTCAGTTAAAGCCATATTTTTTAATTTATTTATTGTAATGTATATGTTACTTGATTTGAGTAAACTAATCCAGCTGCTCCTACGCTTGGACCATGAGTATATCCACCTGTTGGGTCATTTTCAATCCAATATATGAAATTGGCACCTGGGTCTACAGTCAATGCATGGTATGTTACACCGGTAACAGATCTACCAATACCATAACTAATTGCACTTATAGTACCTGCGCTTCTGTAACCACCAACTACATATGGTAATCCGCCTATTCTTAATTGACCGCTAAATCCACTTGAACCACATAGTGCTGACCATTGTAGATGATAATTCACATGAACCACATTTCCTATTCTTACATAATTTCCTCCATTGATACCACCCATACAATAATACCCACCACCAGTCCAATATAATTGAGGAGTCCAAGTTCCTGATTCGTAATGGTTTAATGTACCACTACCACCACCAAATTTAATTCCACCCTGTGCATTTAATTTACCAGTTACACAATTAAAGAAATTATCACCATTTCCTGCCAAATAGTTATTAAATGCGCCATTTGCAAATTTCATTGAAATAGCTGAACCATAACCACTACCACCTGATATAACAGTCGTATCAGCTCCACCTTGCATACCAATTGTAGTTATAGGTCCTAAACATACAACGCAGTTTTGAGTAACATTGAATACATTAGAACCACCTGCATTTGTTATTTGGAATGTATCAGAAGAGCTATCCATTGCGATATTCCATCTTTTACAATCGGATGTATTTGCAAATGCGACACCCGGTTGAGAACCGGCTCCTCCACTACATATAGCTTGAACTCTAATACCATCTCCATTTGAATTTGAACACATTTTAACATGCAACGGAGATGATGCGTTTGGAGATGAAGTGCTTATACCAACTCTACCACCTGTTATCGTAAAATCTTCGTTATTTGAAGAATCTAATATAGAAAATCTAGCACTAGTATTAACTACTTTTAAATATACAGGAGAATTTACACCTCCCGTTGGAACTCCTATTTGCAATCCTCTTGCACCACCTGCACAATCGCATTGAGAAAATGTAGCAATTGGATAAGAATTTAAAACTGAACCATTTGTTCCATAACATGTTTGTATTGTGGTATGTAATATTGTATTTGGCGAAGTATTTCCTATACCAATACAACCATTACTCACAATACGCATTCTTTCTAATGGAGTTCCAGCAGTTGCTGTATAAAATCTTAATTCAATGTTATTACCACTTGCTGGTGTATTTCTATATGCCGCTATTTCTGCTGTTGGTGTACTATTACCACTATACCAAGTAATAGAACCCATATTATGTGCTTGATTGATATCACCACCTGTACCGGTATTATTTATATTTATAACTCTATTATCAGAACTTCCCCAAGTAGTTTGTTTAGAAAAGTGAAGTGGTGCTAAAGGAGTTGTTTCATTTATACCCAAATTGCCTGTATTACTCAATACCATTCGTTGTGTTCCATTATCCCATACTACATTTCCACTTGCGTTATATAAAAATGACATTGATGTAGAACCTCCATTATATGCCCCCCATCTATTTGATGCAATTAACCCACCTGCATCCGTTTGGTAAATACTCGCTTGACCGGTAAGTAATCCAACTGAATTTATTGTTCCGGCTCCTATTAAATTATTTTTAATACAAGTAGTAGTTCCATCATCAATAATACAAGAATCATAAAGATGGTCTCCGCCACCCGATTTTGCTACATAGTTACAAGTTAGAGTAGTTTCAGTTCCTAAAGTTGATGCTCTCGGACCGGATAGTAACATACCACCTGAATATCCTATTGTAGATGGATTTGAATATATCCAACGATTGCAAAGTGAATCCCACAACATTGAACCGGTAACTCCTGCTGAAGAACCAGAATCTTGTACAGTTAATCCTGCGAATCTAACCGCAGGTGTATCAGTATTCAGATAAACTATATTTGTACCAATACTTACCGCTGATGCTGTAATATTTTGAAGTGATGAACTTCCTTGTACAATTAAGTTATTTTGTACATATAATGAGCCACTAAATATTTGTTGTCCATAAAATGTATTTGAACCTGTTGTTGCTAAACTTCCAGTCTTATTTTCTAATGAACTTAATCTCGTATTTTGAGTAGTATTTGTAGTATCGTTAGATTGTGTATATGAGTTTAATGGAGAAAGAATACCAACTATTTGTTCACTACCACTAACTAAAGTTGGAACATTTGTTAAGTTTGCATAACTAATAGAACCAGTCAATGCCGATGCTGAAACTGCTCCCACAATACTTTGATTACCTACGAAGGTATTTGAACCAGTACTTGGATATGCTCCTAAATCATTAAATGTATCACCATTTAGTGAGAAACTACCTGTAATTATCGGTGCATCTATTCTCATTATTCTCCTATTTTATTTTCTAATTGTTTAACTTTTTCTGATAACTCTTTTACTGCTCCAATCAATAATGTCGTAACTTTGGAATAATCTAATAACAACATTCTTTCTGTCGCATTTCCAACTACTACTTCTTTCTCATGTACTAATTCAGGTTGAACTTTCTGAACTTCTTGAGATACTAAACCTATTTGTCTAACACCTTCGTTATTATATTCTTCAATCCAATCATAAGTATAAGCGTTCAATTGTTCAACCTTATCTAAAGCGCCAGTAATTACTTCTAAATTCGTCTTTAATCTTACATCTGAAGTAGTATTAAAGTTTTGTGCATCTACATCCCCACTCGCCACAATTGAACCCGTTACATTCAAACTACCACTCAATCCGTACACTCCATTTCCGAATTCAATAAATGCAGAAGTTGTTCTTGCACCACCCTTTGAAATGATTGCGTTACCAGAAGTTGGTATAGCAAATACTAATGTTATAGTGTTTGCATTCGTTGCCGTAACTGATTGTGGTAATAACATTTCATCGTTATTATCATAAACATTTACATTAACATATTTGTAATTTAATCCGTGATTTATTGTCCAAGTTGTTGCCGTTGTAGGTTGCGTATATAAGAATCTATCTGCTTGTCCAGTCGAAATACCTCCCACCGAAACATGTGCCCAACCACTTTCATTTGAAATAAATCCAATAGTTAATTGGTTATTTGAAACTCTAACAATCGAATCAGGTATGATAACATTGCCGGTTGAATCCCAAATCGTTACATTCGGATAATCATATTCTAAATTATGATTTACTGTCCAAGTAGTTGCTCCCGTATTTTGTACATGAAGATATCTACTATTATCAATGTTTGCATCATTTATATTTAGTGAACCACTAATCGTTACTGAACCTGTGATAATTTGGTCACCATTAAATCGATTAGAACCAGTAGTTACAAAATCTCCATAATTTTTAATTTGAAGAGAACCACTAACTAATGCAGGTTTTTCAGTTAATTCGGCAAATGTGATATCATCCCCTACTAATCGATATCTTAAATCTAAAGATTCAGTTACTTGGGTTGCACCACTAATAATTCCAGATGGTTTGTTTGCAATATTATCCCAAGTAGTTTGAGTTATTGAACCACTAATTACATATCGTAAATCGTATGATGATGTTAATTGTGATGAACCCGATACAACTCCGTTTGTTGCCGCGATTGAACCACTAATAACACCTGTCGTAATTAAATCACCACTTAATGTTATTACTCCATTATTTTGAGAAAGAATTGAATTTGTAATATGGTCATCGCCTGATGCTACCGGTATAATTCCTGCAGTCAATCCGGTTTCATTACCCAATGAACCACTATTCTTTGGACCAGAAATTAGTTTTGCAGATGCATAAGCTTCTCCTGCAGGATTTTCATAAATCCAATTATTATTTTGTGAATCCCACCATAATGAACCCGTAGTTTGTAATGAACCAGAATCTACTACTGAAATACCACCAAATCTAACTGCTGGTGATGCTGTATTTAGTACTACCGTGTTTGTTCCGATACTTACCGAACTACCCGTTACATTTACTAATGATGAAGAACCATATACTACTAAGTTTTCGGTTACAAATAATGAACCACTAAATACTTGAGTTCCCTTAAATGTGTTTGAACCTGTTGTTGCATAATTTGCTTCAATACTATCTAATCTACTATCAATTGATGAAGATAATAATGTTGTATTGTAATTACTTTGGCTAAATGATGTTGCTACCGAAGAACTAAAATCTCCAGTCACAGTCGATACACTAGCACTTAATGCTGATATATTTGCGTTACTTGCCGAAACTGATGTAGCAAATGCTCCACTTACTGAACTTAATTCTTCATCAGTTGCGAATGTACTATTTAAAGAAGAACTAAATCCTTCTAAGTTATCCAATCTTGTATCTAATGAAGAACTAAATGTAGAATATCCCGTAGTTGAACTTAATGTAATTTGAGTTGAACCACTAACTAAAGTTGGTTTGTTACCAACATTCGAATATAAAACATTTGATGCTGATACTGCGTTTGCTACACTTGCACTTATAATTGATTGCCAACTTGGAAATCCATCTACTACTTGTAATGTATATCCCTCATATGAAGAACTTATAGAAGGTAACCCACCACCAACCGATGCAATAGCTGTACCTGTTGTTGGATATGGAAAATAAATATTTGCTAAACCACTATCAATTGTTTCAATTCTCGATGGAATAACTACATTTCCTGCTGAATCAAATACTTCGAAAGCAGGATATCTATCACCTATATTGTGTTGGAATGACCAGGTTGCAGAATTGGATGTTTGGCTTAATCTTTTTGATGTACCCATTGTAGATACACCACCAATTGAAGCAACTACATAACCCGTTCTCGCAGTTGAGAACACAATATCCATTGATGAAGTTGTTAAGGCTTCAATTCTTAATGGTTGTATTACTTGATTATTTTCATCATAAACCGTTACTATCGGATGTGAATTTTCTAAATTATGAGTGAATGACCAAGTGGTTGCTGCTACCGATTGAGAAAGTTGTGCAAAGTTTACTGTATCTAATGCTACACCACTTCCTACATTTGGAATTTCAATTGATATCGATGCGGTTGCTGATGTTAAATTTACCGTAAAGTTAGAACCTGTAAATCGTATTGCTCCTGCTGTACCCAAAGTTGTACTTCCACTTTGTATTTGTACACCACTACCTTCTGCTATAATACCACTTAATCCACTACCATCCCCAACAAATGTACCATTGAAAGAGCCTGTTAATGAATTTATAGTTGTACCATCTAATTGGGAAGATGAAGAAACAATACCTGCAGGTCTTTCTGCGATATTAGTCCAAGTTGTTTGAGTAATACTTCCACTTAAAACATATCTTTCATCGTATGATGAAGTTAATTGAGCGGATGAACTTACAATACCAATTGGCTTATTTGCAATATTATCCCAAGTTGTTTGAGTAATACTACCAACTAAAACATAACGGAAATCTAATGAAGATGTAACTTGATTTGATGAACTTACAATTCCTTCTAAGTTTTTTGCAAGAACATTACCACTTACATATAAAGAGCCAGAAATAACTTGGTCACCAATAAAAGTATTAGAACCGGTAATAAAACCATTAACATTTCTAGTTTCCCATAAACGAGTACTCTCATTAAAAAATGGGATATGGTTCTGTTTTGGAGAACTTATATTTACCTCTACCGGTTTTCTACCTATTAACTTTGACATCTTTACTCTTAGTTATTTGCGTTTTCAAGAACTGATAATACTACTTCTAACGAACCAGATTGTGCCGTTCTCATTATCAATGCGTCATTTCTTTCTAAAATTACTTTACCTGGAAATGGATTTAATGCTTCTCCTACCGGAATATGTGCATTGTATATCAATGCATAGGGAGTTACTGAACCACTCTTTTGTACTTGAACAGTTACAGTTTGTGTACTACCTGTTACATTTGTAATTGCCGCAGATAAAAGGATAGTTGCCAAATCTTGGTTTTCCTGATATATCGTTGTACTACCACTAGCTAATGTAGCAGTAATAACTCGGAATTTATTTAAAGGTAATTGACTAGTTGCCATAATTTTTATTTTAATTTTCTAATGCTAAGTTTAATGGTGTAAATTGTGCTGATAATGCTTTTGTAAATGTTCTACCTTCAATAGTTCCCGTAGCCTGTCTAATTACAAAATCATTTCCTGCATAAAAATCACCCGTTTCATCTCCTGATGTATGGAATACTCTACCTCCACTCACTTCAGAAATTCTAATATCGTAATTTGTTTCACCAACACCACCCTGATTTATAGGTAATGCTAAAAAGTTTACTCCAGCTCCTGCGTATGAAAAGTCATGCGAAGTTGAAGTTACCAATGAACCAAACTCTTCTAATAATGCTGAACCAGAATTGTTTACAACAACTTCTGTCAATGTGTTAGAAACTACATCGAATAATTGTCCAATTTTATTTTTTGCGTTTACAGTCAATGTTGTAAATCTACTATCGGGGTCATTTATTACATATTCTTTCATATATCCATAAGATAGAATGAAATCACCTGCTAATGAACCGCTTGTATTTGAAATTAATGGGAATGCAGTTATTGCTCCCTTATCAAATGTAGAACCACCTGCTGGTGCTAATGTATAAATACTTCCCGTTGTAATATCTTGTCCTTTAAATAAACCAGATGTAAATTGAGAAGTTCTAGTTGCTTTTACTTGTAATAAATCATCTGCAATAGAATCAATTAACAATCCGCTATCCGTAATTGTTGAAGCGTAGTTACTACCACTACCACTTACATATGTTGAATTATAACTACCTGATAAAACTAATTTGTTTATCATATAGTTTTGTATATTTGTCTTTTCTGCTTTTATTAACAATGAACCACTCACATCTATTGAAGCGGATACTGCCGAAATATCAGGTCTAACTAACATTCTTTTTCCTTGTGCTCTCAAACCATAATCACCAAATGTAGTGTTTGAGTTTAGTAGAGAAGCATGTCCTCCATCAATACAAAATACACCAGTACTACTAAAGTTTGTAAAGAATGATACCAATTGTCCGTACCCTCTACCTCTAATACAAATACCAATACCATTAAATGCTACCTGTGTGTAAGCATCTATAATCATTGATTTAAGTGGTGAGTATCCATTTAATACCGAATCATCTATAATCATTCCACCCGGTCCATTTCCAATCAATGGGTTATTATTTTCATAATCCAATGGAGTATAAAACTTATCAGATGGAGTGTGAATAGCCGAGCAGTTTTGAATATATGGAGAAGTTACTATGTATGCATTTGGTGCGAATGCGAAGAAGAAACCTTTTCTTGGGTCATCTAAATCATCAATTTCGCAACCTTCCAATCTTAATCCCCAAACATATGTACCATTATTCATTAAGAATAAATTCTCAGTTTTTGTTCCAGATGTAGGTCTAACTACAACACTTCTCAAATCATCTCCTAATATAGAAACATTTGAAGGAACTGTAATTGGAGCTTCTTCTACATAGTATCCACTTTTTACTTGAATACTTTGTCTATAAACAGGAATAACTTGGTTATCTGCTAATGAAGCAGATGCGGCTGTTATTGCAGCCTTTATAGTTCTGAATGAAGTTGAAAGAGTTTTACCATCGTTGGTATCAGAACCATCTTCCGAAACATAAAATACTTTTTCAGTTACACCAATATCAGTTAATCCTGCGCCAGAACCACTAATAGCAGTTGCTATTAAAGTTCCACCAACAGTCAAACTATCTCTTAAACTAACTGAACTACTAACATTTAATGAACCTGTTATGGTTACATTTGTGTTTATAGTAGATGTATTTCTCCATCTACTCGTAGTAGTATCGTATGCTAATAATTGTCCGTTTTGAGGAGATGTTATTAGCGTATCTGCTAATTCTTGTAATTTTCCTGGAGCAACACTACCTCCACCACCACTACCTCCTACATTTCTAAAAATACCGGCAGGTAAAATAGTATATGTACTATTATCTGCCCAATTGGCATCTTTTCTAAGAGCTATTGTACCTAATTGAACTGCATTTTGTTTGGTATTTTCTACCTCATTAAATGTTTCATATTGTAAGTTTGCGATTGCTTCAGTTTCGGAAGCATATTGTGCGTTACCATAATAAACTACAATACCTTTAGTTGCTGAGTTTGGATACCAAAATACCCTTTGTAATGTCCAATAGTAATTGTTAACATTATTACCATCAACTGCCGTTAAAACACCATCTACATTATATTGAGTTGGGTCAACTTCGGTATATCCTAATGCGTTATTTGTATCTTGTACAAATTGAGAGCCGGATTGGTAGTATCTAAATATTTTAGAAATAGTTGTACCAGGGTCAGAAATGTATGATGGATTATTTGGGTCAGTTTGATAATTTCTACCATCGGCAAATGCAGTACCTGTTCCAATAGTCAATCCTAATGAACCGGATGTTTGAATTGGAAATCCACTTAATTTAAGAGGACCAAATGCTTTTATAAAATCAAATGTTCTTTGCTTATATCCGTATGCAACATTTGGATAAGTTATGGTGGCATTTACAGTTTCTTTATTTTGGTGTAATACAGTACCTAAAGTTATTAAAGTATTGTAATCGGTATCACTAAATGCGTTTATTTGCTGTACAACCTCTGCTTCAGAACTTAATGCTATAAAAGATTGTATAGATGATGTTAGATTTGTAATTGAGATATTCGTCTTATTACCCCAATCTACATATTTTATAGTAGGATATGGGTCATCGTTTAAACTTGCATTTAGAGTAACAATAATACCACTACCACTACTTATATTAAATGTAGTAGAACCTGTAACTGCGGTTATTTTACCACCATGTAATAGACCTGTATATAAATTTCCTTCTAACCATCTTAAACGAGTGGTATTACCATATCCATTTCCGTTTTGTGAAAAGTATAAATCGTTTGTAGAACCGGAAACATAAATGTAAGATGCCGAAAGAGAATTATCAATATTCGTAGTAACCGGCATAAATTGAACATACCCTTTAATAGTTTCACTGCCAGATACATTTAATGCACCTGTTAATGATGTTGTTCCAATTAAAGTGTTTGAGCCGGTAGTGTAAAGAGAACCCGTTATCGTTACATTACCAATAGTTGTTAATGACCCACTATTAGTTGCATTTGTAGTAAATATTTCTTGAATAGATTCAACACCAGAAGCAGATTTTTCAAAATAAATCTTACCATCAACGGTGTTTATTGCTAATTCTCCTAAATCTAATTGTGCGGTAGTTGGACGGTTTCCTGCTACGGCACTCCTACGCAACTTAATTGTTTGAGCCATATTTATGGTACTATTTTAAACGATATATACGAAATTGACTTATATAAGTCTCTTATAAATATAAAGGGATTGAAGTTTCCAACAATCCCTTTTCATTTTAATTATATTTACTTTTTATTAAAAGAATCCACCATCAATTTTAGATGAGAATTCTAATTTTCCATTATCTTCTCTATATCCTAAAATACCAGTCAATACATTCGTAGTTGCTGTTGTAGATACATACCCCAACTCATTATTAGAGTTACGGAATAACATTGCTGATGTATTTGAGTTTAAATCAGTTCCACCTGCGTTTGCCAAAGTTACCATACCTTTGATGTATGTTTGACCAGATGAACCAGTTACGATTAAAGCATCAGTATTATATGCGAATGATGTTCCGTTATCAGTAATTAATGAGTTACCAATTGCGTTTAATCCAGTCGCTTTTGGAACAGTGTTAATTGCTAAAGAAACTTCAGAACCTTGTGTTCCAAAAGTTGTAGTAATTGCTTTACCTGTTTCACCACTTGCTGATGTAAACAACCAATAATCATTTGTAGAATCCCAAAGTAAAGATGAAGATACATTTGTAGAACCACTATCCATCACTTCAATACCAGCGTATCTTTGGAATGGAGAGTAAGCGTTTAATCT
>Ga0114982_1001696_pt1 | contig 10279 bp, 15 predicted proteins | sample Shrwel_input2_FT_FD_87183 | JGI IMG/M metagenome (GOLD analysis project Ga0114982, IMG submission 87183) | Subsurface microbial communities from deep shales in Ohio, USA - Utica-3 well 1 S input2 FT | ecosystem: Environmental > Aquatic > Deep subsurface > Shale gas/oil reservoir > Produced... | reverse complement strand
TAAATTGGTCGGAGTACAAGGATTCGAACCTTGGACCCCCTGGTCCCAAACCAGGTGCGCTACCAGACTGCGCTACACTCCGATATAAACTATTATACTATCTCTACTTATCATTGTCAATAGTAAGCAATAAAAGAATCGAACATACTATTGAAATGTATACCAACCTGTGGCTATTATTTTTTTCTGTGTTTCAGAAACTATGCCTTGATGAGGATGTGTCCAATATGCGGGCCATATTAATGTTAATCCCTTTTCTGCTTTAGTTGATATATTTTGATATGGAAAATCTGTGCCTCCTCCATCGTCAACATTATTCAAATAAGTCATAAAAACTAAACAACGCTTTATAAAATCCGGACCTCCGTTGTTCTCACAATGTAATCTAGAATATGAAAACTTAGGGTCATACATTTGGAGTTGAACAAACTCAGTCTGTTCGAATTTTTCTATTTCAAAATTTTCCATTTCGTTGTTTAGAAAAGGATATTCTTTCTTATATAAATCTACAACCTTAGTCAGTTCTGATATGTACTGTACATGTAGTTGTTCGGACAAAGTTTTTATTTGGGAGAAAAGATAACCGTTAAAGGAACTTTTAAGCCGTCCGTTAAATTTTAATCTATTTCTACCCGAACATGCTTCTACTATAGAATCACATAAATTTTCATCAATATACCATCCACTAATAAAATTCTTTTTGTCGTTTATAATGTGTGGCCTCATGTTAATTCCTGTTGACATATTTAATATAGAAATCTCGGTTCAAGATAGTTTTAGTAAAATACCATACTCTATAAATAGAAAGTTATGATTACACGTATATCCTTTGAAGAAATATTACCTATCTGGCGTAACTTTTTATGGCCCAATCGAACTAGTAGCATTGATAGTCACAGCGCAATGAATTTCCAAGGAGGCTACGATTTACAAAACATGGAATCTATTCCTACATTCTTTGCGTATATTATAGACAACAAGATAGTAGGAGTCAATAGTGGTCATATGTGTCATGACAATTCATATCGTTCTAGAGGACTATGGGTGTTTCCAGAACACCGAGGTAATCAGTTAGGTACACAAATTTTAACTGCAACTATTCAACAAGGAATAAAAGAAGGCGCAAATTCTATTTGGAGTTATCCAAAAGACACTAGTTGGAAGACCTACAGTTCGGCAGGATTCGAACTAGCATCGGATTGGGAAAAGAGCGAGACCGGAACTAACGCATATTGCGAATATGTTGTTAATTATTAATCATAGTAGTGAATATTTCCGGCTATAGAAATTCTATATTCGTCTGATGTAAAAAATGGATATACTGTGTGCATCAAATAACTAGGGAACATTACAATCTTACCTTCCCATGTTTTGTCAATGTTTAATCTATGAGTTATTATTTCTCCGTTTAATTTAGAGAATAAAAATTCAAATCTAGAATTAGTGTTTGAATTAGATTGTTTCGTATTACTCATACTATCTTCATCTTTAAGTGAGTATGGTATGTCTATCCAAGCTACCCAACTTAAATTAGAAGAATGCGTATGATTAGGATTATATTCATTTTTTTGTTGTATATTCATCCATGTTATCATTTCTTTAATTTTAAATCCGGTGATATTAAAATGTTTATTGTATCCGGAACAAAATTCAGAAAGAAAATTTTCAAAGTTTTTTGGTAAATCAAATTTATATTCTTTTTCTATTTGACCAATTAACTTTGAATTCCACCTACGCATTTTTTCATTTATTGGAAATTTGTCATTAAAAGAACTTTGTTTATTAACTTCTTCTTTTAGGTTTTCTAAAATATCAGAAGGCAGTTCTGCTATTAGAATTCCTGGATTTGGTAATTTTAATTCTTGAAAGTTCACAATGATACCTTTATTAGAGCGGGATTATTCCGCAATTTGGTAGGAGGTGCCGGGATCGAACCGACGACAGCCTGCGTGTAAGGCAGGTGCTCTACCAACTGAGCTAACCTCCTAAAATCTCAACGAACTTTCTTGATATATTCAGGACCGATTTTACCTTCCTGAAACTCTAACAATGCTGACACATTTGGATAGATGTGTTCACGATTGTCACTGTTCTTATGCTGTCTACTAATTTCACGGCTTCGAATACTAGCCATTAGAACTAGATTAAATCTATTACCACCTGCCATTTCAACACACTGTTCAATGTTAACGCTGGGACCGCGGCTTAATTTAATTGCCATAATATACCTTTAGGTTGTTGTTAAACTTGGAGCGGGATATCAGAATCGAACTGATGACCGAAGATTGGAAATCTGCTGTTTTACCATTAAACTAATCCCGCATAAATTGGTGTCTAGCTACTCTCACCACAAGAGCCCTAAACCGAGTGGAACTACTCTGTCTACGTATTTTTACTTTTGGAAAAGGTTAGCGTTCCTTACCTAATGCGTTCCCGCCACTCCACTACAGAGTACGGATGGTCAATGCACTACACACCTAGCACTTTCTTTGGTGACTGCCCCACCCACTTTATAACGTCAAAGTGTAAACGGGTTTCTTGGTGCCCCCACCATGATTCGAACACGGGACCTACTGATTACAAATCAGTTGCTCTACCAGCTGAGCTATAAGGGCTTAATCTATTATTTTACTTGACTTCTTTGCTTTTGTCAAGTGTTTTTGAATCATATTCTGCCAAACGTTGACGAAAATCATCTTCACTTAATCCATGCCAACCAATACAGAATCCAGTTGGACTACGACCGCATCCACAAGGAACGCCACCTTCTTTAATTTCTTTTGCTCGAACTTGCATATATTACTTTCTAAGTTTAACCGCCCTGCTCACTGTCTCTAGGCGCCTGATGTTTTTCAACTTCTTCAAATGCTTCATCTTCGAGACGAGCATCTTCAACTTCTTTAGGATTTGGCTTTCTAAAAATAGCATCAAAATTATTGCCAAATGTCTGTAATGGAACACTCAACGGTCTTGCTCTACTACCTTTACTCATTTTATACTTCCTTTAAAAAGATTTATTAGCAAATATAGAACCAGTCTTGGCCATATAAGTTGCTCTATCATAGTCAGCAAGGACTTTAATTCTCGCACTGTCTTCTTTTAGATAGACACAATTATACTTGGCTAGTTTTTCAATCCAGTATTCAGTGGGCTGTTCGTTGACATGATGATGCCCACCTTGTCCAGGTGTAGCATTGGTCATTAAAATAAACTTACCACAGGCCATGCTTGCTAGAAGATTGTCAACATACTGTTCTTCAATGTGTTCAACAACTTCATGACAGTGAACAAGATCAACTCGAGTATTTACTCGACCTTTACTTAGGTCACAGAGCATAGCAGGGTAGATAGAATTATCAATATTTTCTTGTAATCCGTCTACTGCTAGTACCGGAATGTTTTTCTTGAAAAAGTAAGAACTTGAATAACCAAGTCCGCATCCTAGATCAAGAACACTCTTAATACCAAATCGATCAACTACGTAATCCCAAACACTGGGACAATATGTAAAGGGGTCGCCCTCTCTAACATTGCCACCTAAGTGGGGAGTAGCATCGTTAAACATTCCAGAATAGTCCATACATTCACTTTCAAATTTGGTGCCCAGGGCGAGACTCGAACTCGCAAAATTTGGCTTCTAAGACCAACACGTATACCAATTCCATCACCTGGGCATACAATTATTATAACAGGATATTTATAACCTGTCAACTACTTTTTCGTGAATATTGAGATATCGAATCTAAAAAAAGAGATCCACTAAAGAATCAATGATAAATTACATGTAAGGAAATATGTAATGTCTAAACTAGTACCACCTGGGATCAGCGGAAACCCTGCTAGATTCGAATCATCAAGAGTTGATCTTGAAACAGTAGCAAATGAACTAGCACTATTAAATTTAGGTCCATTTGAACCATTAAAATTTCATATCAATTTAGAACAATATCGACAAGAAATAAGTCAATTTAAAAATGATTGGGTTGATTATTTGCCGCGTACCGATCGTCCTAATAATCGAAAGGCATTGACACTTACTAACTTACCCGGTAAAACACACACCGATGTGCCTAGCCTTGCAGAGGCATGCTATACTGAAAAGCGAAAAGTAAGTGAATTAGAATTTAATCAACCAACTGATGTGTGCCGTGCTTGTACAAGTTTACATCCCTTAATAAAAGAATGGCACCCCCTAGGTCGAACGTTTATTGTACGAAGTGACACAGGTGGTTACTTTGTGCCCCACCGAGATCATCCTAGCATGCCTAGAGAAGTATTTCGCATAGTTGTATTCTTAAACAACTGCGGTCCTTTACAGTACGATTGGTTAATGGATGATCGTAAAATGAACATACAAATGGGCCAGGCATACTATGTTAATACTCGACTGACACACCGAACGATTAGTTGGGTAAACGATAGTCAGCATTTAATTTTAAATGTACCGTTTACATCAGTTAATGTTGCCAAGGTAATTGCTAACCTTGCACACACTCATTAAACATCAACTTTTGTAAAAATACTAATTCCTAATTTACTAGGTATTCCTAGCTGTCTAAAATCACTGGCACAATGTAGTCTAACACTGTCAAAGATTATGGCACTTGTTGGTTTCCATTCTAATAAACTATGTAAACTCAGACCTTCTAGCCATCGAGGCTTTATGTGTGATAACAATTTACGATTGTAATCTTTAAATTCTTGACTAGAAACTCCATCGACATCTGTGTAATCGTACAAGCATTTATTGTAGTATGTCTTTACTTCAGTTTCGCCTTTGAAAAATTTTGTGGGGCCATGAAAATAAAATTGATCAAAAAAACATAATTTAGGAAAATTGACTACATTGGGAACATAGAGTTTCAATGGAATTGTTATGCCTCTATATACTCCTTCTGGTAATTCGTATGTGTCGTCGTTGTGTATAATGTGTGGATAGTTTGTCCAAAAAAAGAAACCAGCTGTGATTTTGTAATCACCTATTTCTGTGTGTATTTTTTCTAAAACTTTTTTAAGAATAGGGTCATTGGGAAATTCATTTATGTCCAATGTAACGGGACCGGTATTTTTACGAGTTTTAACTTTTTCCGTATTTTCGTACAAGTGTATAAGATAGTCAACGTCTGCTTGATCTATAAAATTGCTAATAGAATAAGGATCTATAATCCTACTTTTAATTCTATTAATTTGCTCCAATGTACGCATGTAAATATTTAGTAGGTATATATTGTACTGCGAACATCGGTTATTGGTCCGGCCTACAGGAATCGAACCTGTATTGATAGCTTAGAAGGCTACTGTTCTATCCATTGAACTAAGGCCAGAATTTTTACATCAGAGATACATTTAATTCTTTAAGTTTATCTAGATAGTAAGATTGTCCTTGACTTACCATTAAGTTCCAATCAGCCAGTGATTCATCATTGGCACCATCACTTACAAACTTATAACATAAAAATTCAACGTTATATTTTTTACATGCCTTTGCTATAGCGTATGCTTCCATATCTACCACATCGGCTGGTATTAATAAATTACTATCAGTGACAAAGTTATCACCTGTACTACAAGTTAACCCGTCACCGTTGTCGATAATAATTGTATCTTCGAATGGTGTTTGTCCTGGCAGACTACCCAACTCACAACACATCATATCACGCTGTACAAACTTCGTCACTTGGTGAAATCCTGACTTAACAGTAACACCGCCAGCAGTTCCAAAGTTTATAACACGTTTAGGATTATACTTAGCAATGAGTTCAGCCGCAGTCATTGCGGCGTTAACTTTACCTACTCCAGTATAAAAGACCTTTGTACTAACTGATAGTTCGGGTGCTTCTTGTCTCAACGCAATTAAAATTAGATCTTTCATTTAGTAATAGTATTTGGCATACCCCCAAGGACTCGAACCTTGACAAACGGTTTTGGAGACCGCTATGCTGCCATTACATCAGGGATACTTATAACAATATTATAGCAGGAAATTTGCCTGTGTCAACAACAATTTAGCTTTGTTTTATCTAAAGCCATAAAATTTAATACACCATTATAAAAAGATAAATATTCACTAACCAATAAGGGTTCTAAAATATGAAATTTTTAATTGATTTTAAAGCAGATGCATTGGATGCTGATGTAAGCGCATACCTACAACAACACGGTTGTACAGTTTTAAAGGAATGGAATAATTTCGACAAAATCTTTTTAGTCGAAGCTACTACTATGCCTCCAACTGCAGATATAACAGATCGGATTGTAGAAGAAAATCATTTAACTATTGATCCATTAGAAGTAATTACTCTCAATCCATATTACGGAACTCACAGAGATCCTGCTAAAGAAACAATCAATATTACTATCGATGATACTAAAGATTGGTGGAAAAACTATTCTCGCAGTGAACCAGAGTTTTTAAACACTACAACAACTTTAAAAAGACTAGGACACAATATCAGTGTTTATCTTGTAGATAGTGGTATAGAAGCTGGTCACCCTGAGTTTGTTGATGCTGACATTACAAATATTTACAGCGTAACGCCCGGTGACTTCGGTGATAACAACGGCCACGGAACCGCACTTGCCAGTGTGATTGTAGGTAAATCTTGTGGTGTAACTGATGCTAAATTAAAAATTGTAAAAATATTTGATCACAATCATGCTACAACAGAACATGAATTCTTAGATGCTCTAGATGCTATTATAAGTGACCATGTTGCTGGTACGTATGGTGTATTAAATGCTAGTTGGTCTATTCCTAAAAATGAGTGGGTAGAATATAAACTACGTGTATTAGAAGATAAAGGTATATATATTATTGCGGCAGCAGGAAATAATGGTACATCTATTGAAGATGTAACTCCTGCCAGTATGTTAGATGTTATTACTGTTGGCGCATATAATAAAGATTTAGAACCTTGTGATTTCTCTAACTATACCGGCGGTAGTATAGTATCAGTAACCGGTAGTGCTGTTAACCACGGTGAGCTAGATGGTTGGGCACCGGGAGAAGAAATATGGGCGGCAGGATTAAATGGTACATACGGATTTGCTGGCGGTACATCTATTGCCGCCGCTATATCAAGCGCAATAGTAGCATCTAACTTAACACCTCATGTATACGAAGATGGTAGTCGTGTCCATGGATGGGAATCCGAAAGACTCAGTACTGCGTTTATAGGCGCATCAAGAGATCTTCTTTTTTATAGAACTGATCTTTTAAATTTAACCGACCCTAAATATCAAAATAGCGTTAACGTAATTGCAACTTTTATGGATAGGGATAGCGTTAAATCAAATCAAGCACCAGACGAGTTTTCAGTTGCTTATAGGGTTGGCCAGCCAATTCAAGGTATTAGAATATATGAACCTACATATACAAAATCTATCGAATGGATAACTCCGTTACCGGATAATTTTGTACTTCTACCGGACGGTAGAATATACGGTAATCCAACAGCATCTCAAAGTGAAGATCCTTATAAAGCATACGTAGTTAGTTGTATTCGTACAAGTACAGATGACACGCAAGAAACAATAACTATTAATATCTACGTAATACCTGAGAATTTTGAACCTGATTCAGTGCCATCTAATGATCCGGTACATATAACACTACTAGATAATTGTACTGGTCCACGTAATCCGGGATGCAACTTTAACGGTGGCAGTCCTTGTAGCAATTTTTGCAGAGTTGGATGCTGTTCTGATTATGATAACAAAAACTCTACTATCTGTTGGTGCCAATAATATTGTATGTTAAATTGGACTAATCCTAGAAAAGTAGGAGATGACTATTATTTTACCTTTAAGCATAACCCGGATGTTAACAAGTTATCTCCTCTAGCCGCCGCCCAATATACTATAGAATACATAACAAAAAACTATCCAGCACCTTATACACTATATTTAAGTGGAGGAGTTGACAGTCAGGCTATGCTGTATGCTTGGAATAAATCGGGTGTTCCCTATAAAACATTTTCAGCAGTATACAACGATTCACTGAATGAATATGATATATGTAATATGAGAGAATTCTCAGCACAGCATAATATAACTATTAATTATCATGATTTTGATTTAAGTTCTTTTTTAGAAAATGAACATGATTATTATGCCAATGAATATCGGTGCGGTAGTCCACAAATTACTACCTTCATGAAACTAGCAGATTTGACCACTGAAGGTACTGTTATATTCAGTGGTCAATTTATCATGTTCCCCAAGCATCACGGGCGTTTAGGTATTCCGGATAGAAACAATTGGGGCTTATACCATTATGGTGTTAAGTCAAATAAAAATATAGTACCATTCTTTTTTCTAGAAACTCCTGAATTAGCCTATGCATTTGATGTCATGACTCCGGAAATACAACAATTTCACACTCCGGGTAGTTATATGGATAAAGTAAAGGCTTTTCAATTTAATGGATTTCCTGTAATAGAACAGGAAGACGGATTTAACGGATTTGAAAAAATAAAAATTTTGTATGAAACTAATCCGCCAAGACAACCTACTATACAAGAAAAGATTTCGAGACTGTCAACTCAATCTAGTAATAAAAAATTCGATGTCTTGTACAGAAATAAATATGAGGTTAGTTTTATGAAATATAGGTATGTCACAATAACATCAAGTCATGGCCCGGATTTCGATGTGGTGTGATTTTGTAAAATATAAGTATGTTATGACGTTAGACGTTAAGGATATATAATAAAGTTATGTTAAACAAACTTAAAGAAAAAATGGAACAACTACGTGATGCGGCAGAAAATGCGGCTGCTAGCGTAATTCCAAATAAAGTAAGCGTAGAGATTCAAGAGTACCGCTACGGCATTTGTCAAGGTTGTGAAAAACTTTATAAGCCCACAGATACTTGTAAAATGTGCGGTTGTTTTATGAAGGTCAAGACGTGGATGCCAGAACAAGAATGCCCATTACAGAAATGGCCTAAGGCTCCTATCTCTAAATAACTGATTCTCAGTACGAGACTTGTACTACCAAACCCAGGATACTAAAGATAATCTTTTACCTTTGGTAACTTTATCAACTTGATGCGGATATAAAAAGTTACTCGGAAAAACGATAACTGTACCTGTTTCAAGAGGAGCAACATAATCATCCCAAAATATAAAATTGCCTCCTTCAAAATCATCATTCAACAATCCTACAACACTAAATGACGGTATACCTTTTCGTTGCCCATCAAATATTGAATGGATATGATCGATGTGTTTCGTTAAACCTAAGCCAGTATTATATCTATTTAATTTTATAGGAGTAATACCCATTATGTCATTTAGCAGTGGAAATGGAGCATATTTTTCTTTATACTGAGATACACATTTTTCAATAACAGGAGTTATTTGAAGTTTGTATTTAGGTGGCAGTGTTTGACATGTATCAATTTGAGGTTGCGTTTGCTCAGCGATAGTAACCTTTTTATGCCTTTCTTGACTAGTCCATCCAAATTCTTGCCAAGAAAAGTTTTTGCTATCACTTACTAAATTATCGCATAATTGTTTAGAAATTGCATTTTTATACACACCTATATAATCAACTAAGTTATTCATAGAATTTTTATTATTTGGTGCCCAGGGCGAGACTCGAACTCGCAAAATTTGGCTTCTAAGACCAACACGTATACCAATTCCATCACCTGGGCATTTACGTACACACCATTAGTTGATAGCACTCAAACCCTTACAGGATAAGCAAATTTCTGAGTGGAGTTCGATGCTCCTCATAAGCCATTGCTCTCGGTTTTGTCAGAAGAGTAAGATGGCCCTATTCTTCATGAGACTGTGCGTCCACAGACGATACCCGCTGAATACTATCAACTAATGGTGCCCGGAGCCGGAATCGAACCGGCACGCCTGTTAGAGCGAGAGATTTTAAGTCTCTTGTGTCTACCTATTTCACCATCCGGGCAAAAATTAACAACTTGTTAATTCTTTTGTTAGCATTACTGCTTAACATGTTAATATTGTAACAGAAAATTCATCCTGTGTCAACTAGCTTAACATTAAATTTTTATAGCTTTAACCAATAAATGCCAACCCAAATACTCTTTCATAGCCACACGCATCATTTCTGGCATTGCTTCAAACCAAGGTTCTAGTTCGTAGATGCCTTGTTTATACTTTTCTACATTGTACATAAAGCAATGATCTTGTCTAATACGACCTACTTGAAATTTATCTCCTAGTAAAGAATATACTTTACTAGGAGATAAATTTCAAGTAGGTCGTATTAGACAAGATCATTGCTTTATGTACAATGT
>Ga0114982_1001695_pt1 | contig 10284 bp, 27 predicted proteins | sample Shrwel_input2_FT_FD_87183 | JGI IMG/M metagenome (GOLD analysis project Ga0114982, IMG submission 87183) | Subsurface microbial communities from deep shales in Ohio, USA - Utica-3 well 1 S input2 FT | ecosystem: Environmental > Aquatic > Deep subsurface > Shale gas/oil reservoir > Produced... | reverse complement strand
GAATTGGGAACAGGTGGAAATGATCAGCTATTGTCGTAGTAACCCTGATAATGGTAAGGACTTTTGCAGAGAAATCCTAAAGAAATAACTTGTGGATAAGTCCAGGATTGGTTGTGGATAACTGGCGGATAAGCTGTGGATAACCAGAAAGATATTCACAGGGTGTGGACAAGCTGTGGATAACTTTGGGCTTTTGGATGGTCCTTTTTTATTTTGCCACCACCAGAATCGTTCGCGCAGCCTCCACGTCCATCCCCAGTATGACTGTTCGAACACATGGCCGGTCTTCCCGTTTTCTTATTATGCCACTAGTATACAATGGAAAAACCGAACTGTCAACCGGTTTAGGAATACCCTAGTCAACTGTCAGGTCTTTCAAAAGGCTCTTGACAAAGGCTAGGTTTTATCATATAATTTAGACTTACACACTAAGGAGCTGACTGTATGGGCGCACTAAAAGACGTAATTTTTGATATCCAAGACGAGCTGAACTCGGGCGACTTGAGCTTTGCAGAGATTGCCGAGCGATACGATGTGCCACAATCCACTGTGGAGGAGATCTTTGCTCTCATGATGGAGCAGGAAGAAGACTACGAACCAGACTACGAGGACGATGGTGATGCCCTTGCCTCTGCTGGCTTTGGCACGGACGAAGACTACGGCTACTACGGAGACGAATGATGAAGACCTCTCACACCATGTACATCTACAAGGCGGATCGTCGTACCAAACGGGGCGAACGACTTGTGAGCACTACAGTATGGCAGAACAGGGACGAGGCAGAGATGCGTCGTGAGGTGCGTGAACTACAGTATGAACTGTGGCCCACACGATTGGGCTATCGCATAGAGTTCGTGCCCACTATGAAGACTGTGAAGAACTTGATGACGGGGCGGGACATGGAGATCCCACATGATACCCCACGAGCATGTGATCCATCAAGTGAACTTTACTGGAGCATGTGATTGCCCAAGATCCGTTGGAGTAGATTAGTCTTACATCTAGCCTTGGCCTATGTGATAGGTCAAGTGATCTATTCATGTGCCTTCTTGGATGAACCAAGACCAGGTAGCTTGGGCGGTCCAGTGGGCGTGAGTGCCGGGCAGGTCAGATAGTGTTGTAAAAATACAACAAAGAAAATGGTTGACAATCGGTAAAACCGGCAGTATAATTATGACATACACTACACAAAGGAGCTAGCATGTTCAAACTGTTAAGTACTGCCAACCCAAAAATCCAAAAGGGTACCAAGCAAGGCTACTTGAGCTTTATCCTTCACCTTGCCCCTGCTGATGTGAGCGGCTACAATACCTGCCCCAAGGCCACGGCTGGTTGTAAGGCGGCATGCTTGAACACTGCCGGACGTGGTGGTATGTTCAAGAAAGGTGAGACCACCAACACTATCCAGAAGGCACGCATTCGTAAGGCTCGTTACTTCTTTGAAGACCGTGCAGGCTTTATGGCTGACTTGGTCAGCGACATTAATAAGGCCATTAAGTTCGCAGCCAAGAAGAACTTGACCCCCGTGTTCCGTTTGAATGGTACTAGCGACTTGAGCTGGGAGAAGTACGAAGCCGCCCACGGCAAGAACATTTTTGAACTGTTTGACTATGTTCAGTTCTATGACTACACCAAGGTGCCCAAGCGCAAGGTAGACGGCATTAAGAACTATCACCTCACGTTCAGCCAAGCAGACGGCAATGAGAAGGATGCCAACTGGGCCATCAGCAAGAACATGAACGTGACCGTTGTGTTTGACAAGATCCCTGCAGAGTACAAGGGCAAGACTGTATTCAATGCAGATGATACAGACCTTCGCTTTCTTGATCCTAAGGGCGTGGTGCTAGGTCTTAAGGCTAAGGGCCGTGCTAAGAAAGACCGTTCAGGCTTTGTGGTCTTTATGCAACAGGCTTGACAAGGGCCGGTTTTTCCAGTATACTATAGGTTAAGTTAATAAGAAGGAGCGAGCAATGGGTTTAGACATGTATGCGTGGCGAGTCAAGGCAGAGGATGCCATTGATGACTTTACTATTGCCAAGGACGAAGAAGGTCGTGGCAAGGTAGAAGAGATGCACTACTGGCGCAAGCATCACAACCTCCATGGTTGGATGGAGCGGCTGTATTATGCCAAGGGTGGCGAAGCTGACAGCTTCAATTGTGTACCCGTTCGCCTCAATGAGGTAGACCTCTTGGCCCTGGAGTTGGACATTAAGGCTAGACAATTGCCTAGTACTAGTGGATTCTTCTTTGGAGACAATCCCCCAGACGAGGACAGCGACACTGAAGACCTGCGCTTCATTGCAGAGTGCCGCGAAGTACTGGCAGTGGGCGATGCCGTTTACTACGACAGTTGGTGGTAAATAGGCAGGGCCGGGGGTTGACAAATGAAACTTCCGGCAGTATAATTACACTTTAAACACACACAGGAGCATAGAATGGCAAAAGCACCCGCAACTAACCTTTTGGACTTTGATCAAGAAGCTATCAAGGCCCGTGAGAAGGCAGTGGCCCGTGAGACTGATGAAGAGATCATCACTCGTATTAAAGAACGATTCACTATCCTTGAAGACATGACCAAGGGTGTGCGCAAAGGTGATGTCCGTGCCATGATCGTTTCAGGCCCCCCAGGTGTGGGCAAGAGCTTTGGTGTTGAAGCAGTACTGACCAAAGACGACCTGTTTGACAAGATGGGTGACCGCAAGCCACGCTATGAAATCCTCAAGGGTGCAATGAGTGCCATTGGCTTGTACAGCAAGCTCTATGAGTACAGCAAGAAAGGCAGTGTCTTGGTGTTTGACGACTGTGACAGCGTATTGCTGGACGAGCTGAGTCTTAATATTTTGAAGGCTGCTCTTGACTCTAGCAAGAAGCGCACCATCTCTTGGAACACAGACAGCCGTGTGTTGCGAGCAGAAGGTATCCCCAATTCGTTTGAGTTCGCAGGCAGTGCCATCTTTATTACTAACATCAAGTTCGAGCATGTGCGCAGTAAGAAGCTCCGTGACCACTTGGATGCACTAGAGTCACGCTGTCACTACTTGGACCTCACCATTGACACAGCTCGTGAGAAGATCCTTCGTATCAAGCAGATTGTGAACGATGGCATGCTGGATGTATACGACCTGACTGAAGAGCAGAAGGCTGAAGTGGTACAGTTCATTGATGTGAACAAGGACAAGATGCGTGAGCTGTCATTGCGTATGGTCATCAAGGTTGCAGACCTTCGTGCGGCAATGCCTGACAAATGGCAGAGTGTGGCTGCTCTTACTTGCATGAAGAGGGCCTAATATGAACTTGACTGACAGCGTCATGCAACGGATGATTGAGAAGGATTGGGGCTGTCAGTGGCTGGGCCCTAATCAGGATCCAAGGACTAGTCCAGTGACCTACTGTGGTTGCAAGGTGGTCAAGGGCAAGAGCTATTGTCCCGAACACTATGCTCGAATGTATGTCAAAGGGTCTGCATTGGTCAAGGGCAGGAGTGCCGCTCCGTTGCAAAAACACAACACCATCAGTCCTGAAGACTTGGAGAGCTTGTTCAATGAGGTTGTGGCTGAGCTAGAGCAAGAAGGAGTGTTGTAAAAATACAACACCAAAAAGACTTGACAAATGGTTTTACCGGTGCTATACTATAGGCTAAGTTAAACAAAAGGAGCGAGTATGTCAATTCAAACTATCAACGCAGAGATCCTGCAAGGTGCTTTCACTAACGAACAGTTAGACAGCATTCAGGATGCCGTTAGGTTCGCCCGTAGCCGTATTGCACAGAAGAACATCTTTAGCATGCGGACTGGAGCCAATGTTCAGTTCACTAGCACAAAGAACGGTATGACCTACAAGGGCACGGTGGAGAAGGTTGGTCGTAAGTATGTAACAGTCCGCACCCCACAAGGCGGATGGCGTGTGCCTGCTAACATGTTGACCCCAGTATGATGGGTCAGGTAGCATTGATGCAACGGTGCATGAAGAGACTTGAAGAAGTCTTGACCGTTGAGGAACGCATTAAGGTTCTGCGAGTGTTGGCAAGCACTGCTCACACACTCGCAGACACATTAGAACTTGACGAACAACTGAAGGAGATTGACAATGCCAAATTGGTGTAACAATGTGGTCGAGCTGGCCCACGAAGATCCAGCAATGCTTGAGCGTGCTCGTGATGCACTGAATCGCGGAGAGTTCCTAAATGAATTCATCCCAGTGCCAGAGAGTTTGCACATTGTAGCAGGCATGGTAAGTGATGAAGCAGAGCAGAAGAAGCTCGAAGAAGATACCAAACGCAACATGGAAGTTCATGGCTATGGCAACTGGTATGACTATTGTGTCAACGAGTGGGGCACCAAGTGGGACGTCGGTGGCGATGGCATGACCTGCGAGATTGAGAATGGTCGCATTAGCACATCCTTTGACAGTGCGTGGTCACCACCTATCCAGGCATACGAGAAGTTGGTTGACTTGGGCTTCAGCATTCGTGCCTACTACTATGAAGGTGGCATGTGCTTTGCTGGTATTTGGGAAGACTTTGAAGATGACTACTATGACCTTAGTGGTATGACCAGTGAGCAGGTCCGAGAAGAACTGCCAGCAGTCTTAGACGAAATGTTCTGCATCAGTGAATATATGGCTGAATGGGAAGAAGAGAACGCTGAAGAGGAAGAAGAGAAAGAATCGAAATAACAGTTTACGGGTGGTAAGGGCAGTCCTAGGTAATACCTTAATGGGGAGTCAACAAAACGCAGGCCCACTCCCCACCCAACTTTGCTCCGTAACCTGCAATGGGTTACTTTACAAAGGGTACCTGGTGTGCCCTTTCTTTTTGATAACTACAAGGAGGAGAGCATATGACAGAATACAAATGGCAAGACGACTTAAAGAAACATGCAGGGTACTCAGAAGAGGAGTGCCAAGATCCCCGCCTATGGGAGTTGATGGTGGTCACGGCTCGTGCTTGCATTGACCTTATAGAAGATCGTTGTGAGTTTCCTAGAGCCCAAGTACCTGAAAGCGAAAAGCCCCTACGCGATGCTGAAGCTGATGCCATCGTTAAGGTCATCAAGACCTGGTTCCGAGCCAACGGACAGATAGACGATTAATGTTGTAAAAATACAACAAAATTCTGGTTGACATTTGGTTTTACCGGTGCTATACTATAGACACTTAGGAGAGCAAATGATCACAGCAGAAACCCTCAACACACTTATCAACTACCGAGCCCCCGAGCTAACCAAGTTGGCCAAGGACAATGGCTACACAGGTCCAGCCTTCAGCTCATGCAAGTTCCTAGGCATCACCAATGGTGGACAGATCTGCTACATGGCAGTCTTCCTGTGTGAAGGTGGCACTGACAGCACTAAGGTGTTCATTACCCATAGAGGTGGTAAGGTTATTGCAGACACTGACTTGACAAGATGGTAAAACCGTGCTATACTACACACATAAACACTAAAGGAGCAGGCATGTTAGATATTTCCAAAATTGTTAAGGTCTACAACGGCAAGCTGGGTTGTATGTGCGGTTGCAATGGCAAGTACAGCTACACAGCAGACGGCGCAAAGAACTTTGGCCCAGGCTACGATGTAACAGACAGCGTTAACGAGCGTAGCGTTAAGATCATTGCTAAGAAAGTACTAAACAATCCCCTTGCCAATCGCGAGGAAAGCACAGAGTATGTCTTCGTTGAAGACCGTGCAAACAACAAAATTCAGGTTGTTTACTTTAAAAATGCTTGACAACTGAATGTTTCGGTTGTATAATTAACACACACTAACACAGCAAGGAGCTACAAATGGGCACACGTTCACTCACTTTCGTATACGACGAGCAAGACGTCATCATCAACATGTACCGCCAGTACGATGGCTACCCTAGTGGTCATGGCTTAGAGCTGGCAGAGTTCCTTGCACAGTTCACTATGGTCAATGGACTAAGTGTTAACGAAACACGCAAGGTTGCCAATGGCATGGGTTGCTTGGCTGCACAGTTGGTCAGCAACTTCAAAGTAGGCGAAGCTGGACAGTTTTACCTGTACCCAGCAACAGCTACTGACTGTGGTCAGGACTACGAGTATCACGTCTACAAAGATGCACAAGGGTTGCGAGTGCGTATTACGGATCGCGGATGCAATATGTTTGGACTTACTATGTCTGACAAGAACGAAGCGATCTTTGATGGCACGGTCATGGAGTTCTTTGACTTTTGTACAGAGAAGGAAACAGCGTAAAGATTAACGGGCCCTTAGCTCATGTTGGTTAGAGCAGTGGACTCATAATCCATTGGTGCCGTGTTCGACTCACGGAGGGCCCACCAATTACACACAGAAGGAGATAGAGATGGGATATATCATTGCAGTAATTTTTGGTATTGTGATTGCAACTGTAGGCTTTGGTGGCATTGCCAAGATTGGTGACAGTGCCGTGACCAAGGTACAATCAGTTACAAAAGAAGCAACCAAATAACGGTTGACAAGCTGCTCAAAAGGTAGTATACTATTAATAGTTAGAGATTGTTCTAACACACACATTCACACTTGGAGATTTAAATGACTGATAAACTGTTCACTGTAGCCGGTACTTCTAAAGTTAACGGCAGTACCAAAGTTCGTTTTGCTAATGACATGACACGTGTCAAAGTACTAGTTAAAGGCGGACACGACAACATTGACCTTCTTGAACTGCCACGTGCTATGACCAAGTCAGAAGTGGTCAGCTACTTGCTAGCAATTGACTTCTCCGATGGTAACGTTGAGAAGGCTGAAGCCATTCAACGTGAAGCAACTAAACGTAAGGTGGAGTTGCAAGCAGCCAAGCCCACTAAGGCTAAGAAGACCACAGTAGCAGACACTGTGATGTCACAAGCCAAAGCTAAGGCATCACTCGCCGATCTTGAAGACGCCCCTTTCTAAACCGTGCTTTCCCGCTGTAGCGTATACGTAAGGCGCTGAGTGCCGGGGTGTTGTAGAAATACAACACCCTTTCTTAATGGCAGAAAGAGCTTGACAGGTAATACCGACTTTGCTATACTATAGGCTAAGTTAAACAAAAGGAGCGATAGATGAAAGCACTAGCACAGTTCGTTAAACAGCGTAACCAATTCAACAGCGTGTTTGGTATCAAGGCATTGGACCTTACAGTGGCGGCTGACCGTCAACGCATTGCAGAGATTGTGGACAGCGCATTGAGTCCGGAGAACCTTACCTGTGATGGTGAACTGTCACGTGGTCAAGTGCAGTCACGCTACCGTGAGCTGACACAAGTGGCTAAAGAGTTGAAGCAGTTGGATCCTTCCGTTAAGTTTTACGAATACGCCTAAGGAGCTGACATGAAAGTTCTTGTTACCACAATCATCAATCAAGAGTTGGAGGTCCCAGAGGGTTGGGACCGCATGGATGTGTTTGACTTCCTGGCGGAGAACCAAAGCTTCAGGACAGCGTTCCAAGGTGTGAGCAACGAAGATCAAACAGCTCGCATCATTGATCTCCATGTGGTGGAGGAGACTGTGACTGAGCTGGGTGAAGAGGCTTATGACGACTGAGGAATGGATCATTGTAGCACTGGTGGTGGTGAATTGTCTATTCATCGCAGTGTCGCTCATCGTGGCTGGTAACCTTATTGCTCATATGGTCTTTGGATAAACAGGTTGACAGGTGGTATAACCGGTGCTATACTAGTGGCTAAGTTAAACAAAGGAGCGACAATGTTTATAGAGCAAGAGAGCATGGTAGAGTATAAGGGCAAGAGCTATCTGCAGAAGCATGGTAGCCCATTTGATCGTGGTAGTGCAGACAGCTATTATGGTCGTGGTCTTGATCCGCATTACTATCCAAATGGCACAGGTAACCTACCCAAACTGACCCCACCAGTAATGACTGCGGAGCAGGTTGAGGCTTACAAGGCAGGTTACGCATACAACGAAGAGTGCGGTGACAAGAAGAGTTGGGTGTAATATGAAGACTGAAGATACACTGGCCCAAATTGATTCGCTGTTGGATGATGTAGATGCCTTGATACTGGAACTACATTTAAACCCAGCTGTGAAGAAACAATTGAGTGCTAAGGTCTACGACTTGTGGACTGAGATTGAAGGTGTGGTAGATCTAACTCCAACTGATTGGGAAAGCTAATATGTCTAATATCGTTATAGAAGGTCTGTCAAAGAAGCAACGTCTGTTCGCAGACATTATGTGGAGTTTGGACAGCACTGATCAGGTTACGACCTTTATTCGTTCACTGCCTAAGAAGGATAGGGAACAGGCGCAAGTGGTATGTGAGCTAATGATATTGGCTTGCATTGATGAAGTAGATAGTGTGGAAGATTCCACTGTGGATTTGATTAACTCTTTTAAGGAATAAACATGGCATACGATTTTACCGAACTGCAAAAGGTCATGGACCAAATGATTCGTCAACGCTCACAAGAGGAACAAACTCAAGAGGAAGACCTTGAAGAGTATAGTCCTTACAACGGCGCCTAATTTGGGCAAATTGACTCTTGCATTATAATCAATTCCCCTATATAATAGTGACATGCTGTGATAAAGACAGCCACTTTATATAGAGGAAACAAAAAATGAAAGCAACTAAACTCAAGCGTTTCGATTTAGAAACAAAACAAGGCAAATTGTTCAAGGCATTGGTATTGGACAAAGAGACATTGACAGAGGCACAGATCGCCAAGCGTTTTGGTATTAAGAATCCTACTGCCACTATCTCAGTTATTCGTCAACGTGGTTATGCTGTATACAGCAAGAGCCGTGTTGCTGGTAACAATGTTGAAGTTACAGAATACCGCCATGGTGAGGCGTCACGCAAATTGACCGCACTGGGCTACAAGGCACAAAGCCTAGGTATTACCCTTTAATCCTCGCCTAGAGGAAAAGCCCTGCGATTCGCTCCCGTAGGCACCCGACAGGGAAGATTGTTAGTGGTCTTCCCTGTCACTTTGAGTGAAAGACCTTGATGTTAGTGTGGGTATTAGACTGAGTGGTTGACAGGTGGCAAAACCTGTGTTATTATACTTACACACTAAACAAAAGGAGCTAAACAATGCAAGCAAGCACAGCGCAAGTCCGTGTAGTAAAATCCCCAAACAAACACGCAGTCAAATGCAGTCGTTTTTATGTTGCGTTCAACACTACGCAAAAAGTCAACAGCAAAAATGCAGTATACACATCAGGGGATTGTTTGGAGGAAGACCTCCCTCGCCTAATTGCCAAAGCAGTAGCAGACCTAAGCGCAGAAGATTTTGTAATTGTAGCATAAACAAAGACCCTATAAAGCGTAGGGTTATTTGTACAGCAGGTTGACAAAAGGAAAAACCTGTGTTATTATACTTACACACTAAAGCAATAGGAGCAAAGATGCAAAAGGTAAAAGTTATAAGCGTAGAAGACGCAGGCTACTATAAGAGCGAACACGCTAGCGGAAGCACTGTAAAGGTTACACTGCAACGAGGCAAAGAACGTGCAACATGCGATCAGATTTTGATTTGGGATGAAGAGTACGCAGAGGACTGTTTTGAAGAATGGATGGACTGCGCACTAGCAGGCGAAGAAGGTTACACTTACAAAGGAGCGTAAGATGAGAGATGCTATACTTGCAAAGCTAGCAGAAATAGATGACATGCTTATGGAAGCAACACTGGACGGCGAGCAACTAGCAGAGATGGACTGCTTTGCAGAGTTAGAAGGTGCATTGCACAAACTAACAGAGGCAGTAGAATACTATGTGGATTAATAACACACTACAGTGGGTAGGCACAGTGTGCCTCCTCACCATGTACGTGCTAATGTCTTTCTTTCCCCACCTGCACCCCTATAACATTTTAGCAGGTGTGGTGGGTGGCATGTTCTATCTTGCCTGGACCTTGCGTGTGCGCAACAAGCCTCAGCTACTGGTCAACGTTGTAGCAATAACCATAGGGCTAGCAGGGTTATACAAGTACTACAGTTGACAAAAGGCAAAACCGGTTGTATAATTAGCGCATACACTAAGAAGGACCTTTATGACAAGCACACAAGCTAAACAAAAAATCGACAGTCTCATGCTACAGTTACAAGACGTGCTAGAGCAAGTAGGACTTGACGAGCACGAGCCTATACAAAATGCTTTTAATGCACTTGCAGTCGAACTAGACGACGTTGTATATTAACAACAATGACCCTACACTGAGTAGGGTTATCAGTTGACATCTGATAAAACCGGTTGTATAATAATGACATACACTAACAAGGAGCGCAACATGGCAAAGGTAGATGGTCAAGTGGTCAAGGTAGGGGACTACGTCAGCTTT
>Ga0114982_1001688_pt1 | contig 10326 bp, 11 predicted proteins | sample Shrwel_input2_FT_FD_87183 | JGI IMG/M metagenome (GOLD analysis project Ga0114982, IMG submission 87183) | Subsurface microbial communities from deep shales in Ohio, USA - Utica-3 well 1 S input2 FT | ecosystem: Environmental > Aquatic > Deep subsurface > Shale gas/oil reservoir > Produced... | reverse complement strand
GTTGCAGGGCAAGTTTCCGACCAATGTCAGTTTCAGCCCGGATCAGCAGTGGTTATATGTCACTATGCAACAACAAGGTGCCATAGAACGAATCAACCTGCAGCCGCTGCAAAAATAAGCCGACACCGACTGAATCAGTCAGTCAGCTGCGGGCGGCGCCGCATTCTGAGGGGCCGGCCAGCTTAGTTGATCACACAACGGCTTTGGTTAGCGTCCTGGTTCATAACCGTCATAATGCGGTAAAGAACAATCGAACAGGTCCCAATTGGCTTTGGAGCTGACAAAATTATGCGACATCGGCCGCTCACTGATGTCGCAATCGAGTAAACCAAGCCGGATCCGCAGCCGCTCTGGCTCGGCCTGATTTGTACTGTACACAGGTGAACCACAATGCTGGCAAAAATAACGTTTTTTACCCGGCGCTGCCGAATAAAACTGCAACAACTCAGCCCCAGCCAACAACTGCAGATCTGTGCTGGCAACAAAACCATTGGTCGCGTAAGCACTGCCGGTGCTTTTGCGGCATTTGGAACAATGACAATGAATAATTGCCGTGATAGGTCCGTTAATCGCCAACCGGACCTGTCCACATAAACAACTGGCCAGATAACTCAAACTGTATTCCTCCTCACTAAGTTCAGCAACGGCCTTGCATCTGAGCGTCGCCAGTGCTGTGATGGTCCTGTTATAGCGTAAAAGCCGGCTACTGTTGTTGCCGGATATAGCTGGCCACTTCGCCGACAGGCGCCAGCCAATAGCCATTGGCCGGATCTTGCAGGTAGTGGATCAATTGCTCCAGCGCCTGCAAATCTGTGCTGTAAGGTCCTGCGACGCCCACCTCATGACCCACCAGGATCAACCACTTATCTTGTTCGCGGTATTGTTCCAACAGCTGTCGCATTTGGTTAAAGGTTAAACCATCAATTTTCAGCCCGGTTAATTGGGCAAAATCGGCATAAGTCGGATCATTGCCGGTTTCATTGTTCCAGGTCCGGCCCGTGGTAAATTGCTCAGCAATCAGCGGCACATAACTTTGCACCGCCCGGCCACGGCCGACAAAAGTCTGGCCGCAAGGATAAGCGAAATGGCGCGGACTCACGCCTAACATCCGCTGCAAATCGGCTTGGGACGCTTGTAAATCGCGTTGCATAAAAGCTAAGTCGACTTGCTCCAGACCGGCATCACGATTGCGTAACCAGCGAAAGTTACCGGTGCAGGTATGAGAACTGGTGTGGTTACCAATTTCATGGCCATTTTTCACCGCTTGTTGCCATAACGGCAATTGCTGTCGGATATGATAGGGCAACAGATAAAAAGTCGCTTTGACACCCAATCGCTCCAGCAAAGGCACGGCCAATTGCACCTGACTGGCACTACCGTCATCAAAACTGATGGAAACGGCATTTCTGTTTTTGTCGGGATAATTAAATGCCGGCTCAGCGGCCTGGCCAGCATGCAGCCAAGCGGCCCCAATCAGCAGAGCCAAATGCCATTTTCCGGGCTGGCGTTGAGTGGTGTTGCCGTTAAAATTCATGATTTTTCTCAATCCGTTGTGCCGTAATAAAGCCATCAGGTTGACGACAGGACGATAGACACGATTTCAGCGGCGATCATAACAGGCTGGCAGGGCAAGCGGAGGAAGATTTTATGGCAGAGCATGGCAAAACCAGCCAGCATCCATCAAACCGGCGTTATCGCCGCAATTCAGTGCCGTAGCCAAGCGCAGCTAAATACTGTGCCACGCCGTCTTGATCATGATGCGGCGCCCGCGCCGCCTGTGGCAACAACTGCTGTAAACTATGGCTGGCATTGGCCATCAGCACCGGATAACCGACCAACGCTAACAGCTCAGCATCATTCATGCCATCGCCAAAAGCGATACTCTGCTGCAGGCAAAATTGCTGCTGTTGCCGCAAAAATTGCAGCGCCTGACCTTTGCAACAACCGGCCGGCATCACTTCCAGATAATGTGGATCGGAAAACGTCAGGTGCAACTGTTGTGGCCATTGGCCGGCAATCTGCTGTTTGAGCTGCTGCAGCAACTGATGTTCACCATAAAACATCACTTTGAGCGCGGACATCCCAGGTAACTGCCCGACATCCAGCAACTGATAACCAGGGCCATGTTGTTGTACTGCGGCTAAATCGGCATTGTCGGCGCTGACCAGCCAGTGCTCGTCGGTATAAAAACTGGTATGGACGGCAAATTGCTGACCTAGCCTCAGCAAAGGCAAATTCCACTCAGTCGAAAGCGCCTGGCGGTAAATCAACTCGCCATTGCCGGCATGAATATTGGCACCGTTACAGCTGATCGCGGTGATCTCTCCGCCTAACTGCTGCAGATAACCCCGCACATCATTGATATGGCGGCCAGTGGCAATCACTACCCGGGCGCCTTGTTGTTGCAACTGCTGCAAAACTGCCACAGTAGTGACCGACAACTGATGCTGCGCATTGAGTAAAGTGCCATCTAAGTCAAAAATAAAAGTGTCGATGGATGTGGCCGCGGCCTGCATGTCCGGTAATTGCATAGCTAAACTCCGTGTTGCGGGGAAAACACCGAAAAGTGGCAACGGCGATGGTAAAGCTTCCCATGCTGTGGCGCAAATGTAAGTGCAACCTGTCATATCAATGGCCAGAACCAGCCTTTTTGCCAGGTAATCCTTGCTGCGTCAATCAGGTGACTGGCTTGCATTTTACTGATCGCCGCCGATAGATAATGACGCGCTTCAGTGTCAATCACCCTTTTCCCGGCCTGCACCTGACGCAGCGCACTGCACAGCAGTTCAATCGGCGCATCTTTCAGTAAAAACCGCTGCCCCCTGCGGCCAGGGCTCGTTTGATGTAATCACTACTTTTTGTCGCAGCTTGCTGTTGCTGGACATATGGCGCCAAGTCGAGACCACTGAGACCGGGCAGTTCAATATCGGTCAAGAGCAGGTCAAAATGTTGTTGTTTCAGTCGTGCCAGCGCCAGCACCATGAAGCCTAACCAGAACTATCAGCAACCAAATTTGGCCATCTACAGCTCCATTTAACTCATAGCAGTGGAGAAGCGGCTCAAAAAACGGCGGCCCGCTTGCAACTGCCAGTTAAATGCTGTTGTTATAGCAGGCAAAATCAACAACAAGCCTGGCCCTCTATTGTTGTTGCGCCAACATTGAGTAAAGACCAGGCCCGCCACAACAGGAGAACTGCATTGACCTCAACTTTCACACTGGCATCCGCCATGCTGCTGGGGATGCTCAGCCTGAGCGCCCAGGCTAACGCTGATAACCAATTGACGCCGCAGGAGCAAGCCGATGGCTGGCAACTGCTGTTTAATGGCCAGGATATGACCCAGTGGCGCAATTACCAACAAACCGGCTTAAACCCGCAATGGCAGGTACAACAAGGCGCGATGGTGCTGACCGGTAAAGGTGGTGGCGACATTTTAACCAAAAATAAATATCAGCAATTTGAATTACAACTGGAATGGAAAATCGCCGAAGCAGGCAACAGCGGCGTCTTTGTGCTGGTCGATGAAAACGGCAAGTATATTTATTCCCATGCGCCGGAAATTCAGATTTTGGATAACGAACGCCATGCCGACAATCAACTCGCCAGCCATAGATCCGGCTCCTTATACGATATGATAGCAGCGCCAGCCAGCGCGCAAAAACCGGCCGGTCAGTGGAATCAGCTGAAAATCCGCCTGCAGCAGCAACAACTGACCATCTGGCAAAATCAGCTGCAGACCGCCGATATCCAAATCAATGGCACCGAATGGCAGCAACTGTTAGCCAGTAGCAAGTTTGCCAACTGGGCCGGTTTTGCCAAAGCCGAACGCGGTCATATTGGGCTGCAGGATCACGGCGACCAGGTCTGGTTTAAAAACATTAAAATCCGGGAGCTGAAACCATGACCACTGCTGAAATTCTGGTGGTCGGCTCCGGCGCAGGTGGCGCGATGGCGGCCTATCAGTTGACCAAAGCCGGTCATCAGGTGCTGCTGTTGGAAGCTGGCCGCGATTACGACCCTAAAACTGAAACTCCGATGTTTAAACGCAATGCCGAGGCTCCCTTGTTAGGGGCCGGCACGCCGGATAAAGACTTTGGTTATTATGATGCCACTGTCGATGGTGGCTGGCAGGTACCGGATGAGCCTTACACCTCGGCCGAAGGTTCGGAATTTATGTGGTGGCGGGCACGGATGCTGGGCGGGCGCACCAATCACTGGGGACGTTATGCGCTGCGTTTTAGTGAACACGATTTTAAAGGCAAAAGCCGCGATGGGTTAGGCGCGGACTGGCCTTTTACTTATGCTGAGCTCGCGCCCTGGTACGATCAAACTGAAGCTTTAGTCGGTGTTTGCGGCACCAATACCGGCCTGGACGATATGCCGCCCTCGCCGCCTGGCGTGTTACAACCGCCGCCAGTGCCGAGGGTGCCAGAGCTATTGGTGGCCGCGGCAGCGAAAAAACTCGGCATTGCGGCAGTCCCCATGCACAGAGCTGTGCTGACCCGGCCGCTGGATAACAGAGCGGCTTGTTTTTATGCCACCCCTTGTGGCCATGGCTGTTCAATTGGTGCAGCTTTTCAGACCACCACCTCCTTACTGCCGATGGCCAAAGCCAGCGGTAAACTGACCATTGTCACCAATGCGATGGTGAAATCGGTCGATACAGATGCCCAAGGTAAGGTGACGGGGGTGAGCTATATCGATAAAAAAACCGGCGCGCTGCAACAGGTAACAGCCAGAGTGGTGATTCTGGCCGCCAGTGCCTGTGAATCGGCGCGCATTTTACTGAATTCAAAAACCGAACGTTATCCGAATGGCCTCGCCAATTCCAGTGGCCAGGTTGGCAAAAACCTGATGGACTCGACCGGAGCTAACCTGGGCGCCCTGGTACCGGCTTTACAAGGCCGGCCTATTTATAACGAAGACGGCCATACCGCCAATCATTTGTTTATTCCATGGTGGGGCCATCAGGCGCAGCAACGCAAAGAGCTGGATTTCCCGCGTGGTTATCATTTTGAACTGGGCGGCCGTTTTAGCGAACCGGGTGCCAATATTGATACCAGCCTGCAAGGTTATGGCATCGCACTGAAGCAACAGGTGAAACAAAAATACGGTGCTTATGTACAATTTGCCCTGCGGGGGGAAATGTTACCCAATGAGCATTGTTATATGGATATCGACCCTGAAGTCAAAGACAAATGGGGCATTCCGGTCGCCAGATTTCACTGGCGCTGGTCGGAACATGAGTTAAAACAAGTGGCGCATGGTTTACAAACCGCCAAAGCAATTCTGACCACTATGGGTGCTACCGTCGACGAACTGCCCACACCAGAGCAAGCCATTTTAAAGGGTGGCCAGATTATTCATGAAGTTGGCACCACCCGGATGGGCGCCTCGGCGACAGATTCGGTTTGCAATCAATGGGGACAGACCTGGGATTGTCCGAATTTATTTGTGATGGATGGCGGTGTCTTTGCCTCCAACCCGCATAAAAACTGTACTCTGACCATTATGACGCTGGCGATGCGTAATTCGTCATGGTTATCTGAGCAACTGCAAAAAGGAGCCTTGTAATATGGCAATTAACAAAACTACTCCAGCGCAGCTGGATACAGTAGCGTTGCCTTATCAATCGCAGTTAAGCCGGCGCGATTCATTAAAAATGCTGGCAGCCCTGGCCGCCAGTACCTTACTGCCGGCATTAAGCGGCTGCGAGCCCGCGCCAACACCGGTGGCAACCAGCAGTGCCGGCAACGCGGTGCCCACGACAGAGCATTGGCCAGAGTTACAACTGAACCCAATCACAGCACCGGGTTATGGCAAGGATCCGAACCAGATTTTGCCGCCGGAATCACCCTGGCCACTGACCTTGACGCCAGCGCAATTGACGCTGGTGGCGCTGCTATCCGATTTGTTGATCCCACGCGACGGCGAAACTCCTTCAGCTTCTGAAGTGGATGTGCCGGCTGTCATCAATGAATGGGTCAGTGCGCCATATGCCCGGCAACAACAGGACAGAGCAGTGATTTTACCGGCGCTGGTCTGGATTGATGATGAAGCCAAACTGCGGTTTAACAAAGTGTTTGCCAGCCTGAGCCGAAGTGAGCGTGTTGCTATTTTGGACGATATCGCTTATCTGAACGCCGACACCCCGCCGCGCTTTGTCCGTATCGCCAAAGCCTTCGCGCTGCTGCGCGGCTTAATAGTCGCGGCATTTTTTGCCAGTTCAGCCGGTACCAAAGATATCGGTTATCTTGGCAATACCGCCATCGGCGGTGATTATCCGGGCCCAACAACTGAAGCCAAAGCCCATCTGGCTAAAGTGCTGGCCGATTTAGGCTTAACTGAATACGCCTGGCAAGGGAGTTAAACCAGACCTGCCGCAAGGCAAAGGTGGCTATACACCAAGTGTTAGACACCAAGTGTTGGACTGCCCAGGCCATGCCTGGTCGAGTCCAACTGGTTTATCGACCTTGTAGAAAGATAAAGGTGACTATGCACCAAGCGTTGGATGCACAGGTGTTACTGCCAGTCGACTCGATTGAAATGACAGATGATTTCCACCATGAGAAGAAGCAATATGCAAGCTGAAGTGCCGGCAGAAGCGCCCCTCAAGTCACCCTCTTAGATAGATGCGATCGGCAGCAAAAAAAACGGCAAGCAAAGCTTACCGTTTTTTTCCAATATCGACGCAAATGCCGGTACTGTTAGTTGTTCCCAGCGCGCGAAGCATCCCGCGCGGCACGGAACTCTTTGCCTTCGTACCAGTTTGGCCAGGCTTGTGAATCTGCTAACTCACGACCGACCCGGTAGTACAGGAATAAATCTTGCTGTGCGCCGGATAAATCCCAGCTGTCTGAGTATTCATCTTCTACTTTGTGGTAACAGCAAGTGTTATAAGCCTTGGCCTGCGCCAGACCCCATTCTTTACCATGGGCAACACTATCCACCCCACCTTTGGCGTACAACATCGGCACACCAACTTTGGCCAGGTTGAAGTGGTCTGAGCGGTAATAAGAACCGGCCGCCGGATTTGGCTCAGGCGCCACATAACGGCCCTGGGCTTTGGTGTGTTTTTCCAGCAACACTTCCAGCTCGGAATTGCCCTGTCCAACCACCACCATATCTTTCATCGGACCATAAACGTTCATCACGTCCATATTGATACCGGCGACTGTTTTATTCAGTGGAAATAACGGGTTTTTCGCATACCAGGCTGAACCTAACAAACCGCGCTCTTCTGCCGTCACGGCAATAAAAGCCACACTGCGTTTAGGCTGTGGCTGGCTGGCAAAATACTCCGCCAACGCCATCAGACCACCGGTACCGGAAGCATTGTCCTGCGCGCCGTTAAACACTTTGTTATTCGGGTTGGAAAAGTCGACGCCCAAATGGTCCCAGTGCGCCATATAAAGCACCACTTCATCCGGCTTTTCACTGCCTTCGATATAGCCAGCTACGTTGCCAGAGGTCAACTCACGGACATTGTTTTTTACCGAGACTGATGCTTTCACGTTCAGCGGCACTGGCGCAAAATCTTTCGCCAACGCTTTTTTATGCATGGATTCTAAGGTTTCACCAATACCGGCAAACAAGGTTTGGGCGGACTCGCTGGTGACCCAACCTTCTACCGCAACCCGGTCAGCATTTTTATTTGGATTAATCAGATCAAATTTGGTCGCCGAACCGCCAGCCACCACATGCCAGCCGTACGAGGCAGCATCGGTTTCATGAATGATCAGGGCCATAGCTGCGCCCTGGCGGGCCGCTTCTTCAAACTTGTAAGTCCAACGGCCATAATAAGTCATGGCATCGCCGGTAAACAGATTTTTGTCTTTGGTGGCAAAGCCAGGGTCATTGACAAACATCACCACGGTTTTGCCTTTAACATCCAGGCCTTCGTAGTCATTCCAGTTGTACTCTGGCGCCACAATACCGTAACCGACAAACACCATGTCGGACTCTTTCACTTCAGAAAATTCAGTGACTCTGGTGGTCCAGGTAAACATCTGTTCGCGGTATTTAAAGGCGGCAGGTGCTTTTTCCCCGCTAAAGGTCATCGCAGACACTTCTTTCGGATCAATTTGCACCAACTGAACCGGCTGGATATAACTATCGCCATGCAGTGGTTTTAAGCCAATCTGCTTAAAATGAGCTGACAAATAGGCCAGAGTTTTTTCTTCGCCTTTGGTCGCTGGGGCACGTCCCTGAAAGTCATCAGAAGCCAGGGTTTTAATATATTCCCCCAGTTTCGGATTCATCAGAGTATCGACCAGTTCGGTTTGAGTCGGGGCAGCGGCTTCGACGGGGGCTGAGGCTGTGGTGCTGGCTGGTTCAGTGTCCGGCTGCTTTTGGCAGGCGGCTAAACCAAGACAGGCACTCAGCGCCAGCGTTGTTCCTGAAAACCAAAAATTCGGTTTCATAAAGGCTCCAATGCTGATTATAAGAATTATCGGTCACGCCGGCCGATAGTAACGCACAAAACATCTGATTGGCTAGCCTGAAGCCTGCTGGCACAGGCCAAGTGCCAGTTAAAAACGATGCTGGCGCGCAGGTTAGCGCTGGCCCCAAGGGGCCGGTGGTGGCGTCACTGGTTTAGTTAAATCAAATTCCACCATAAACTCACGGCCTGGCCGGGTTAAGCCATAACGGTAATATTGACCCGGCACAATTTCTACCAGCCAGGTGTTGGCATTGGACACTGCCATCTGATGGACACTAAATAAGGCTTTCGACTCTGCATCGGCCGGAAATGCCTGTGCGTTGGCGGTGCCCACTGTGGCCGTATCGCCACCGTACATAGTAACTTTATCCGGCTGGCCATCCTGATGGCGATGATCATGTTTTAATTGCAAACCTTCAACGGTTTGCCGGAACACCCAGGTTCTGGATCTGTCTTCGCCCACATGAAATGGAATTTTTACCTGCTGGTCACTGCATTCGCGTACATGCATCACCAGCTGCTGACTGCGCATCTTGTCATCACTGGCATTGCCTTTAATCACTTTGCCAGCAAACGCCTTGCCACATAAAGCTGCCAGATTGGCCAAAAACTCAGTTTGGGCCTTTGGCTTGGCGCCAACCTCTATTGCAGTAGCCCCCAGCGGCGCCAGGCTGATAGCACAGCACAAAGCAATGGTCGTTTGACGCAGGCTGCATCGCGGGTAAAAAGGCATAGTTTTTAACATCATCATTCTCCTGATTTCGCCCGACTATAACCGCCGCCGGCACCGTGGCACAAGTGTTGTGGTTTAGCACAACGGGCATCAGCTGTGGTTTTGCCCATACTTGCAGATACTGCTTCGCGCATTGGACGCCAAATATGCACTGATGCTCCAGACTGCAAACGTATGCAGCCAAGGCAGATGACACCGCTGCTGGCCGCTGATGTTAGCATGGCGGATAAAATCAGCTTTGCAGAACTAAATTATGAATAAAATCAATCGTATTTCATTAGCCTTGTTGCTGACAGGCCTGTTCAGCCAATGTATGCCTGTACCAGGAACTGCACCAGGAACTGTGCAAGCCACTGCACCAGTTGCGACCACAGCACCAGTCGGGCTCAGCAGCGATAACAAAGGCGCAGCCGCGACTGAAGCCAAGCCACAACAAAAAATCATCATCTATCAGGCATTTACCCGTCTATTTGGCAATAAAAACAGCCAGAATATTGCTTTTGGCACCCTGCAGCAAAATGGCGTTGGTAAGTTTAATGATATCAATGACGCCGCATTAGCTGCGCTGAAACAACTGGGAGTCAGCCATCTGTGGTTAACCGGGGTGCCGCATCATGCACTGGTGACGGATTACTCAGCCTATGGCATCAGTGCTGATGATCCGGATGTGATTAAAGGCCGGGCCGGTTCGCCTTATGCGGTGAAAGATTATTACAGTGTCAATCCGGATCTGGCGGTAGATCCGGCCAAACGGATGGAAGAATTCAAAGCCTTGCTGGCGCGCGCCCACCGCCACGGCTTAAAAGTGACATTGATATCGTGCCCAATCATGTCGCCAGACATTATCAATCGCTTGGCAAACCTGCTGGCGTGCGCGATTTTGGCGCCGATGATGACAGCAGTCTGGTGTACCACAAAGATAATAATTTTTATTATGTCCCAGGCGAAGCCTTTCAAGTACCTGATATACCATCAGAATTTACCCCACTTGGGCAATCAGCCCATCCGTTGAAAGACGGTCAATTTCACGAAATCCCTGCCAAATGGACCGGGAATGGCGCGCGAACCGCCAAACCTGATTTTAACGACTGGTATGAAACGGTAAAAATTAACTATGGGGTAAAACCGGATGGCAGCTATGACTTTGACCG
>Ga0114982_1001687_pt1 | contig 10335 bp, 10 predicted proteins | sample Shrwel_input2_FT_FD_87183 | JGI IMG/M metagenome (GOLD analysis project Ga0114982, IMG submission 87183) | Subsurface microbial communities from deep shales in Ohio, USA - Utica-3 well 1 S input2 FT | ecosystem: Environmental > Aquatic > Deep subsurface > Shale gas/oil reservoir > Produced... | reverse complement strand
GAATCGATCCGCAAGCGCGTGAAGGGCGAAGCCCTGCCGAAGCTGAAGTTGATTTAACGCGAAAGCGGATAGCGGATAGGGGTTAGGGGGGCTGGGTTGTGCAGCGGCTGCGCCGCTTTCCTCTCTGCCTCAGGTAGGGGCGTGGCTTCGCCGCGCCCTTCTTGAATCGGAGTGCAAGGCGAAGCCTTGTCCCTACCTGAGTTCGCCCTCCGGCGAACTCCTAGGTTGGCACGCAGTGCCAACCCTACCCGATATAAGCAGGACAGCACCACGTGCTGTCCTGCTTATATCGGGTAGGGTTGGCACTGCGTGCCAACCTAGGAGTGCGCCGGAGGGCGAACTCAGGTAGGGACAAGGCTTCGCCTTGCACTCCGATTCAAGAAGGGCGCGGCGAAGCCACGCCCTACCCTTAAGCGGCAGCTAGGTTGGCACGTAGTGCCAACCCTACCAAATGCAGAGAGGAAAGCGGCGCAGCCGCTGTACAACCCAGCCCCCCAGCCCGCTAACCGCTAACCGCTTTAGCGTTAAATCAACTTCAGCTTCGGCAGGGCTTCGCCCTTCACGCGCTTGCGGATCGATTCCACGTACTCGTCCTTGAACTTCGGCACGGCCGACTGCACGGGCCACGCGACGGCTTCGCCGTGGGCGCAGATGGTGCGGCCGGCTACCTGGTTCGCGATGTCGAGCAGCAGCGGCACGTCGGATTCCTGGCCACCGCCGGTCGTGATGCGCTTGGAGACGCGGGAAAGCCACAAGGAGCCTTCGCGGCACGGCGTGCACTGGCCACAGGTCTCATGGGCGTAGAAGGCGTTGAGGTTGGAGAGCGCCTGGATCATCTCGACGGAATCGTCGAGCACGATGGTGCCGCCGGTGCCGAGGCCCGTGCCGCACGCCGCGATGCTGTTGGCGTCGAGGGGGATGTCCTCCAGCGCCCAGTCGAACTCCTGACCGTTGGGCAACTTGCCCTTGAAGCGCTCCCCGAACTTGAGGATTTTGGTGGAAGAACCGCCGGGGATGATGGCCTTGAACGTGCGGCCGTCGAGCGGACCGCCGCAGAAATCGTAGAGCAACTGGCCGAACGTCGCCTTGCCGGCTTCGATCTCGTAGAGACCCGGACGCTTCACCAGGCCGCTGACGCCCCAGATGTGCGTGCCGCTGTCGCCGGGGATGCCGATCTTCGCGAACTCCGCGCCGCCGAAGGCGAGCACGTGCTTCACTTGCGCCATGGTCTCGGCGTTGTTGACGATCGTCGGGCAGTTGTAGAGGCCGAGGACGGCCGGGAAGTACGGAGGCTTGATGCGCGGGTAGCCGCGCTTGCCTTCGAGGGACTCGATCAGGCCGGTCTCTTCGCCGCAGACGTAGCAACCGCCGCCGCGGTGGACGACGACTTCGCAGGAGTAGCCCGAGCCGAGGATGTTCGAGCCGAGGAAGCCCTTGGCCTTCGCTTCCGCGATGGCGTTCTCGAGGATCTTCGCGCCGTGGATGAACTCGCCGCGGATGTAGATGAACGCCTGCTTGGCCTGGATGGCCCATGCCGTGATGGCGATGCCTTCCAGCATCTGGTGCGGGTCGCGGTAGATGATCTGGCGGTCCTTGTAGGTGCCGGGCTCGGATTCATCGGCGTTGACGACGAGGTAGGCGGGCTTGCCGGACTTGCGGTCCAGGAACTTCCACTTCATGCCCGTCGGGAAACCCGCGCCGCCACGGCCGCGCAGGCCGGACGTCTCGACTTCCTTGCAGACTTCTTCGGGCTTCATCGCCACGGCCTTCTTGAGGGCCTCGTAGCCGCCGTGCTTCTGGTAGCAGTCGATATCGACCGTGTACCCGGGCTTCCGGAGGTTGGCGTAGATGAGGGGGCGTTCGACGGCGGACATGTCGCTGAGGTAAGGGGGATTAGCCGTTCCACTCGGGCGTGCCGGGGACGGGAGGTTTCTGCCCGTAGGTCGGGTCGGTGAGCGTGGCCTTGAGCTTTTGGGTGAACGCCGCGGCGTCCTCGGGCTTCACGTTCTCGTGCATGGCGCCGTCGACATGGACGACCGGGCCGCAACCGCAGTCGGCGATGCATTCGACGAACTCCAGGGTGAAGTCGCCGTCGGGCGAGGTCGCGCCGCGCTGGCAGTTGAGGGACTTCTCCAGCTCGGCCATCAAGGCGTAGGAACCGCGGAGGGCGCAGGACAGCGTCCGGCAGACGCGCACGTGGCGGCGGCCGATCGGGCTCTGGCGGAACATCGGGTAGAACGTCACGACCTCGAGCACCTGCATCGGGGTCACGCCGACCTGCTCGGCGACCCAGTGCATGTCTTCCTGGGTGATGTGGCCGCGGTCTTCCTGCACGAGGTGCAGCAAGGGCATCGTCGCGCTGCGCTTCTGCGGGTACTGGCCGACGATGGCGGGGGCCTTGGCGAGCGTCTCAGGCTTGAGCGCGCGGGCGGGGGCGGAAGGGGAAGTTTCGTGCATGGGGATTAGCGGTCGCATTCGCCCATGACGAAGTCGAGCGAACCGAGGATGGAAGCGATGTCGGTGAGGTAGTTGCCGGGAACGATGGCGGGCAGGATCGAGAGCGAGACGAAGCTCGGGCCGCGGATGCGCAGGCGGTAGGGGACGCCGCCGCCGTTGGAGACGACGTAGAAGCCCAGGGCGCCCTTCGGGTTCTCGGCTTCGAAGTAGACTTCGCCGGCCGGGATCTGCGGGCCTTCGGTCACGATCATGAAGTTCTGGATGAGCTCCTCCATCTTCGTCATGACCTTGGCCTTCGGCGGCAGGAAGATCTTCTTCGCGTCCTCGGCGTACCAAGCGCCACCCGGCATGTTCCTGCAGGCTTGGCGAAGGATGCGGACGGACTGGCGGACCTCCTCCATGCGGACGAGGTAACGGTCGAAGCAATCGCCCTTGGTGCCCACGGGCACGTCGAAGTCGTACTTCTCGTAGCCGGAGTAAGGCTTGTCCTTGCGCAGGTCGAAGCCGACGCCGGAGGCGCGGAGGTTCGGGCCGGTGAGGCCGTAGGCGAGGGCGAGTTCCTTGGAGATCGGGGCGATGCCTTCGGTGCGCTCGAGGAAGATGCCGTTGCGCGTGAGGAGCTTGTCCACCTCGTCGATGACCTTGAGCACGCCGTCGCAGAAGGCCTCCACCTTCTTGAGCCAGCCTTCTGGCAGGTCGCGGGTGAGGCCGCCGATGCGCGTGTAGCTCGTGGTGAAACGGGCGCCGGTGAGCTCCTCGAAGAGCGAGTAGAGCTTTTCGCGCTCGTTGAACGTGTACATGAACACCGTCCAGGCGCCGGTATCCATCGCGTAGACGCCGAGGCCGAGCAGGTGGGAGGAGATGCGGGCCATCTCGCAGCAGATGACGCGGATCGCCTCGCAGCGTTCGGGCATCTTGAGGCCGGCGAGCTTTTCGACGGCGATGGCGTAGGCGACGTTGTTCGCGAGCGGCGCGAGGTAGTCCAGGCGGTCCGTGTAGGGCACGAACTGGTTGTACGTCATGTTCTCGGCGATCTTCTCGTCGCCGCGGTGCAGGTAGCCGATGACCGGGTCGCACTTCACGACCTTGTCGCCGTCGAGCTCGAGGCTCAGGCGGAGCACGCCGTGCGTGGCGGGGTGCGACGGACCCATGTTGAGGGTCATGTTCTCGCCGCGGAGCTCTTCGGCGCGGGCGGCGATGTCGCCGAGGGAAATTTCCTTGGTGGTCTTCACGTCGAAAAGGGGCTTAGGCCTTGGGCTTCTCCTCGTTCCAGGATTGGTCGAGGGCGCTGGGTTCCGCTTGCGACATCTTGCCGCCGGGCGAGACGAACGGTCCGCCCATCATCGGGGCGGGTTCGACCGCTTGGCCGGTCACTTCGGCGACGTCGGCGGCCGGGAGGGGCACCTCGATGCCGGCGAGCGGGAACTCCTTGCGGAGCGGGTGGTAAGGGTATGCGTCCCACATCAGGATGCGGCGCGGGTCGGGGTGGCCCTCGAAGCGGATGCCGAACATGTCGAACGCTTCGCGCTCGTGCCAGTTGGCGCCGGGGTGGATGGAGGACACGCTCGGGACGGCGTCGTTCACGGCGCCGACGTGCAGGCGGACGTATTCCTTGTGGGTCGTGCTGAGCAGGTGCAGCACCACGCCGAAACGCGGCGCGCGGTCCTTCCAGTCGATGCCGCAAAGGTCGGCCAAGAGGTCGAAGCCTTGGGCGTCGCGGAGGAAGCGGACGGTTTCCACGAGGTCTTCACCGGCGACCTGGTAGGTCGGCATATCCTGCGAAGCCAGGACCTGCGTACGCGGAAAACGGTCGGTCAGGACGGCGGTTTCCATGGTCAGCGGACGATCTTGGTTTCGATGGTGCGGCCGCGGAAGGTGCGCTTGAGCGAGCCGCCTTCCTGGCGGATCTTCTCCTGCAGCAACATCATGCCGTCGAGGAGGGCTTCGGGGCGGGGCGGGCAGCCGGAGATGTAGATGTCCACCGGGACGATGTTGTCGACGCCTTGGAGGGTCGCGTAGGAGCGGTACATGCCGCCGGTCGAAGCGCAGGCGCCCATGGCGACGACCCACTTGGGCTCGGCCATCTGGTCGTAGATGCGACGGACGACTTCCGCCATCTTGTAGGTCACCGTGCCGGCGACGATCATGCAGTCGGCCTGGCGGGGGGAGAAGCGCATGACTTCCATCCCGAAGCGGGAGATGTCGAAACGGGAGCCGCCGGCGCCCATGAGCTCGATGGCGCAACAGGCCAGACCCATCGGCATCGGCCAGACGGAGTGGCTGCGGACCCAGTTCACGACGGCATCGGCGCGGGTCACGATGACCTCGCCCTCCACCTTGCTGTTATAACCGAAATCGGATTTGACCATGGTCGTTTGCCGCAAGTTAGGACAGCCCCCCTAGGGAGCAAGAAGGAAGGGCAAAAAGCATATTTTTAACCGAATTTCTCAGGTCGGGGCTGGACTTGGGACTTTTAACCGGTGGCCAAAGGGGTAGGGATAGTCGCACCCCCTTGACCATGTACCGCCTGGCCTTCTTCCTGCTCGCCACCTGCCTCGGTCTCTCGGCGGCCCCCGCCGCCGTCCGCGTCTTGGTCTGGGACGAACGCCAACCCGAGCAGAAAAAGGGGTACGCGGGAGCCTTCTTGGGCGACACCTTGGCCAAGCACCTCTCCGCCCAGCCCGGCCTGTCGGTCAAGTCGGTCGGGATGGATGACCCGGAGCAGGGTTTGGATGACGCGACCTTGGCGGCGACCGATGTCGTGGTGTTTTGGTGCCACAAGCGACCGTTGGAACAAAACGACGCCCGCATGGAGGCGCTCGTGAAGCGCGTCCATGCCGGGAAGGCGGGTTTCGTCGCGCTGCATTCGGCCCACTGGGCCAAGCCGTTCGTGCGGCTGATGCAGGAACGCGCCAAGGCGGATGCCCTCGCCCAGGTGCCGGTAGCCGAACGCGCGACGGCGAAGTGGACCTACTTGAACGACAAGCCTTACCGCGTGATCCCCAAGAAAGGCGCCGCCCCGACCCCCAACGTGCGCAAGGTCGGCGACGTCTGGCAGCTGACCTTGCCGCAGTGCGTCTTCCCGACCTACCGCGCGGACGGCGCCCCTTCGCACGTGACGACGCTCTTGCCGGCGCACCCGATCGCGGTGGGCCTACCGGCGAAGTGGGATATTCCGCAGACCGAAATGTACGGCGAACCGTTTTGGGTGCCGCCACCGGACAGCGTTATTTTCGAGGAAAAATGGGATAAAGGTGAGCATTTCCGCAGCGGCGCGCTCTGGAAAGTCGGCCAAGGCGACGTGTTTTATTTCCGTCCCGGACATGAGACCTACCCCATCTATCAGCAGGCCGAAAACCTGAAGGTCATCGAGAACGCCGTCCGCTGGATGGGCGCCGAAATTTCCCGCCGATGAGAAACGCCCTCGCCTTGGTTCTATCATTGGTCGCCGCGTACGCCGCTCCCGCCAGCCGCCCGCCGAACGTCCTTTTGATCTTGGCCGATGACCTCGGCTACTCGGACCTCGGTTGCTACGGCGGTGAAATTCCGACCCCGAACCTCGATCGCCTGGCCAAGTCCGGCGCGCGTTTCGAGAAGGCCTACACCTCCGCCCGCTGCTGTCCCACCCGCGCATCCTTGTTGACCGGCCTGCATCCGCACGAGGCGGGCGTCGGAGACTTCGTCTCCACCAAGCCGGCGCCGAAGAAAGGCCCCGCCTACACCGGCCACCTCCTCGACGACAACATCACCTTGCCCGAGTTGCTCGCCCAATCCGGCTACAGCACGTGGATGGTCGGCAAGTGGCACCTCGGGTCGCCGGGCCCGATCCAGCGCGGTTTCCAGCAATACTTCGGCTTCCGGAATTTCCAGGCCCATTCCGAGGACCAATGGGATGCCTCGGCTTACGTGCGCCTCCCCGCCGGCACTACGCCCGAGCTCGGTTACGCTCCCGGCCAGTTCTACGTGACGGACGTCTTCACGGACTATGCGTTGGAATTCCTGCGCCAGGCCCGCGGTCAGCCGAATAAACCGTGGTTCCTTTACCTGGCGCATTCCTCGCCGCATTTCCCCGTGCAGGCACCGGTGGCGTCGATCGATCGACACATGGCCACGTATCGCCGCGGCTGGGATGTCCTGCGGGCCGAGCGTTTCGCGCGCATGCAGGCGTTGGGGTTGCTTTCCGCCGATGCCGTGTTGCCGCCGCTATCCTTGGTGCCGGTCGAAGCGAACGAGGCCATCGCGAACGGTTACGGCGGCCAGCGCAACCCCGCCTGGGCGAGCTTGCCGGCGGAACGGCGCGAAGACCTCGCCCGCCGCATGGCCACGTACGCGGCCATGGTGGAGCACGTCGACCAAGGCGTCGGCCGCCTGCTCGCCGATCTCGAGAAGCACGACGAACTCGCCAACACCTTGGTGGTCTTCGTTTCCGATAATGGCGCCTGTTACGAGTGGGGCCCGTTCGGTTTTGATGGCCGCTCGCGGGCCGGCCGGACCGACCTGCACGTGGGCGCGGCCCTCGCCGGGATGGGGCAGGCGGGGACGCACTCCTCCTATGGTTCCGGCTGGGCGAACCTCGGCAACACGCCCTTGAACGCCTACAAACATTTCTGCCACGAAGGCGGGATCGCTTCCCCGTTGCTCATCGCTTGGCCCGCTCAGCTTAAGTCCACCGAAGCCTGGGTCCGCCCGCCGGCACATGTCATGGATCTCTTGCCGACCATCGCCGAGGCGACCCGTTCGACCTATCCGACGACCCGCGCGGGGCAACCCATTCGCGCGGCCTCCGGTCGGTCGCTTTGGCCTGCCCTGCGGGGTGAGCCCACGCCGGAACGCGGTATTCCCACGGCGCACGAGGGCGCCCGCGGCTATCGCCTGGGGCACTGGAAAATCGTCTGGGGGAAGCGCCAAAAAGAGCCGGTCCAGTGGCAGCTCTTCGATCTTTCCACGGACCCCTCCGAGCAGCACGACTTGGCGGCCAGCCAGCCGGCCAAACTCAAGGAACTGACGGACGCCTGGGAGGCTTGGGCCACGCGCGTCGGGGTCCAGAAATAAAACAGAGACGAAGGGCGAACCCTTCGTCTCCGCGAAAGCCCGCTCAACTTGCTTATTTGGCCCAGCCCACCAGCACGCAGCCGCGGTAGAACAAGTAGCCCAGCGTGAGCGTGACCGGAATCGTGAGGACCCACGCCCAGACGATCCGGCCGACCAAGCCCCATTTGACGGCGTCGAGCCGTTTGGTGGCGCCGACCCCAAGGATCGACGTCGAGATGACGTGCGTGGTCGAAAGCGGGATGCCCATCTCGGAGGCGCCATGGATCGTGACGGCGGCGGCGGTCTCCGCGGCGAAGCCATGGACCGGCTGCAGTTTGACCATCTTGTGGCCCATCGTGCGGATGATCTTCCAGCCGCCGGCGGCGGTGCCGGCCGCCATCGTGATGGCGCAGAGCACGATCACCCAGTAAGGAGCGTGGTCGACCAAGCCTTTGGAGTTCAGCTCCGGCTTGATCTGTTGAGCCCAGGCCGGGGCATGCGCCGGGTCGAAGGCTCCCGCGCCGACGCCGACGATGAGGGCGAAGGTGATGATGCCCACGGTCTTCTGGGCGTCGTTGGACCCGTGCGAGAAGCCCATCATGCCCGCCGAGACCAGCTGGAGCTTGCCGAACCACTTCTGCACCTTGCTCGGCCGCATGGCGAACCGTACGATCAGCATCGTCAGCAGGGCCATGAAGATCACGCCCAGCGTGAAGCCGATGAACGGCGAGATGAGCATCGGCTTGATCAGTTTGGGCCAGAGCCCGACGGTCTTGCCGGCCGCATCGGTGCCGGACCAGATGAGGCTGCTCCAGTTGAGATGGGTGAGGCCGAGCACGCCCCCGCAGAGCCCGCCGATCAGGGCGTGGGAGGAACTGGAGGGAATGCCGAACCACCAGGTGATGAGGTTCCAGACGATGCCGCCCATCAGACCGCAGGCGATGGCGAGCTGCATGCCTTCGATGGCGATCTGGCCGCCGGCCATGTCGATGTAGCCGGAGTAGATCGTCTTGGCCACCTGGGTGCCCCAGAAGGCGCCGACGAGGTTGGTCACGGCCGCCAGCGTGATCGCTTGGCGGGGCGTGAGCACTCGGGTCGAGACGACGGTGGCGATGGCGTTGGCCGCGTCATGGAAGCCGTTGATGTATTCGAACACCACGGCCACCACGATGACCAGCACCATCAACAGGAAAGGATCCATAGCCGGAGGCGGGCGGGCGGCTTAGGCGTACTTGAGGGCGATCTGGAACACGACCTTGCCGGCATCGCGGCAATGGTCGATCGCGCGCTCGAGGAGTTCGTAGATGTCCTTGAGGACCACGACTTCCTTGGCGTCGACGTTTCCTTGGTAGAGGTCGCGGAGCAGGCCGACCATGAGGCGGTCGGCGTCGCCTTCGATCGTCTGCAAGGTCTCGTAGTCGTCTTGGATTTCTTCGACGTTGGACAGCTTGCGCAGCTTCCGGACCAAGCGGGCCGTGACCTCGGTAGCCTGCTCAAGCATGCGGACCTGCTTGTCGACGATGTCGGTCGAGAACTGGGAAGGACAGATGGCGAGGCGTTCGCCGATCTTTTCGCAGGTCTTCGGGATTTTGTAGAGGGCGTTGGCGAGGGCCTCGATATCTTCGCGTTCGAGGGGCGTCACGAAGGTCTGGCAGAGTTCCTGGGTGATCGAGAGGCCGATGCGCTTGTCGTTGCGGCGGGCCACGACCAGCTCGGTGAAGCGCTGCTCGAAGTCGGGCTTGCCGACTTGGGAGTAGAGCTTGGAGAGGGACTTGGCGCTCTTCTGCGCTTCGTCGGCGCTCGCTTCCAGGAGTTCGTAGAACTTTTCGTCTTTGCCGAGGACCTTTTTGAGGAAGTCTTTCATGGTGTGGGGTGTGCTTGGTTTAACCACCGCGTGAACGCCGAGGGCAATACCTGTTCGTAACCTTTCCGTAACAATCGTAACATCAGTATATTACAAATGTTACGATTGTGTTACGGAAAGGGCCGGTCCTTGGATGAATTGCGCTCAATATCGCCTCAATTGTCACATCAACCGAGCGGTATCGCCATGGTTTCGTCACGGAACGCTGGCATGCTTCGCTCCCATGGAAGACACTCTTCGTCCCCTAAGCGCCAAGGTCCATTTCCGCACCCTCGTCCTGTCGGATCTCCACCTCGGCACCAAGGACGCCCAAGCCCGCGAGCTCCTCGAGGTGCTCCGCGGCATCCGTTGCGACAAGCTCATCCTGAACGGTGACATCGTCGATCTCTGGTCCTTGCAGCGCAAGAACCACTGGGGCCCGGCCCACACCGCCGTCGTCCGCCGCATCCTGAAGATGGCCGAGAAGGACGGCACCCGCGTGGTCTACCTGCGCGGCAACCACGATGACTTCATCCGCCGCCTGATCCCGCTGAGCCTCGACCGCATCGAGCTCGCCGAAGAGCACCTGCACGAGACCGCCGACGGCAAGCGCTTCCTCTGCATCCATGGCGATGCGTTTGACACCGTCATGGCGAAGATGCGCTGGTTGGCCGTCATCGGCGACATCAGCTACCAGCTCCTGCTCGACCTCAACCTTCTACAACCGCTGGCGCGCCTGGCGCGGCAAGGAGTACTTCTCCCTCTCGCAGGCCATCAAGGGCCGCGTCAAGTCGGCCGTCAGCTTCATCTCCAGCTTCGAAGACCACCTGCAGACCCTGGCCCGTCGGCGTGGTTGCGATGGCGTGATGTGTGGCCATATCCACAAGGCGGAAGACCGCATGATCGGCGAGATGCGCTACTTGAACTCCGGCGATTGGGTCGAGTCCTTGACCGCCATCGTCGAGGAAGCCGATGGCCGCCTGCGGGTCGTCGACCGTGCCGAG
>Ga0114982_1001685_pt1 | contig 10339 bp, 9 predicted proteins | sample Shrwel_input2_FT_FD_87183 | JGI IMG/M metagenome (GOLD analysis project Ga0114982, IMG submission 87183) | Subsurface microbial communities from deep shales in Ohio, USA - Utica-3 well 1 S input2 FT | ecosystem: Environmental > Aquatic > Deep subsurface > Shale gas/oil reservoir > Produced... | reverse complement strand
TTTATTATATTATCCAATTCATATATAGGAATATCATTTAATTTTTTAATTTCTTGTACAATCAATTCCATTCTTAAATCATTATCTTCAATTGTATCATATGTTTCATCTATTAACCAATCAAATGTTTTGAATCCAATTTCTCTTAAATATTTTAATAAATGAGGTCTACCGACTACTATAAATGGATGAAACTGATATAGTGGTTTCCATATTTTTTCAGATATAAAATCGTTATCTATATAAAATGAGGTTTCGGTTACAATACTCATATAACTTTGTAAGAATAACTCTACATTTTCATGTTGATATCCATTTGTGTTTTCAATATCATCCCTGTCCGCTATTACTTTATTAGGTAGATTATTAAATTTATTTTCTATATCTGGTCTTTTTTTAAATAAATTAGGTACTTCATTTGTAATTAATGTTTTATCAAATGATATTAGTGATTCATCTTTTATTTCATTTAAAATTTCACTTAATAAAACTACCCTATGTAAATCTAATCTTCTATTTAAACATAAAAATTTATAAGGTTTTATTGCCGTTATATGTTTTGTATGTAAATCAGTAAATTTGTATGTTTGATAAAAATGATTTGATGATGCGGTTAAATAAAATGAATAATTTATAACTTTTGGATAATCTTCAATATTGTATTTTTCTTTAAATTTAGATAATTTTTCTTCTAAATTATAATCATTTAAAACTAAAATAATATTTTTAAGTTTTATTCCTACATTTTTTGCACCTAAATAAAATCCTTTCAATGACCATTCACTTACCCAACCTTCATGTGAATAATTGATTAATAATTTACCATTATCATTATTTATCTGTTTAATTACTTCAATTGGTATATTTTCAAAAAAATTAGCGTAATCATCAATTGCTTCTACATTTAAAGAATACATTAGATGACCCCATGGTTCAATTGGATATACCCAATCAGTAGAATTTATATCCGATATTTGTGGTAACGTATTATTTTTTATACCAACATTAGTTGTCCATAAATTACAATTCGGTATTGGTTTATTATTAACCCATTTATCATATAGTAGATTCAATTGCATCATTTTCTATTGAATTAATTATACTATCTGCAATTATTTTATGACATTCTATTGTTTGATGGTCATCTGGAACCATTTTTCCATTTACAAGAAATCCAGATGTACTTATTTTAAATTTTGGATGTTCTTTCATTAAATTATGTAAAGAATCAAATTCGGTATCTTCGTATTTTAATTTAATAAATTTTGATGATAAATATTCATTTTCTTTTATAAATGGAATATATTCATTATGCCAACTCCATAGTTTACATTTTATTCCTAAACTTTCAACTTCTTTAAATAATTCAATTACACCTTTTAAATTTTCTAATATAAAATAGTCTTCCATTTCTTCCCAACTATTAAAATTATCAGTATAAAATTTAAAAAATTTATTAAAAGTTTCATTATCTAATGTATCTTTAAATTTATTAATATCATTTCTATTAAATTCATTGGTATCTCTTTGTCTAATTTGTGCAATATTAACTACCAATGGTTCTCCATTTACATTAATATGATAATTTCTAAATGGGTCTGTTAATTGAAATACAACACAATCAATTTCATCTGCAGAATATCTTTGCATTTTAATATTTTCAAATTGCTTATCAACGTGTCCATTATGATTATGGTGTCCTAATCCTAACATCATTTTAACTTGGTCAATTGAACCATCATCAGAACCACCACAATTTAATCTATTTGCTTCCCACATCCCAAAATGATTTGCTACTAATCTACTAAAACGATTTGCTTTAATAAAATTCATTATTGCAAATGTAATGTTTTTTTCATCATATTGAAATGCATATGGGTTTGGAATATCTTTAAATGGTGGATAGTATTCTAACCCACCTCCCCATGTAAATGAACATCCTACAAATATAATACCTTTTCCTTTATGCATAATATAATTCCGGATATTCAACTAAACAATGAATACCACCTTCTTTTGTTGCGTATTTGTAAGCTAATTCAATATCCGTAGGTGTTTTTAAATCGTGAAATTCTATATTAGGACAAAGTGATTTAAACTCTTCAAAATAGTTTCCTCTATGTTGATGTCCCGGATCAATTGGTTTATCACTACCTTTACCTAATCTAATAATTAAGTTTGGTTTCCATTTATCATTACTCATTAAACCAATTTTATCGACATGATTCACTAATTGATTTGTTGCACAAATAATAAAATCCCAACGAGGATAGAATGTTACAACTCTTTTACCGGCCATTGCCATTCCTAAACTCATTCCCATTTGAGATTCTTCCATTACCGGAACTTCAATCATTTTATCTTTTGAAACCCCACCTAATGTTGTACTCATAGGATTACCTTGATAAACTATTTGTTGTCCGATAAAAACTGAATCTTCTAATTCCGCTAAGTTTGTCATTGCGGTTGTTAATGCATCTTTATACGGAGTGTATTGTGGACTGCTCATATTCTTCTATTTTTTTAATTATTGCTTTTGATTGTATATTATGTGCTTCTAATGATGTGTGTCCATTATAAACAATTATTTTTTTATTTAAAAAGAAAGTATCATTATTTAAACTCATACCTTGCTCTTTTTGTAAATCCCAAATTGAATTATAAATTTTATCATCTACATCATATGTAATCCATCTTTCATTTAGATATGGATTATTTTGAAAAAAGGGTATTGGTTCGTTTTGCCAAGTATGAATAAAACATCTTTTAATTCCTTTTGATTCATATAACTTAAATTTTTCTATTATATTATTCATTAATTTTTCTAAATAATATTTAATAAATTTGTTTATATCATTATCAAATTCATCTTTTAAATAATGTATAAATCCAGAATATTCCATACTTTGAGATGATTTAATATTACAATATCCAATTATATCTTTATATTGAAATTTAACATCATCTCTAAACATATCGGTTAATTGCAATACAATATAATCAAAATCTTCTAATCTATATTCTACTGACCTAGCAACTCTATCACTACCAACTGCCGGCATATTATTTAATTTATATTGCTTAGGTAAATTATCTATAAAATCAAATATCATATTATTAGAACCACCATTTGCACTTCTAACTAATTCAAATGTATTAAAATGATTAGCTACTTTTCTAGCAAATCTATTAGCCTCTATAAATTTTACATGAGCAGGTGTATAATTTCTACCATCATGTCCCTGCTCATCAAATTTTATATCAGGTAATTCCGAATAAAAATGTAACCCCTCACCCCAAGTAAATGAATCTCCTGGAAATAATATGCCTTTCATTAATCTTGAAATTCAGATTTATTTTCTAAATACCAGTCATATGCATTTTGTAATCCATCTTCTAATGATGTAGTTGCTTGCCATCCTAAGTTATCATAAATTTTAAATGAATCAATTTTACGAGTTGGAATCATTGAAGGTTTACCTTTAATGAATTCAGTTGGTGCATTATAATTTGCAATTCTTTTCATTATTTCCAATACTTCTAATACTGAATACACTCTGTTAGAACCCACATTATATACTTGATAATCTTCGGTTTCTTTTTCCATTACAATTTGTAAAGCTTGTACAAAATCTTCAATGTATAATAAATCTCTTAATTCACTACCATCACCCCATACTGGAATTGGATCCATCTTATCTGCTACTTTTCTGATTGTTGCCGGAGTAACATGACATTTATTGAAATCATATTTATCATGTGGTCCAAATAAATTTGCAGGTCTAATAACCGTACACTTCATTTTAACCGGTAAATACTTTGCATATAATTCACATTGCACTTCCGCATATCTTTTCATCCAACCCACAGGGAAGTATACCGGATATGGTTCATCAAATAGGAAATCGGTCTCCACTACGGGCTTATCTCCCTTTGGTGGATAAACTGTATTAGATGATAAGAAGATGTAATGTTGAACCTTATTTCTCCAACTGGCATCAATTAAGAAATTATTCATTGCTACGTTTGGTGTAACATGTGCTAACGGGTCAACTACTGTGTCTACTGCATTTGATGTACTTGCTGCACAATGGTAAACTACATCAACATCTTTAGTTGCCTCTAAACATTGGTCGTATGTTTTTAAATCAAAGTGAGTATATTCAACTCCTTCAATTGGGTTTCTTACACCTCTTTTGTGTAAATTTACTTTAATGTTTTTGTAACCTTCTTTGTGTAATCGGTTTGTTAAGTTCTGTCCGACTAATCCAGAACCACCTGTTATCAGGATTTTTGAATCTTTAGTTATCATTCTATTTTGGTTTTTTATTGGTGCTAAATGTATAAAACTTATTAATGCTTTTCTATGAAAATTATCATCGGTAATTTTTTTTACTTCGTGTTTTAAATTATAATTTTGAAAATCTAATATTGCAAAGTTACCAAATTCTGGTGTAATTTCCAATTTATTATTATGTTCATCTGTAATTATTAATTCTCCACCCATTCCTTTTTTCCAATCTTTATTAAGATATAATATTACTACACATAATCTACTTTTATCCGCATCATCCCCATCTTTATGGTTTTCTATGAAACAATCTTTATCATATAAAGTAAATTCAAATTGTGGATTTCCAAATCTTCTATTTTGTGTTGGATATAATTTAGATAATTTATTAAAACAATATTCTGATATTTTATTACCTTCATTACCTAGTAATTGTGATTGATACCAAACTTGTGCTAATTTTTCTTTTTTTAATATTACATCATTTTTAAAATATTGTTGTGTTTTAAAACTAGCATTAGGAACTATATTAACATTATTTACTTTTTCTAATGAATATATTAATTGATAATCAAACTCTTTATAATTTTGAATTGAATTATATACCTTATCTAATCTTTCGGAATATTCCTTTCCAAAAAATTCATTTCCATTTCCACAATAATATGATTTATCTCTATTAAACATTTTTTATTTCTACAAAATTTAAATACGAAAATCTATTAAAATCACCCATAACTTTATGTACTGAGTGCACCGGTGAGTTTTTTGTAAAATCAATTATTGCATAATTTCCCAAAATAGGATATACTATATCAATTGTATTTTGTCTATTTTTTAAAACCAATTCACCACCATTACCAATTTTGTAAAATTCAGAAGGTGTTAGGTAAATTAATAAAGCACATATTCTATCATTAGATGGACCATCATCATGCATTTTAATAAAGTCACCTTCCGTATACCAAGCTAATTGTGCTCTTTGCACAAACTCATCACCACTTATATTTTTATTATAATGATAATTTACTATTTTTGCAGCAATATTATTCATTATTTTATAAAACGTATTTTCAAAATATTTGTATTCTAATCCAAATCTTTTTTCTGCTTCAAACAAGTCATTATGTAATAATTTATTTTGTTGGTGTGGTTGTATTAATTCATCACCATTTAAATCAACATATTTTTTAATTTCTTCAAATGTTTCTTTATCATAATAACCTGATTGTTTACATTTTGGATGTTCATTCATCGAAGAACATAGATAAGTAACTAAATCGGTATTATCTTTAAATTTTATTAAAATGTCAGAATATAATGATTTAATATATTGTTCTTCATCTTCGGTTAAAAATTCCCAAATAGAACCACTAATATATTCTTTTGTTTGAACATCTAACATTTTATACTATTTTATTCTTTTTCATGTTTTCCAAATTTGCCGTTTCAATTGCAATAATTTCATGTAATTCCATTCTTATTTTATCCAATCTTCTTCTATCTTCCGTCAATTGCAATTCTAATTCATCATTTTTTTCTTTTCTTATTTTTGCAATTTCTTTTTCGGTTTCAATAGTATATTCGTTATGTATTTTTTCTAATTCAAATTGTAAATCACCACGCATTTTACTAACTCTTTCCTGATCTTTTTGTATAGATTCGTCGGTCTCCTGTATTTCTTTCCATTGATAATACAAACGACTTCGTTCAAGCATTATTTTTTCTCTTTCTGTTTTTAATAATGCTTTTTGTTTCTCTAAAAATTCAAATTCTTTATCTAACTCTTTTTGAGATATAACTTTCATACGTTAATTTTAATGCTTCGTTAAAACCTAATATTGGTAACAAACCTATTTCTTTTTGTTTAGTAGTATCCATCTGTCTTCTCATATCACCATTTGGTTTGGTAATATCCCACTTAATATAAATATCCTTTCCACTAATTTTGATTAATTGTTCAATCATAGATTTAATTGTAATTTCTTCACCTGCTCCAAAATTAATTGTAGTGTGAATTTGCTTTTCATATAAAGATAAAATTGCATTTGCTACATCACCTGCATATACAAAATCTCTAATTGGTGTACCATCTCCCCATGCTTCAATTTCATTTTCTGCTTCAAACACTTTCTTACATTGAGTTGCAATAACCGTTCCTGTTCCATCAAAGTTATCATACTCACCAAAGATATTTGCTGGTCTTATAATTGCCCAATTCGTATAATTGTATTGAACTTTGTATGCTTCTAACAAAACCTCACCCATTCTCTTACTCCAACTTGGAAACCAATCTGCTTCTGATGGTAGAGTTTTCCATACACTATCTTCTACAAATGTTTCTGCCGGTGCATACACCCCAACTGAACTTACGAATACTAACCAAATGTTATTTTTGAACATTGATTAATAATTTCGGTATTGATTTTAAATGATGGGTAAAGAAAATCTACTGGATTATTCTTTGCTCTCAATGGTGAACCTTTAACACCAAAACAATTGAATACTGCATCAGGTGTTTCATAAAAGAAAAGATTTTTAACATTATCTTCTATTGTTAAATCCATTTCATAGAATGTAAACTTTTCTGATGTTGGTAAATTTTCTGAGTGTCTCATATCCACACCCACTACATCATATCCATTTGCCAAACATTTTTTTACTAAATGTATTCCAACTAATCCACTACAACCTGTTATTAAAACTTTTTTCATTATATTATTTTTGTTTTTATTAATTTTGAATATATCCCATATAACACTTCACTTCTATCAAATCCTAAAAGTAATGTTTGATTCGCTTCTATTTTATCCATATCAAACTCAGGTAGTTCGTTATGTTCTTCATAGTATTTTAATAATTTTCTAATTTCTTCAAATGTTTTTACTAATCTTAGCCAAGGAAATTCTTCTTTATCTAAATATTCATAATTTATAAAAGGTGGAATATAAAATCCCATATCTTCTAAAATCTTTGTTGTATATCTAGGACCGATTACTATAAATGGATGACAATTTGCAATAGGTCTTAATACTTTTTCTGAAATCATAATATCCCTTTCAAAAAATTTGGTTTCTAATACAATTGAAAATAAACTCTCAGCATATAACCAACTATCATTGTTCCAATTGTGTAATAAGTTTTCTACATATCCCGGATCATCCGTTTTAACATCAACCGATACTTCATTATGTGGATAATTTTCTAAATAGAATTTTTTGTATGTTTCTAATTCTTCTAATCCCATAGTATTGTAAAATTGAACATGTTCATCCGGAAATTCTAAAAAAGAAATATAATTATCATCTATTAAATTTTGCATTTTACAAAAATTATAAAAATAAAATCTATGTTCTCTTTTTACATTTCTATTAAATGATAATATTAATTTTCGTTTTGCCGTAGTATCTGCCATTTCTCTACTACATACACTAAACATGCTATTATCATTTTTAAAATTATGGTCTAAATCATAAGTTAAGAATGGAAAAAAAATATGATTTCCTTTTGAGAATTTTTCTATATTGTAAGAGGGTGTAATTGTATAGATTTGTTCTGCATATTTATTTTGGTTTATCCATTTATAAAACGTAGGATATACACCACTTTCATGGAAACTAATAAATAATATTTTATTACCTTTTTCTAAAATAGTATCGTAGTATGGTAGATATTCACTTAAATCTTCCATATGAACTTTAGGTGTAACTAAATAATAATTTTCGTTTGCACCCTCCAATTTAGCTTTATCAGTTAAAACTATTTTTAAATCTTTATGTTCAAACGCAATTGCATATCGTTGTTGCCCATATTGTGCTTTTAAAAATATTTCATTTAAACTACTTTGTAATTGACTATCTCTAATCTCATCTATAACACCGGTAAAGTTATTTACTGCAAATGCCTGTTTAAATTTAAAATCAAAGACACCATTTGGTAATGGAGTATAACCATCGTTTATTCCATCGTTTGCCCAATTTTCAATATAAAAATTAATTAATTTCATATTTCAAATATGTTATAAAATAGTTCTTGAATTGTTTTATAATCTGAAAATGTTCTACATAATTTTGAATTATATATCACATCTTCTTTACTATCCATAAATATTTTATGTAGTTTTTTTGGATCATTTAATTCGTTTGTAAGTTTAACGATTGCTTTCATTCTTTCACCGTGATTTTCAATATCATCATAACTTTCATCAAAATATTTACCAAATGTTCTAAATCCTTTTGCTCTTAACATTTTTAAATAATGTGGTCCAGCAACTGCAATAAATGGATGGTAGTATCGTAATGCTTTTACACCTTTTTCCGAAACTTGACAACTCGTAAATGAAGATTCGGTAAGTAACGTCATATACGTTCTTAAAAAAGTAAAATCAAATGTTGGTTTACTCCAGTCAATCCAACCATAGTGAACTCTCTTTCCATTTGCAAAAAATGTAGTATCTTCAAATGTATCTACATCATCAATTTTAACCACACCTCTATTTTTCACTTGTTCCATATATGGTAGTAATTCATTGAATTCTTCGTTTGTAGCAAATGCAGGAAATCCTCTATAAATGTCTTGTCCGAATTGTATTTCTCTATCATATGGAAATATCATCGAAAATAAACAATCATCTAATATTTTATTTTTTTCTAATTGTGACAAATACCAAAATCTATGGTCTTTAAATACTGAACGATTGAATATTAAAAAATTCTTTTCTCTATCTCCCTCATAATTTAATACATCTTCATCATACGGATTATTAGAATATGCCCCACACGCTGTTGTAAATAACCAATCTACAAAATGACAATGAATTTTATTTTTTCTAGGTATTAAATCTCTATTACAAAATTTAGTATGTTGTAAATTAATATTAAAATCTGCATTAACATAATGAATACTATTAGGACTAATTCCTAATATTTTGCAACTATCATATAATTTTTCAAAAAATGATGGATAATGAACACCACCTTCGTGAAATGTTGCAATTATTAATTTTAAGTTACCTTCTCTTATCGCATCTATTAAAACTGGATTTATGTTTAATAATGGTTTGTTTGGAGATTGTGTTTCTACTAAATTAGTTACACTTATTGATGGTGTTTGAAATAAAAAATCTTCATTACCAAATAAATTAATAGCGTAATAATTATTTTCACCCGTTTGTATGTGTTCTGGTTTAATTAAATTAACTTCAAACTCTTTATCATTTTTTGAAAAGGTGTATTTTTTATCATTTATTTTTGTAAAAAAATGTAAAATATTTTCATAGATAGTTCTCGTATAAAATACATTAAATGTTTTTTCAGGATATCTCGATGATAAATTAATTACCATATGATGGTCAGTATATCCTCTTGTAAAAAAATCATTGGTAGATACACCATGTAACTGTATTTGTTCTAATGTACTATTATATGCTTCCTCAGTTAATCCATTTGGAAATATAACACCATCTTGTTCATATTCGTATATAAAATTAATTTTCTTCATTAAAATATAACCCATTTACCTGTTCCATAATGAGGCCATTCTTTTTCATATGAATACCAAATAACTTTTTCCGATGGTACTTCTCTTTTTTCACCATTCCAAGTTGCTTCCGTTGGTGTGTTGGTTGATACACCATTATCTTCTACTACAAATACAATTGGCAAATCATATCTAACTGCGTATTTGTGCATTTCATAGAAACCACCAGTTTCAAACGCCATATCACCTATAAAACAAAATACTTTATCATCTTTACCATCTCTTTTATTTGCCATTGCTACACCGGTTGCTATTGGTATGATTGCACCTACAATTGCACTTGCATAAAATCTTTGTTCTTCACTAACAATAGTAATACTTCTACCCGCTAAAATTTCTTCTTCTAACCAAACCGGACACACACCTTTAATAAGTGCGTGATAGTGTGAACGCCAGGTTGAAAATACCCAATCTGTATCTTTAATTCTTTTACCAATTTCAATAAGTTGTTCTTCGTTACCACCACTAAGATGCACCGGTCCTTTAATTTTACCTGCTTCCCAATGGTCT
>Ga0114982_1001684_pt1 | contig 10340 bp, 11 predicted proteins | sample Shrwel_input2_FT_FD_87183 | JGI IMG/M metagenome (GOLD analysis project Ga0114982, IMG submission 87183) | Subsurface microbial communities from deep shales in Ohio, USA - Utica-3 well 1 S input2 FT | ecosystem: Environmental > Aquatic > Deep subsurface > Shale gas/oil reservoir > Produced... | reverse complement strand
TCGGTAAATGCCAATGCTTCTCATTCCTGGAATATCGGATTGAATCAAAACATTACTACGGGGCTTTTGGAAAATCAAACCACTCAGTTTACCTCTGCAGGAATTGGTGCTGGGATAGATATTTATAAAGGATTGCAAAATCAAAATCAGCTGCGAAAAGCCAATTTGTCTACAATCGCATCGCAATATCAATTGACAAAAATGCAGGAAGATGTTTCCTTGAATGTGGTCAATGCATATTTGCAAATTTTGTTCAACAAAGAAAATTTGAAGGTGCAAAACGAGCAATTCGCTTTTGATACCAAACAAATGCAAAGAACCACTGAATTGGTAGAAGCCGGAATGTTGCCTAAAGGTGATCTGTTGGATCTCAAAGCAACGCTAGCGACCGATAGTCAACGTATTGTTTCGGCTGAGAATGCTTTGTTGATTTCAAAAATGAGTTTGGCGCAATTGCTACAGTTGAAGGAATACGAGGAGTTTGATATTGCCGATTCGGAAATTGAACCACAAGTGAGTGCTGTTTTACTAGAAAATCCGAAAACTATTTTTAATAAAGCGAAAGAAACCAGAACCGAATTGAAATTGGCGCAAACCAATTTAGAAATTGCTCAAAAGGATATTCAAATTGCCAAAGGAGCGTATCAGCCAACCTTGCAGGGTTTTTATAATTTTAATACAAGAGCTTCCGATTCGGATCGAATTATTTTTTCAAACGGACAACCAGTCGGAATTACAGGCCCCGATTCTTTGTTCAGTCAATTTAGTGACAATAAAGGACATAGTTTTGGTGCTCAATTAACCATTCCAATCTTTAACGGATTTGCGACTAGAAACAATGTATTTCGTTCTAAAGTAGCCTTAGAAAAATCGAAACTAGCCTTAGAACAACAAGAAACCGAGTTAGAGCGTACGATTTATACCGCATTTACCGATACCAAAGGGGCTCAAAAATCATTTGAAGCGGCTAACACAACTTTGGAAGCGCGTCTAAATGCTGTAAACTATGCCAAAGAAAGATATGAGGTGGGCTTGATGAATGTATTTGATTACAATCAGACGCAAACTTTGTTTGTCAATGCACAATCAGAAGTGTTACGAACCAAATACGACTATATTTTTAGAACCAAAATTTTAGAATTCTATTTCGGAATTCCAATTATAAAACAATAATTAAGGAGAGATGTCTAGCAATAAAAAATACTACATAATTGGCGGAAGCATATTGGCTATCGCGGCTATAATCGGATTGTCTAAAGCAGGTGTTTTTGGCGATAAAAAGAAAGGGACAGAGGTCGAAATAGCCAAAGTTGAACAGCGTACTATCGTAGAAACGGTTTCGGCTACGGGAAAAATTCAACCAGAGATTGAAGTTAAAATATCCTCGGAAGTTTCGGGAGAAATAATTTCGCTTCCGGTAAAAGAAGGGCAAAATGTTAAAAAAGGTGATTTGTTGGTGCGTGTGAATCCGGAATTGTATACCTCGGGTTTAAATCGTTCGCAAGCAGGATTGTCGAATACTAAAGCAGGTTTGTCACAGGCTGACGCGCAATTTAAAGAAGCCAAAGCCAGCTACGAAAGAAGCAAAAAACTATTCGAGAAAGGAATTATTTCCCGTTCGGAATGGGACAAATCTATTGCAGCTTATGAAGGTGCTCAAGCAGCCAAACAAGCGGCGTATTACAGTGTGCAAAGTGCTTCGGCAACCGTAAACGAATCGAAAGAAAATTTAGGAAAAACAGCGATTTATGCACCGGTAAACGGAACTATTTCGAGACTTGATGTAGAATTGGGCGAACGCGTTCTAGGAACACAACAAATGGCAGGGACAGAGTTAATGCGTGTCGCCGATTTGAACAATATGGAAGTAGAAGTCGATGTTAATGAAAATGACATCGTAAAAATTGAAATTGGTGACGAAGCCAAAGTGGAAGTCGATGCCTATTTGCGAAAAGAATTCAAAGGAATTGTAACTAGTATTTCCAATTCGGCCAGTACGGCTTTGTCGGCCGATCAGGTGACAAATTTTAAAGTAAAAGTCAGAATTTTAAAAGAATCGTATGCGGATATTATGAAAGGGAAACCGGCAAATTTTTCGCCATTTCGCCCAGGAATGACTGCTACGGTCGATATTTTTACTACCCGAAAAGAAAATGTTGTGTCGGTGCCTATTAGTGCGGTTGTTATGCGTACCGATACGACTGCTACCAGAAATGCTTACGCAGAGGTTGCTGACGGAGAGGAGAATACAACGCCTGAGGTGAAAAACGAAAAGCGATTTGAGTGTGTGTTTGTCAAAGTAGGGAATATTGTAAAGTTAAAGATAATTACCACAGGAATTCAAGATGATACGTACATAGAGGTACTTTCGGGATTGAAAAAAGGAGAAGAAATTGTAACCGGTCCTTATACGGTCGTTACCAAAGAGCTGAATCCCGGCGATGAAGTATATGTAAAATCAAAAGACGAAATTGAAGCGGAAAAGAAAAAAGAAATTGAAGCTTCCAAAAAGAAATCCGGAAAAGCAAAAGTTAGTTAGTAGAAAGCTCCATTTGGAGCTTTTCTTTTTTAGAATTTCTTCTCACCTTTGCACTGTATAAAATAAAACGATGACTTATATTCTTCAAATAGAAACCGCCACAAAGAATTGCTCGGTTGCCTTGTCTAAAGACGGACAAACGGTAATTTGTAAAGAAATTGCCGAAAGCGGGTATTCCCATGCTGAAAAATTGCACATTTTTATTGAAGAAATTTTGCAGGAAGCCCAACTTCAGTTTAAAGATTTATCGGCAATTGCGGTGAGTCAAGGACCGGGTTCGTATACGGGTTTGCGAATTGGGGTTTCGGCAGCCAAAGGATTGTGTTATTCGTTAAATATACCACTGTTGGCTATTGATACCTTGGAAGCTTTAGCTAGAAAACTCGTTGTTCAAAATGGTGTCATCATACCGATGATTGATGCCAGAAGAATGGAATGTTATACGGCTGTTTTTGATGTGCATTATCAAAAAGTAAGAACCGTACAATCGGAGATTATTGATGAAAATTCATTTGGCGAATTGGAAGACATAATTCATTTTGTTGGCGATGGTGCGACCAAATGCAAAACTGTTTTAAGTGCGGATAAATTTGTATATCACGATCAAATGATATTTCCTTCGGCCAATGAAATGTCAGCAATAGCTTACGATAAATACAAAAAAAACGACACGGTAGATGTCGCTTATTTTGAACCTTTTTATTTAAAAGATTTTATGTTGCCTTCGGCCAAGTAATTTATTGTGGTATTGCTTCCAAAATTTCTGATTTGGCTTCGGTAAAATCTCCAGAATGTGTCCAAACTCTCACCAAATAGGTAACTCCCGTTTCTGAATAGCTGGAAAGGTACACTTTGGGTGCTGGGTCTTTTAAAATTAAAATATTAGCATTTATGCTTTCTTCAATTTTTGATTTGATTTGGGCTGAATTTTGTTCGTGTGTTAACGCGATTTCAAAATCATTTCTGGTGGTGTCTTTTTGTGACAGGTTTTTAATTTTTCCGTTAGACAATAAACCGTTTGGCATATAAACCATATGATTATTGGCGGTAAGAATTTTGGTTGAAAAAATTTGAATATCTTCTACTTTCCCGATTTCGCCTTGAACCTCTATTTTGTCGCCCACTTTAAAAGGTTTGAAAAGTACAATTAGTATTCCTCCGGCAAAATTGGCCAATGAACCTTGAAGCGATAAGCCTACTGCCAATCCGGCGGCTCCTAATATTGCTACAAAAGAAGAAGTTTCTACGCCTAATTTGGAAATGACCGCAATAAATACGACTCCTCTAATGGTCCAAAAAATTAAATCTTCTAAAAATTCGACTAATGTTATTTCGACGTTTCGGCTTAATAATACTTTTTTAAAGCTTTTGGCTATAAATTTTGAAAGCCACATTCCAACAACAAGTATGACTAGTGCAGTAATTATGTTTGCTGAATACTTGATTAAGTAATCTTTGAAAGTATTTAAATAATATTCTTTGTTTTCCATTTTTAACTATAAAAAAGGTTAGAGAAAACTCTCTAACCTTGTATTGTGAAATAATTTTAAATTATTTAGCTTCTTCTGATGTTTCTTGGGTAGAATCAGTAAGATTGGCTGCTTTTTCTTTGGCGGTATCCACTGCGCCATGAGCCAATTCTTCTACTTTGTCAATAGCAATTTCTGCTTTTTCTTTTACGGTATCTACCACATTGTCAATTATACTTGCCGCTTGCGGAACAAATTCTTTTACTTTTTCACCCGCTTGCTCAGCCAAATCTTCTACTTTGTCAACTAATGGTGCAGCACTTTCTTTAGCTTTTGCGATAGCATCATCTGCAAAAGTTTCTGCTTGATCAACTAATTCGTCTACTTTCTTAGAACCAAAAATGTTCTTTATAAAACTTCCAATTCCCATTTTTATTTGTTTTTTGATTTGTTAATAAATGTAATATTACAAAATATTTGTTTTCCGAGACAAAAAATGTGGTGCCGTTGGATACCGCATTTTTATTAAGAATAATTTTGATCTTTTTATTCTAATTCGAAAGTTAATTTTAAATTCACTCTAAATTCGGTGACTTTGCCTTCATTTACTTGGGCACTTTGTTCTTGAACATAGACCGAACGAATGTTTTTTAATGATTTAGAAGCTTTTTCGACGGCTTTTCTACTAGCATCTTCCCAACTCACGGTAGAGCTTGAGAGTACTTCAATTACTTTTAATACTGACATAATTTTATAGTTTATTGATTATTAGCTATTAAAGTTAACGATAATAAACTATAAAAACAAGATTATCCGTTAAGGGCTTCGACTTTAAGTTCTTGATCGTGAAGCATTTCCTTTAGCATGTTCTCAATTCCGTTTTTCAAAGTAAAAGTAGAAGAAGGGCAACCGCTGCAAGCGCCTTGTAAAATTACTTTTACCTTTTTTTCTGTTTCGTCAAAAGAATCAAATAGGATGTTACCGCCATCAGAGGCTACTGCTGGTTTAATGTATTCTTCAATGATGTTGATGATTTTTTGAGAAGTCACATCCAAATTGTCAAAATTAGCAATTTGCTGTTTTTCAACTGAGGCAGAAGCAGCTACTTTGGTTTCATCGACAGCGATGTTGCCGTTTTCTAAAAATTCTTTGATAAACGTACGAATTTCATTGGTGATTTCCTGCCACTCGCTTACTGCATATTTGGTTACCGAAACATAGTTTTCATCGATAAAAACTTCTTTGACAAACGGGAACTTGAACAGTTCTTTTGCAAGGGGAGAGGCTTCGGTTTCATCAATGTTTTTGCATTCTACAATAGTTTTTGTCAGTGCTTTGTTGGCGACAAATTTCATTACCGATGGGTTTGGTGTGCTTTCGGCATAAATGGTAACGGGTGATTTTTTAGGATTTTCTTTTGTTTTTACTACTTCGCCACCGGCATTAACATACGCTTCTATTTGTTCGGCTACTTCAAATTTTACATCATTCCATTCTACAATGCTGAATTTTTCTATTGCAATAAAATTTCCAGAAATATAGACTGTTTTTACAAAAGGCAAGTAAAATAATTGCTGTGCCAAAGGAGAATCGGTACAATCGTCAATATTTTTGTATTCGTAACTTTGATTGGGGCAAATAAAGTAAGAGAATTCAAACTTTAAAATACTCGGATTATTGGTCTCTTTTATAGTGATTAACTTCATGATTTTTAATTTTGAGCAAAGTTAAGAAACATATTAGTTTTGATAGAATAAGTTCGGGTTTTATGTATTTATTAACTTTTAAAAACCCATTTATTTTTCCTTTTTCATTGATATTTATTTTACCTTTGGCTTTTTTATAAAAGAAACTTGATCAGGAGTTTTTTTAGACAAACCAATTGAAAATGAATTTCAAAAAAATATTTTTTTTAGTATCGCTTATAATTTCGCAACTATCATCTGCTCAGGTTGATATTCCGGTTTATTCTGATTATTTGACAGATAATTATTATTTGTTACACCCTTCTATGGCAGGAGCCGCTAATTGTGCCAAAGTGCGATTAACTGCTCGTCAGCAATGGTTCGGGAATGATAACGCGCCTGCTTTGCAAACGTTGAGTGTAAATGGTTCTATTGGTGAAAGCGCTACTTCGGGTGTAGGTTTGATTTTGTTTAACGACAGGAATGGCTATCATTCGCAAAAAGGAATCAAAGCAACGTATGCACACCACATTCGTTTTTCTCGTAATGATATCGATTTGAATCGTCTTTCGTTTGGTATGAATGTGGGATTGACGCAAAACCAACTTGATGAATCTGAATTTTTAGGGGAATTTGATCCTATTATTGCAGGAGTGATTCAGAAATCGAGTTATTTCAATATTGATTTTGGAGCCTCTTACAATTTCCTTGATTTTTATGCACACGCAACAGTAAAAAATGCGGTTTTTAGAAGTAGGGATATCTATACCGAATTTGAATCGGACAATTTAAGAAAGTATTTGTTGAGTGCCGGTTATGTTTTTGGCGATTCTGAAAGAGTTATGTGGGAACCTTCGGTCTTATTTCAATTGGTAGATTTGACGAAAGAGAAAAATATTGATTTGAATTTGAAGGCGTATAAGTCGGTTGACTTTGGTAAGGTTTGGGCAGGATTGTCTTACAGAAGAAGTTTTGATGGTGCCGAATATTCAAACGGTAGTAAAGTAGGGACACAAAAGCTACAGTACATTACGCCGCTGTTAGGTGTTAACTATAAACAATTCATGTTTGCTTACACATATTCTAATGTAATGGGTGATGTGAAGTTTGATACTGGTGGTTTTCACCAGCTTACGTTAGGGATTAATTTTAATTGCAAGCGTGAAAAGTATGATTGTAATTGTCCTTCAGTGAATTAAATAACTATCCCGAGACTTTCGGGATTTTTTATGAAAAGATTATGGTGATAAAAGAAGTTAACGGTAAAAGTCCACAAATTCCAGAAGATTGTTATGTGGCAGAAAACGCCACTATAGTTGGAGACGTTTCTTTTGGAGAAAATTGCAGCGTTTGGTTTAATGCTGTTGTTCGTGGTGATGTACACTTTATTAAAATCGGTAATAAAGTAAACATACAGGATGGCGCTATTATTCATTGCACTTACCAAAAACATCCGACGATTTTGGGAAATAATGTTTCTATTGGGCATAACGCCATCGTTCACGGTTGTACGGTAAAGGACAACGTGTTAATAGGAATGGGAGCTATTGTAATGGATGGTTGTATTATAGAAAGTAATGCTATTGTAGCTGCAGGAAGTGTGGTAACCCAAAATACGATTGTAGAATCCGGGACTATTTACGCGGGGATTCCGGCGAAAAAGGTAAAAGATATTGATCAAAGTGATTTTGCTGGTGAAATTGAGCGTATTTCCAATAATTACGTGATGTATTCAAGCTGGTTTAAATAACTAAAAATCTCTTTCGGAAACGTTTTCAGAAAAGCCTAAAATATTCTTTAGCACTTCGCCATCGCTGTTGGTGAAAAATAGCGTCTCGGCTTCTATTTTGGAAGTGTTTAAAAGATCAAACTTTTCTAAAACGGCTTTTGTTTGTTTGGCTACTGCTTGACCCGAATCGATAATTTTAACGTGTGCTGGAATTATTTTTTTAATTTCAGGAATTAGGTAGGGGTAGTGGCTACAGCCCAAAACAAGATAATCCATATTGGCGGCAACCATAGGACGAAGATAAAGTTTGAGTAGATTGCGCATGTCTTCAGAATCTATTTTTCCGTCTTCAATTAGTTCAACCAAACCATAGCCTACTTGTTCCAGTATTTTTACATTTGAAAAATTTTCTACCTGACGGTTAAACAACTCGCTGTTTAATGTTCCTTTAGTAGCTAAAATGCCAATGGTTTGGGTTTCTGATTGGTTGGCCGCAGGTTTAATGGCAGGTTCAATACCAATAAAAGGGATATCGTATTTGGCACGCATTTCTTTTATGGCATTGGTAGTTGCAGTGTTACAGGCCACCACAATCATTTTGCAGTTTTGTGCTAAAAGAAAATCTACATTTTTGAAACAAAGTTCAATAATTTCTTCTTTTGTTTTTTTACCGTAAGGCGCATTTTTGCTGTCGGCTAGATAGATGGTGTTTTCATTTGGCAGAAAATCGTGAATTTCTTTCCAAATGGAGGTTCCGCCTACCCCCGAATCAAATAAACCAATAGGATTGTTGCTACTCATAAAGCAAATGTAAAAAAAAACTGCACCAAATGATAGTGCAGCTTTTTAAATTTTTATTGTGTAAAAATTAGAATTTTAATTCTTTTTTTACGTCTTCAAGTAAGTTTGGACCATCAGCTACAATTAGTGTAGAAGCATCCATCACGTATTGGTATCCTTTTGCTTTAGCAACTTTAACTACAGCCGCTTTAGCTTTGTCCATGATTGGTTTAACAATTTCAGTTTCTTTTTCTTGAATTTGTTTTTGAGCCGAATCTCTATATTGTTGAATACGTTGCCCCATGTCTTGCATTTCTTTAGCACGTTTTTCGTTTTCAGCATCACCCGCAGTACCCGCTTCACCTTCGTACTTTTTCATTTTTGTTTGATATTCGGCAACCATTTTAGAATATTCACCATCAAAAGTTTTACTTAAAGTTTCTAATTGTGCCTTTGCTGCAGTCATTTCAGGCATTTTAGATAACAATTCTTGAACATCGATATGAGCTGTTTTAGCCTGAGCATTCATAGAACTTGCTCCTAACATCATTACTGCTGCAATAAGTAAAGTTTTAACTTGTTTCATCATTTTTAGTATTTATTAGTGTAATTAATTTTAATTATTTTTCTCTTTTAATTTTTCTTCTTGCGCTTTGCGTGCGGCTTCTTTTTCAGCCAATATCTTTTTTTTCTTTTCTTCTAAAGCTTTTTTTCTGTCTTCGAGTGCTTTTTTATTTTTCTCGATGGCTTGTAATCTTTGGTTTTCTCTTGCTGATTTTATAGAGTCTTGAACGGTTTGTTTATCAGTAATACTATTTGTGTCTTGTTCTGTTTTGTCGGTTTCTTTGCCGTCTTGTGGATTAGAATCAATTGTCGTGCCACTTTTTTTAGCCTTTTGATCGTCCAACATTTTTTTTCTTTTTTCTTCGTATTCCTTTTTCTTTTGTTGGGCGGCTTCTAATCTTTCTTCTTGGGCTTTCTTGGCTGCTGCTTTTTTCTCGTCTAAGATTCTTTTTCTTTCTGCTAAGGCAGGGTTTTCTAAAACTTCATCTTGTTTTTCCTGTTTTTCTTCAAGTGCTTTTTGCTGTTTTTTGGTAAGTTCTTCTCTTTTTTCGGCTCTGGTAATCACTCGAACTACCTGATCGCTAATGTCAAATTTCTTAGCAGAAAAAAGCATCGTCATATCTGAAGATTTGTCAAAAATAAAATCATAGCCTTTGCCTTCTGCAATATCTTGTACAGCGGTAAAAACTTGGTCTTGTACAGGTTTTACAATGGCTTCTTTTTGAATGGCTAGATCACCTCGAGGACCAAATCTTTTTTGTTGGTAGTCAATTAGGTCGGCTTCTAAAAATTTGATTTCTTCATCTCTTTCTTCGATAAGCTCTTTGGTTAATAAAGCACGTTCATTTTTAAGAATGTCTCTTAATTTGGAAATTCCATTTTTTTTGGTTTCAATATCTTGCTTCCATTTTTGAGCTTTTTGCTCTAGTTGGGTTGAAGCTTCTTTATAGTCGGGAGTATTTTCTAAAATATATTCCATATCAATATATCCTATTTTTATTCCAGATTTTGTTTGCGCATGTAACGTGGTAAATGCAGCGAACAGTACTAATAAAAAAACTTTCTTCATAATCTTAAATTTGGTTATAAGTATATATAACGTCAAATATAATTAAAATTGTTGACCTATAATAAAATGGGTTTCCCAACCGTTTTTGACTCCATTTGATGTGATAGAATCGAAGCCGTGAGCGAAATCAATTCCTAATAAACCAAAAGCTGGCATGAATACACGTAAACCAACCCCAGCTGAACGTTTTAGTGCAAAAGGATTGTATCCTTTAAATTCATTAAACGCAGCACCACCTTCTATGAAGGTTAAGCCATAAATGGAGGCGGCTTGTTTTAGAGTGATTGGGTATCTTAATTCTAAGGAGAATTTGTTATAAACAGTCGCTCCTACTTGTTGTCCGTAACGGTTTGAATTGACATCTGTTATGGTTGGCGTTAAAGAATTGTTCGGATATCCACGTAATTGAATGGTTTCACGACCATCCATAGAATAATTCGCCATTCCGTCTCCACCTAGGTAAAAACGTTCAAAAGGGACTAATCCTCTTTCCTGATTGTAGGCT
>Ga0114982_1001682_pt1 | contig 10346 bp, 4 predicted proteins | sample Shrwel_input2_FT_FD_87183 | JGI IMG/M metagenome (GOLD analysis project Ga0114982, IMG submission 87183) | Subsurface microbial communities from deep shales in Ohio, USA - Utica-3 well 1 S input2 FT | ecosystem: Environmental > Aquatic > Deep subsurface > Shale gas/oil reservoir > Produced... | reverse complement strand
GCCCAGGTGCTGGTGCGCATGAAGCCCGGGTTCAGCACGGCCCAGGCCCAGGCCCGCCTGGATGCCATGCCCTGGCATGCGGACTTCTCCCCGCGGCTGATGCCCTACCGTCCCATGGGACCCCGGATGCAGGCGCGGCTTACCCAGGGCCTCGCCGCCCTGCACGGTGCCAGCCTGCTGGTGCTGCTCATCGGACTGGCCAATGTCCTGGGGCTGCAGACGGCCCGGCTCCAGAAGCGGCGTCCCGAAATGGCCCTGCGCACGGCCCTGGGTGCCCGGGGCGGGGATCTCTTCCGCCTGGTCCTGGCCGAAAACCTGATCCTGGCGCTGGCGGCCGGGGCCGGTGCCCTGGGACTGGCCGCCACGGCGGGCCCCTTCCTGGCGGCCCTTCGGGCGCTCGTGCCCTACAGCACCCTGGTGGTGCCGAGTGTGGGGCCCTGGGTGGCGATGGCGACCCTGGGACTGGCGGCGGGCGTCGGCGTGATCCTGGCGCTGCTGGTGCGCGCCCAGGCCGGTCAGCCCGATCTGGTGGGCTCCCTCAAGGGCCTGGGAGGACTGGCGACGGGCCTGCACACCCGCAGCCTCCTGGTGGCTGCCCAGGCGGCCCTGGCCCTGGTGCTGCTCACGGCGGCGGGGCTCTACCTGCGGGATCTGCGTCGGCGGCTGGAACTGCCCCTGGGCTTCGAGGTGCGGGACCGCCTGGTGGTCTCCCTGGAACCCGGGAAGGCCGGTCGTCCCCGGACGGACCTTCTTCCGCTGCTGGAACCGCTGATGGCGCGGGTCCAGGGCCTGCCCGGCGTGCGGGGCGCCTCCCTGGCCGCCAACCTGCCCCTGACCGGCAACACCTCCCAGGACGAGGCTCCGGTGCCCCATCTGGAACTGAGCGGCCACAGCACCCTGATGGGGGTGCTGGGCGCCCAGGTGAAGGAGGGGCGGGCGCTGACGCCTGCCGATGAGGGCACGAGCCGCGTGCTGGTGAGCGAGGGCTTCGCCCGTCGGGCCTGGCCGGGGCAGAGCGCCCTGGGCCGGACCTGGGAGTCCCTGGGCCTCAAGGAGGTGGTGGGCGTGCTGCCCGACCTGCACCTGCTGGGCACGGAAAAGACCCCCGCCTTCGTGGTGATTCCCGAGCGCACCCTCTACGGGCCCCGCCGGGAGAACAGGCCCCTGGACACCCTGGTGGTCCAGCTGGATCCCCAGGCGGTCCCTGGCCTGCGCCGCCTGCTGGACGCGGAGCTCAAGGGCATCCCCTTCACCCTCCAGGGCCTGGACACGCTGCGGGCCGAGGTCCACAGCGCCCCGCGGCAGATGCTCGTCCTCGCGGCCACCCTGGGCGCCCTGGCGCTGCTGCTGAGCCTCGCGGGCCTCTACGGCCTGGCGGCCCACCTGGCCGACAGCCGCCGCCGGGAACTGGGGCTGCGGGTGGCCCTGGGCGCCGGCCCGGGCCGCATCCTGGCCACCCTGTCCCGGGGTTCCATGCTGCCCCTCGTGCCCGGCCTCGCGGTGGGCACCCTCCTGGCCCTGGCCGCCAGCCGCCTTCTGGTGAGCCAGCAGGTCGGCTTCCTGGGGCTGGACCTGCCCCTCCTCCTGGGCTGCGCCGTTCTGCTCGGCCTCGCCGCCGCCCTGGCCACCCTCCTGCCTGCCCTGCGCGTGTTGCGCGTGAATCCTTCGCAGGCCCTTCGCATGGAGTGATCCCATGGACGTTCCCGGACAGGCCCTTCTGCGCGCCCTCTTCGGGGGGCTCCGCCGGCGCCCCTTCGGTTCCGCCGTCTCCATCGTCATGCTGGCCCTGGGACTGGGCGCCAGCACGGCCATCTTCTCCATGCTGGTGCCCGTGCTGGGCTCCCCCTCGGGGATTCCCGGAGCGGAGCGGCTGGTGACCTTGAACCGCCGCTGCGAAATGCACGACGAGGGGATGACGGCCTCCTTTGACCAGGGACTCCGGCCTGAGGAAGTGCGTCGGCTGCAGGAGGCCCCGGGGGCGCCGCTGCAAGTGGCGGAATCCCGTCGGCATCGCCTGGTGGCCCGCACGGATTCCGGGGCACCCGGGGTCTACCGGGGGGCCTTTGTGAGCGCCAGCTACTTCCCGGTGATGGGCGTGCATCCGGTCCTGGGGCGGGGGCTCGAAGCCCGGGAGGATCGGCCCTGCGAGCCGACAGTGGTGATCAGCCACGGGCTGGCCCAGAGCCTGTGGGGTTCGGGCCGTCAGGCGCTGGGCAAGTCCCTGCACACCCATGGCCGGTCCTGCACGGTGGTGGGGGTGATGCCGAGGGGGTTTCGCGGGCATGACCTGACCAAGGCGGCGGACCTCTGGCTGCCCCTGGGCGCCGAGGCGGAACTGGTGAAGGCTCGGGAATACGCGGAATGGGGCTCCACGCCGCCCACCCTGGCGCGCCTGAAGCCCGGCGTGACCCCGGCGCAGGCGGAGGCTTACGTGCGGGCTCTGGCCACGGATCCGCCGACGGCTCCCGTCCAGCCCGGCCCGGTGACGCTCCAGGCCCTGGGAGGCGACCGCGCGGAGGCCCTGGAATCGCGCCTGCCGGCACCCTGGCTGATGCTGGGGGTGGCGGCCAGCCTGCTGGTGCTGGCCTGCGCCAACGTGGCCAACCTTCAGCTGGCAGATCAGGAATCCCGCCGGGGGGCTTTCGCGGTGCGCCTGGCCCTGGGCGCCCCCCGATGGCGCCTGGTGGGCGAGGTGCTCATGGAACATCTGGGCCTGAGTCTGGTCGCAGGGGCGCTGGGACTGGCCCTCGCCCTGCCCATGGTGCGCGGCCTGGAGTCCATCCAGACGGTGCGCGTCTTCGACACCCCCATCCCCACGGGCCTGAGCCCCCTGGCGGTGGCCTTCGCCCTGGGCCTGGTGCTGCTGACGGCCCTGATGGTGGGGCTGCTGCCGGCGCTCCGGGCCTCCCGCATTCCTCCCGAGCAGAGCCTCAAGGAGGGGGCGGCGCGCATGTCGGGACGGGATCGCCTCAAGGGCACCCTCGTCATGGCGCAGGTGGCGCTGTCCCTCACCCTGGTGACCGCCGGGGCCCTGGTGGGGCGCAGCCTTCAGAAGGCCCGCAGCCAGGACTTCGGATACCGGCCTGTGGGAGTCGCCGGGGTGCGGGTGGCCTTCCCCGACACCTGGCCCAAGGCCTGGAGGGCCCATGCCGTGAAGACCCTGAGGGATCGCGTGGCAGGGCTGCCGGGTGTCCAGGCCGCCACCTGGGCCAAGGACTTTCCGCTGGAGAACGAAGGTCAGCACTTGAGCTTTCTTCCCGGTATGGCACGTCCGGTGCGGACCCAGGCCGTGGGGCCGGCCTATGCGGCGACCCTCGGCATCGACCTGAAGGAAGGTCGCGAGTTCCAGATCCTGGAAAACACCCAAGGCCTGGCCATGTTCAACGAGGCCCTGGCCCGGCAGGTCTGGGAAGGGCAGGAAGCGGCGGGACGCCCGCTGGGCAGGTATTCCGTGATCGGGGTCATGGCCGACCATGCCCAGACGGAATCGGAGGGGCGCCACAAGCCCATCCTCTACGTCCCCATGGCAGCCGGGGCTGAGGCCGAAGGATGCTGCATCCTGTTCCGCACCCAGGGCGATCCCGAGGTGGCCTTCCCGGTCCTGCGCGAGCTTACCCGCAGCATCCACCCCGACCTGGCCCTGGTTCGGATGACCACCCTCCGGGCCCAGATGGATCGGCTCTTCCACCCCCTGAGAGTGGCCGCCTGGCTGCTGGGCATCTGTGGCACGGCCTCCCTGGTCCTGGCCGCCATGGGCATCCAGAGCCTGCTGGCCTTCCGGGTGGCCCGCCAGGGGCGCGAACTCGGCCTGCGCATGGCCCTGGGCGCCGATACCCGGGCCATCGTGACCCACGTGATCCTCCATGGGCTCGGGGGCGTGGTCCTCGGCCTGGGGCTGGGCACCCTCACGTCGCTGGCCGCGGGCCGGCTGCTGCAATCCCGGGTCGAGGGCCTGCAGGCCATGGACGTTCCGAGCCTGGCCAGCGCCATGGGCATCCTCGTCCTCGCGGCCGTGGTGGCCACTCTCCTTCCTGCCCTGTGCGCCGCCCGGGTGAACCCGGCCGTGGCGTTGAGATCGGAGTAGCTCCCGACACCGCATGCTCGCCCCGGTAGCGGGGCTCAATGGTCTGCACGTTTTCCCCTGGAGACGTCCATGTCCCACCTGGTCCGAGACCTTCGCATTGCCTTCCTCAACCTGCTGCGTCTCCCGCACTACACGGTGCCGACGCTGCTGGTCCTGGCCCTGGGGCTGGGTGCCACGGCTGCCGTGATGGGCACGCTGCGCACCCTCTTCTTCACCGACCCGCCCTACCGGGACCCGAAGGCCATCCACCACCTTCACTGGGTGGACCGCAAGGGCGAGGGGGCGCGCTACCCCGCGTCCTGGCCCCTCTACCAAGAGGTCAAGGCGCAGCTGAAGGGGGTCCGTGCGGTGGAGGGGATGTCCCGGGTGGAGATGAACCTGGTGGGCGAGGGGGATCCCGAGATGTTGACCGTCGGTCGCATCACGCCGGGCTTCTTCAGTGGGATCTTCCAGGTGAAGCCCCTCCTGGGATCGGTGTCGTGGGAGGAGGGCACCACCCGTGGGATCGTGCTTACGGAAGGGCTCTGGCGGAGCCGCTATGGGAGCGATCCGGCGATTCTGGGGCGGCCCCTCACCCTGGGTGGGGAAAGCCATCCCGTGGTGGGGGTTCTGCCGGATGCCGTTCGGCTGGAGGGCGCCAAGGCCTTCATTCCCTTGCGCACGACGCCCGAGCAGGAACGGGGACGCTATGCCCTGTTCCTGCCGCTCTACATCCGCCGGGCCCCGGAGGTGAGCGAAGCGCAGCTGCGTGCGGAGCTGGGCCAGATCAGTGCGGCCATGGCCGCCGAGCATCCCGGCCAACTGGAAGCGAGCATTCAGCTGGCCACCCGACCCTGGCTGGCGGGGCAGCGGGAAAGCTACCGGGACCTGGCGAGGATCCTGGGGCTCGCCACGGGGCTCCTGGTCCTGATCACCCTGGTCAATGTCGCCAATGCCATCCTTTCCCGGGCCGTGGCGCGGGCCCAGGATACGGCCCTGCGCCTGGCCCTGGGCGCGGGGCGGTGGGCCGCCGTGCGTCCCCGGCTGCTGGAAGCAGGTCTGCTGGCCTTTGGCGGGTGGGTGATCGGTGTGGGGGTCGCTCAGGCCACGCTGGTGCTGTTGCGACCGATGGTGGGCACGAGCTTCCAGGCCCTGCGGGCCCTTTCTGTGGACATCAGCCTCCTGGTCTGGATGGCGGTGGCGGCCCTTGGCGTGGCCCTGGTCATGGGCGGTCTGCCGGGCCTGCTTCTGAATCGGCTGCACCTGGGGTGCATCATCCAGGGCACGGGGAAGGGCCTGGTGAGTGGCCGGTCCCGGCGGTTCCGGGTGGCCATGGCGGTGGTTCAGGTGAGCCTTGCCCTGACCCTGGTGGCTTCCTTTGCTTCGCTGGGGGGCGTGCTGCTGCGCCTCGTGAAGACCCCCCTGGGCATCCGGACGAAGGATGTGGCCGTCTTCACGTGTGACACCAGCACGAAGACTCCTGAGGACGGCCAGCGGGCAGATGCCCAGGCACAGGCCCTGCTCGCACGGCTTCGGAGCCTGCCGGGGGTCGAGAAGGCCGGGAGCATCGCCATGCTTCCCGTGGAGGACTATGGGTGGAACTTTGCCAGCGCCACGCGCCAACGTCCCATGAAGCAGGGGGAAATGGTGGAACAGCGCACGGCCAGCCCGGGGCTGTTCGAGGCCTTCGGGATCCGTCTGCTGGCGGGGCGGGATTTCACGGAGGCCGACATGACCTCCGGCGAGCCCATCGCCGTCATCAGCCAGTCCATGGCCCGGACGATGTGGGAGGGCCAGGATCCCCTGGGCCAGGACTTCTCGAACATGGGGCGCTGGACGCGGGTGGTGGGCGTGGTGTCGGATGTGCGCAACGCCGGACCTGCCAACGATGCGCACCAGATGACCGCCTATGCCCCGTCTCCCACGGGGATGGCCACCACGACCTTCGTGGTGCGTTTCCAGGATGAACACAAGGTCGATCTCGCCGCGATGCGCAAGGCCGCCCGGGAGGTGACGCCCCAATGGCCGATCAAGGGGCTGCGGCGCATGGAGGAGGTGGTGGGCGAAAGCCTGAAAGATCAGCGTGCCCAGCTGGCCCTGCTGGGCTATGCGGGGGGCCTCGCCCTTCTGCTCAGCCTCGCCGGTCTCTACAACCTCCTCTCCTTCCTGGTGGCTCAGCGCACGGCGGAACTGGGTCTGCGATCCAGCCTGGGAGCCACGCCCAGCCAGATCCTTCTCCTGGTCCTGAAGAGCGGGCTTTGGATGGGCGGGACCGGAATCGCCCTGGGCCTGCTGAGTGCCTTCGCCGCCGGTCGCTTCCTCCAGGCCTGGATGGCCGATGCCGCGCCGACGGGCATCGCCAGCTTGATCCTGGCCGCCAGTGTCCTGCTGACGGGGACGGTCCTTTCCACCCTCCTCCCCGCCCTGCGCGCCGCCCGGATGAACCCGGCGGAAGCGTTGAGATCGGAGTAGCCGGTGTTGACGGACCTTCGTGCCGCGCTACGGGGCCTCGCCCGGGATCGTGCCTTCACCTTTTTCTGTGTGCTGGCGCTGGCCTTGGGGCTGGGCCTCAACGGGTCGCTGCTGGTGCTGAGCCGGGCCTTCCTGCTGCGCCCGGGGCCGGTGAGGGATCCCGGGACGCTGGTGGAGGTGCTGGACGACAGCCGGGAAGGTGCGAAGGGGGATCGGGAGGGCTCCACCACGGCCTATGCCGCCGTGCGGGAACTGCCGGAGTTTGTGGCGGTGGCGCTGGCTCCCTGCCGGAGTTTTGAGCTGCGCTGGCGAGTCGGGGATGGATTGCGCAAGGTGCAGGCCATGGAGGCTTCCTCGGAATACCTGGAGGTGGTGGGGATGCGGCCCTTCCTGGGGCGGAACTTCCGGCCTGAGGAATCGGGGCTGTTGAGCGATGGCCAGGTGGCGATGGTCAGCCACCGGTTCTGGCGGGAGGCCCTGAAGGGGCGGCCTGATGTGCTGGGGCAGGCTCTTGTGCTCGACGGGAAGGCCCGAACGGTGGTGGGTGTCCTGCCCCCGGGCTTCGAAGGGCACCGGCTGGATCTGGGCATGGAGGTGCTGGTGTCTTCGAAGGTGGAGGTGTTGCCGGCCCTGGAGGGCGGGCGATACATGACGGGGGTGCTGGCGCGGCTGCGCCCCGGCGCGAGCCTGGGACAGGTCCGTGCGCGCCTGCGAAACCTGCCCTGGTCCTCTCACTACACCCTGGACGCCCAGCCCTACCAGCCGCTGCCGACCCTGCTCGGGGCCCGGCTGACCCGGGGGCTGGCGCTTCTCCACGGGGCAGGACTCCTCATCCTGGGGATCGCGCTTTGCAACGTGCTGGCCCTTCAAAGCGCCCGGATGCAGCGTCGGAAATCGGAATGGGCCCTGCGGCTGGCTCTGGGTGCAGGGGGCAGGCAGCTGTTGCGCCTGTTGCTGCTGGAGAACCTGGTGCTTGCCTCCCTGGCGGGTCTTGCGGGATGGGCGCTGTCCGCTGTCTCGACGCCCTTTCTCGACGCGCTCCAGGCCGTGCTGCCCTATCCGCCCAAGGTGAGGGTGGCCTTTGGGCTCTTGAGTGCCGCGGCGACGTTTCTTTCTGCCCTGGGGTTGGGCCTCCTGCTGGCACTGGCGGGGACGCTCCAGGCCCGGCGCCGGGATCTGGGGCGCCCCCTCGAGGAGGGAGGCACGAGGACCGGCAGGCTGGGGGTCCGAGGCTCCCTGGTGGCCGTGCAGGCGGCGCTGTCCCTGGTGCTGCTCTGCACCTGTGCGCTCAGTCTGCGGGATCTGCGTCGCCAGCTGGACATCCCGCTGGGGTATGCCCTGGAGGACCGCTTCCAGCTCTCCTGCGACCCCCGGGGGGCCAACCGGCCCTGGCGCGACCTGGAACCTCTGATGCCCCTGCTGCGAGCGCGCCTCGGGGCGCTGCCGGGTGTGAAGACCACGGCCCTCAGCATGGGCGGCGCCCCCATGGTCCAGGGCGTCCGGATCCGCGAGAACGGCGGGCGGTGGGTGCATTGCACTCCGGAACTCCCGGAATTGCTGGCGATGCGGCCCGTGAAGGGCAGGGGGCTCGAGGTCACGGATACCGACCAGGGGCGTGTGCTGGTGGACGAATCGATGGCCCGCATCCTGTGGCCGGGCCAGCCCGCCCTGGGCCTCCATGCAGGACTTGATGGGCAGCCGCTGGAGGTGGTGGGTGTGGTGGAGACGCCTCGCATGGAAGGTCCCACCCGGCCTCTGACCCCGGTGCTGTTCATGCCCGTGACCCGGGTCGGGACCGCTTCACGTTTTCCCTTCGAGACCCTGACTCTTCACCTGCCGGGATCACCCAGGGGGACGGTGGACGCCATCCGCGCCACGGCGCGGGAGGTGCTGGGGGCGCTTCCCTTCGAGTTCAGCAGCCTGGAAGGGCTCCGGGACGAGCAACTGGCCCAGCCCCGACGCCTTCTGCTTCTCAGTGGCGTCCTGGGGGCCCTGGCCCTGGGGCTGAGCCTGTGCGGCCTCTATGGCCTCGCGGCGCACCTGGCCGAGGCGCGCCAGCGGGAACTGGGCATTCGTGTGGTGCTGGGTGCCGGTCCCGGTCGCATCCTGGCGGCACTGGCCAAAGGCTCGCTGCTGCCGGTGGTTCCGGGGCTCCTCGCGGGGGCCGGGCTGTCCCTGGCCGTCTCCCGCCTCCTGGTGAGCCAGACGCCAGGATTCGCCGGGCTGGACGCGCACTTGCTCGTGGCCAGCTGCTTGACCCTCGCCATCGCCGCCGCCCTGGCTTGCCTGTTTCCTGCGCTGAGAGCGGTCCGGGTGAACCCTGCCGAAGCCCTTCGATCGGAGTAGATCATGCTGAACGACCTCCGCCACCCTCCTCCCCGCCTTGCGCGCCCTCCGCGCCGAATGAGCGTCCCAGGATCGGGATGCGGGATGCCGTCCCTGGGACGCCCGGGGACGGCGCGGATCTGGTAAATGCCTTTTAAATCAGGGTTTGGGTTTGGGCATGACCTTTGCTGAAGATGGGACCCGGCCTCTCCTGGTGGGAAGCCGGGTCCGTCTTCAAGGTGCACGCCCATGCTCGAATCCCTTTGTGTTGCCCTGGGTCTCGCCTGGCCCCTGAAACTGCTGGCCCTCCTGGTGGCCTGGGTGGTGAAGGTCATGGGGTGGCTGGCATGAGGCGCCCTTTTTCTGGCGGAGAGTTCCGTCAGGCGCTGCGCAGCCTGCGGCGCAGCCCGGGCTACACCCTCGTGGCCCTGCTGACCCTGGCGCTGGGCATCGGATCCACCACGGCCATCTACAGCCTGGTCTACGGCGTCACCCAGAAGGCGCTGCCCTACGAGGCGCCGGATCGCCTGGTGGCCGTCTTCGAGACGAGTCTGCAGGTCCACGGCGTGAACAGCCGCCTGTCTGCGCCCAATTTCCTGGACTGGCAGCAGGCGGCGAAAACGGTCGAGGGCCTTGCCGCGGGCCAGAGCCATGCGGCGACCCTGACCGGGCAGGGGGATCCCGAGCGCCTGGTGGGCGAGGCCGTGACCTGGAACCACGCCCAGGTGTGGGGCCTCACGCCCGTGCAGGGCCGGGCCTTCCTGCCCCAGGAGGATGTGCCGGGCGGGCCGCCGGTCTGTCTGCTATCCCGGGCCTTCTGGCAGCGCCGTTTCGGGGGGGATCCTTCCCTGGTGGGCCGCAGCCTCACCCTGAACGGCGTGGCCACCCAGGTGGTGGGCATCCTGCCGGAGGGCCACAAGGCCCAGATCGCCTACTGGGTGCCCCTGAGGCTCCAGCCGGCCCAGACGGATCGCCACCTGAAGCAGCTGGACGTGGTGGGGCGTCTGCGCGCGGGGGAAACGGTGGACACCGCCCGCAGCGAGTTCCGGGCCCTGTCCATGGCCACGGCCCACCAGTATCCGGAGCTGTGCGACGGCTGGACCACCCGCGTCCTGCCCCTGCAGGATGCCATTTCGGACAAGGTCCGTCCCACCCTGCGCCTGCTGGGCTGGGCCGTGGCTGCGGTGCTGCTCATCACCTGCACCAACCTCGCCAACCTCCAGCTGGCCCGGGGCGTGGGTCAGCGCCAGGACCAGGCGGTGCGCCTGGCTCTGGGGGCCACGCCCTTCCAGGTGGCCCGGCGTCCGCTGCTGGAAAGCCTGCTGCTGGCCCTGGGGGGTGGTCTGGTCGGTCTGGCGCTGGCGCCTTTTGGCTGGATGGCGACGCTGCCGGTCATGGGTTATGTGGTCGGTGGGGCGCTGGCTACGCCACTGGTGGCGCGCACACAATCGCGCTACGGGCGACGTATCTCGTTCCAGATCGGGCT
>Ga0114982_1001678_pt1 | contig 10363 bp, 10 predicted proteins | sample Shrwel_input2_FT_FD_87183 | JGI IMG/M metagenome (GOLD analysis project Ga0114982, IMG submission 87183) | Subsurface microbial communities from deep shales in Ohio, USA - Utica-3 well 1 S input2 FT | ecosystem: Environmental > Aquatic > Deep subsurface > Shale gas/oil reservoir > Produced... | reverse complement strand
GTCAATTAACTATAATAGCTCATGTACATTCCAAAATTTCAATATGCATCATTGACCAGAGAAAATGTTAATGGCGCTCGTCAATATAATACTCCAGATAAATCTAGAGTACCATCAGTAACTACAATCTTATCAGCCACCGAACCCAAAGAGAAAAAACAAGCTCTTAATGAGTGGAGAAAAAGAGTTGGTACAGAAAAGGCTCAGAAAATTACTACTGATGCTGCTAATCGTGGTACTAAGATGCATACATACTTAGAGAACTTTGTAAAAAATGGGTCATTAAGTGATCAACCAAAGAATCCATTTCATCGTTCAAGTCATGCCATGGCTGATAGTGTTATTAAACAAGGTTTAGTTAACTGTGATGAATATTGGGGTGTAGAAGTACCATTATATTTCCCAAAAATATATGCGGGTACTACTGATTGTGTTGGTCGTCATCTTACTAATGAAAGTATCATTGATTTTAAACAATCTAATAAACCAAAGAAACGTGAATGGATTGACGATTATTTTATACAACTTTGTGCTTATGCTGAAGCACATAATGAAATACACAATACAAATATTAAAAAAGGTGTAATCATGATGTGTGTAAAACCTGATGAAGATGAACAGGGATTGATGGTTGGTATACCAATTTATCAAGAATTCATATTAGAAGGTAATGAATTTGAACATTTTAGATCATTATGGTGGAAAAGAGTAGAAGAATATTATAGTAAATTTGGATAAAATCTGAATGTAAAATCCAAATGGTTATAGTGTGACAATGATAAATAGTATATAATATGGTAAATATACTATGTCAATCATACAGATTTCAAAAATACAAGTAAGAAGTGGTAATATAGATCAGCTTCCTCAACTTTCAGTTGGGGAATTCGGCTGGGCTACCGACACATATCAGTTATTCATTGGTAACGATCCAAACGTTATTGGTCCCAACCCAGACAATACAGAAGTATTAACTCAATATAGTACTATTGAAATTGAGGCTGCTGGAGATGATACTGAAGTTCAATATAATGAGAATGGGGCTCTTGCTGGTTCAAATAATTTCACTTGGACTAACGGAACTAATACTTTAACCGTTGTTGGTACAATTGTGGCAACTGAAATAGACGGCGCTATTATAGACGGAGGTACTTGGTAATAATGGCAAATACAATTATACTTAAAAACAAAGGTACACTAGATAGTGTACCAACTCTCAGTGATCTGGTGTATGGTGAATTAGCGGTAAACTATCGTGATGCAAAAGTTTATTTTAAAGTTAATGATGGTACTACAGATAGAATTGATGAAGTTGGTGCTAGTCTTCCAATTGCCAATACTATTTTTATACAAACATCTCCTACTGGTGATGATGCCAATAATGGTACAACATGGGATACTTCTGTTGCTACATTTGAAAGAGCATTAGCCATAGCAGAAGAAAGAAAACTAGAAGATCCATATGCAATAACATTAATTGATGTTGGTGCTGGTATATATTATACACAGGGTCATTTAGACATGCCAGATGATACCATTATTCGTTCAGTTCATCGTAGTGTTTTTTTACGTCCTGTTGTTGGATATGAAGAAACAAATCAATTTCGTATGGGTAGTGGATGTTTCATTGAGGGTATTGTATTTGAAGGATGGAGATTAGATAGTTTAGATGATCCAACTGAAGGATTTGCAGTTTCATTTCGTCCAGGATCAGTGATTCGTCGTGTACCTTATGCTCATAAAATTGCCGTAAGAACAATTCCTACTTGGGGAACTGTACCTCCTCCACTAGATCCTTTACTTGGAAACCCATTTGTTCCTCGTGGATCAGGTGTTGCGTTAGCAGATGCTGCAATTATTTCTCCATATAGTATATTCCCTAACATAATGACTTGGGGTGCAACACCTGTGGTGGCTAATGGAATTGGATATTGTGCAAAGAATGGTGGATTAGTTAACGCTGTTAACGCTATTAGTTTATGGGCACACAAACACTTTTTAGCACTATCTGGTGGTCAAATTATTCTATCTGCATGTAGTACACAGTTTGGTGACTATACAATGTGGGCAGAGGGTAAAAGAAATATTATTTTTCCAACTAGTGTAATTGGTGTTACTTTAGTTCTTAAGCCAGTTGCTGCAACTGCAATTACTGACGCGACTGATACAATTATTGATAATATGTGGATTGCACTAAGTACTACAATTGATCCAGCTACTGGTCAAGTATATACTTTTGGATGGACACCTACAGATGAATTATATACAAGAGAAGATGCAGCAAATTTTTTACAATGTATGATTTGGGTTCTTCAGTCTGCAGATCAAATCCCAATGGAAAATTTTGCAAAAGGTTTTTATGATACGCTTGGTGTATCAATTATTGATCCGGATAAATTAGATGCTTTTTTGTTTGCTTGGGACAATATGCGTGATCAAATGATAGCACTTCCTGATGTTGATGCAGAAGCGGCGGGTATTATTAACGCTTTAATTGTAGCTTTAAACACAACCACACTTACTCCAACTATAAGAACTCAACCATCAACTATTACTGCTATTGGACATACATGGACTGCAGTTTCATCTGGTGTTGCATTAACTAAAATTCCTCCAGCGTTTAATAGAACAACAATTGAGGGTAGTATTATAGAAGTAGATGATGGATTAGTTATTGCAAGTGGTCAAGATGATCAAGGTTCTGCTCTATTTGTTGGTGGTATGAAAATTAGTGCTGATACTGGAGAACTAAGTGGACCACCATTTGATCAAGCAGTTGGCAGAATTGCCACGAAATCAGCTATTGCATTTAGTAATTTTTAATAAGGATTTAAGTCATGCCAGCCAAACCGAATAGAATTTATTGTCGTACACCATCTACTGGTTATCCAGAAAATCTTTACTCAATAGATGTGTCTGATTCAGTTTTTACCACAGTTGGTCCAGTTGGACCTTACACTGGTTTGGGTGCTAATGCACCAGACTATAGTGTTCCTGATCCTTCTGAACAATATGAAACTCGTGATCCGGATGATCCAGCTAGAGCTATTCTTCCAGGACAGATATTCTTTTTAACTCCACTTAGTGTGACAAATAAAAGTGTAACAGAAGCATATCTTGATTGTCAAATTTTAACTCAAGATGGTGATATAATTAATGTTGGACGAGCAGTTGTACCAGCCGGAGATACAGCGTATATACCTCTTCAAGGAAGAAGTTTACTAAAACGTGAACCTATCGCTGATGATGGAGATCAATTACAAGTTATGGCTAGTGCTCCAAATACATTTGACGTAATAGTTTCGGCTGATCTTTCACCAGCAAGTCAAAATATCGGAGTATTTGTACCATAATGGCTAAATTACTATCCGGACGAGTTCAAACTACCTTACCTACTGATGTCCCATTAGATAGATATCAATGGTTGGCCCCTCAAGACTCAGAACCTAATTTAGGAATTCCAGCGGCTAATGGATATGTTCTTGCATCAACCACTGGTGGTACCAGAAGTTGGGTATCTCAATTAACAAATCCTGGTGCTACTGGTGCTACTGGTGCTACTGGTGCCACAGGTGCGACTGGTGCTACTGGATCTACTGGACCTAGAGGAGCCACTGGCGCTACTGGAAACGGAGCTACTGGCGCTACTGGTAATCCTGGAACTGCGGTTAGAATTATTGGATCTGTTCCAGATGTTAATGTCAATCCACCAAATGATCCACAAACAACATTAAACGCAGCGTTTCCAGGAGCAGTGGCTGCAGATGGAGTATTAGATCAAGCCACGGGTGACTTATGGGTTTATGATGGTGCACTTTGGGTCAACGTAGGTCAAATTCAGGGACCACAGGGAGCAACTGGATTCACAGGTGCAACTGGAAGTGGAGCCACAGGAGCAACTGGTGCTACTGGTGCCTCTGGAAGTTTTGGTGCTACTGGTTTTGATGGCGCCACTGGCGCTACAGGTGCTACTGGACTTGATGGATCTACTGGCGCCACTGGAATTACTGGTGCCACTGGTATTACTGGTGCCACTGGTATTGGATCAACAGGTGCGACTGGATTTACTGGTGCTACTGGAAGTGGAGCCACTGGTGCTACAGGATTACGAGGTACTACCGGTGCAACTGGATTTACAGGTGCCACTGGTGCTACTGGAAGTGGCGCTACAGGCGCTATCGGATCTACTGGTGCTACTGGAAGTGGCGCTACAGGCGCTACTGGATTTACAGGTGCTACTGGAAGTGGAGCCACCGGCGCCACAGGTTCTACTGGATTTACAGGTTCAACAGGAGCCACAGGAGCAACTGGTGCTACTGGATTTACTGGTGCTACTGGACCGAGTGGTGGACCAACTGGTGCTACTGGATTCACTGGTTCAACTGGTTCAACTGGTGCCACGGGAAGTGGAGCTACAGGCGCTACTGGTGCTACTGGTACTATAGGATCTACTGGTGCTACAGGTGCTAGTGGACTTGGAAGTACTGGCGCTACTGGATTTATAGGTGCTACGGGACCAAGTGGTGGACCAACAGGTGCTACTGGCGCTACTGGTGCTACTGGATTTACTGGTGCCACTGGATCTAGTGGACTTGGAAGTACAGGTGCCACTGGATTTACAGGTGCTACGGGACCAAGTGGAGGCCCAACAGGTGCTACTGGATTTATAGGATCTACTGGCGCTACAGGAGCTAGTGGACTTGGAAGTACAGGTGCCACTGGATTTACAGGTGCTACGGGACCAAGTGGAGGCCCAACAGGTGCTACTGGATTTATAGGATCTACTGGATTTACTGGTGCCACTGGATCTAGTGGACTTGGAAGTACAGGTGCTACTGGATTCACAGGTGCTACAGGACCAAGTGGAGGCCCAATTGGTGCAACAGGTGCTACTGGAACTATAGGATCTACTGGCGCTAGTGGACTTGGAAGTACAGGTGCTACTGGATTTACAGGTGCTACGGGACCAAGTGGCGGCCCAATTGGTGCAACAGGTGCTACTGGATTTATAGGTGCTACAGGTGCCACTGGTGCTAGTGGACTCGGAAGTACTGGCGCTACTGGTTCAACAGGTGCTACTGGATTTACAGGTGCTACTGGTAGTGGAGCCACAGGCGCTACTGGTCCAGCCGGTCCAGGATCTGCTCTTAATGCTACCGATGATAATACAACAACTACTTTATATCCAGTTATGGTTGGTGCCGCTGGTAGTAGTCAAACTCCTAAAGTAGACGCAACAACAACACCATTGGTATATAATGCCAGTACAGGAACTCTTACTACTGTTGCTCTAGTAACTTCAACCAGTGTACAAACTCCATTATTAACTACTGGCGCTAATACAACAGCTGGAACAATTACTGGTAATTGGTCATTATCTTCTGGTTCATTACTTCAATCAACATATGCCGACTTAGGTGAAAGATATCATTCAGATTTCTCTTATGATTCTGGTACAGTATTGATGGTTGGAGGTACTGCCGAAGTAACTATAGCTGATAAGTCAGGACAATATAAGATTGCTGGAATTGTATCAACAAATCCTGCTTATGTATTGAATAGTACATTACAAGATTCAGTAATCATTGCTCTAACTGGTCGTACACCATGTAAAGTTGTAGGTGAAATTATTAAAGGTGATCTCATGACTATTAGTGACATTCCCGGAGTGGCAACTAAAGTAGTACCTCCATCTAATGGAACAGTAATTGGTATTGCACTTGAGTACTATAATAGTACTGATGTTGGAATAATTGAAGTTAAAGTGGATAAGAGTTAATATGGCACTACCACCAACCCCAGTAGGATATGTTTCTTGGAATTCATATATTGAGTTGAATGCTCCTGCTTTAGCTGCCGAACAAGGTTTAACCTTACAAGAAGCTAAAGCTAGTTTGAAACTATTATATGTAGCAGAGCCAGTTCGTCAAGCCGTAGGAACACCCAGTTATCGTATATATAATGTATTTACAACATGGGCAGATCGTACTGTATCACCAGTGATTGGAAGACCATGGGTAGAAACTGGTCCAATTGACGGTTTATTCATCGTAACAGAATCTGGAGATTTATTAGTAACAGAATCTGGTGATAATTTAATAACATAGGAATTTAATAATAAAATGGCAACTACAACAATAGGGAATTTACCCTCATTATCAACAATGACAGATTCTGCTGTCATTCCAGTAGATACGGGAGCAAATACTTTTCAAATTTCAGGTGCAAATTTAAAAAATTATTTTGGTACAGGCAATGTTACATTCAATGATATTAATATCATTGGTACAGGAAACTTAAAACTACAACCAGACTCTGCTAACGCTAGTGCTTATTTGGATATCTTTCTAACCGCAGGCCCAGACATTCACATTGCTGGCAACGGTGAAACTGTTATTCTCGGTACTGATGACTTTGCTAATGTCGCTGTCAATGTTAATGGTAATGTGTCTATACAAGCCAATGCAGGAACATCATATACTTGGACATTTAGTACAGATGGTAATCTAACACTACCAGAAGGTGATACAGTAACAAATAATATTCCTCCTGTTACATTTGATATATTATATCAGTATGATAATTTAGTATGGTCTGGAAATACTCTTACATTCACTAATGCATCTTCTACTTACATGCTTCAAGTGTTGGCATTGATGGAAGTAGGTGATGCAATAACACTTGGTAGCACTGCTACAACGGTAACCGGAGTATATACAGGTGGCGGTGCCGGAACATTTACCGTAAGTGGAACTGGATCTGGACAACAGATTGCTCAGTTCACACTACCAAATAGATTAACATCAGTAAATGGTATTAAATTAACAACTAATTCTAAAAACTATTTGTTTACTGAAGCCGGTGTTACTCAAAGTCCTGTTCTAACAGTAGATACATTACCATCCGGTCAATTTGCGATAGCAGGATTTAAAGCATTTGTCAGTGACGCTAACTTAGCACCAGTAGGAAACTTTGGTGCAATCGTAGGTAACAGTGGGTCAAACACTGTATGTGTGTGGTGCGATGGTACTAACTGGCGTATAGGTTAATAAGTATAAAACTATAAAAATTAATGTAATACTATTAATTTTTCACAAAAAAAGATAAATAAGTGTAGAGGAAATGCAAACCTCATCACATTAGGAGATTTAAAAATGGCACAATTCCCAAGAGTTAATGGTGACTTACTACCAGTATTAAACTATGATTCGGGTTCATATGTAAACAGTGGACCAAATGCTGTTCAGAGCGGTGCTACCGTTCAACCACAGGGTCCAGCTCTAGCGTTCTTCACTGTAACAGGTGATGGAGCTCTAACAGGTACTCAAGTAACATACGCTATTCGTTCAATTGAACAATTAGCTACAGTTCATATCTATGAATTTATTGATGACAACGAAGGTGGTGCAACTTTAGGCATTGCTGTTTACCCAATTGACGCATGGACTACTGCAACAATGCAAACCGCTATCAGAGCTGGTTTGACCGCACTTGGTCAACCAAACGATGTTCTCGTTACTGGAGGAGCTACATTCACAGAAGTAACATATCCACCAACAGGCCCAATCGCTCCAGCCGCTCCAACAGTTGGAACAGCAGTTGCAACAGGTGCTACAACAGCTACTCTACAGTTTACACCACAGTATGATGGTGGATCTGCTATTACTAGCTATGACGTAGTTTCAGTTCCAGCCGATGGAACAGGCACTGGTCTAACATCACCAATCACTATTACTAGTTTAACAACAGGTACTGATTATGTATTTGTTATTACTGCTACTAACGCTGTTGGTACATCTGTCCCTTCAGATCCAAGTAACTCAGTTACAACACCTTAATAGGTTTAGTAATTTTAGTATAAAACAGGAGATTAATCTCCTGTTTTTTATTATCCGATGATAAATACTGTTATACATTTATATCTAAAGGAGATTTCAAAATGGCACAATTTCAACGAGCAAACGGTGATAACTTACCGGTATTAAACTACGATAGTGGTTCGTATGTTAACAGTGGAGCAAATGCGGTTCAAAGTAATGTACCAATTCAACCACAGGGTCCTTATCTAGCATTTTTTACTGTAACAGGCACAGGTGCTCTTTCAGGTACACAAATTAAAGCAATTATTACAACAGCAGAACAATTGGCTACTGTTATGGTATATGAATACTATAATGCAACAAACGATTCAGTTGCTTTAGCACTATATCCTATTGACGCTTGGACCACAACTGATTTACAGGCCAACATTGATGATGCATTGACAGGCGCCGGCATTCCTAATACTGTTACAGTTACAAATAGTGCACTATTTGTTGGTGATGAGTATGAACCAGATGCTCCATCAGTACCAAGTGCACCAACTATTGGAACAGCAACAGCACTAAGCACAACAACTGCTACAGTTGCATTCACTCCAGAATATGATGGTGGATCAGCAATTACTTCTTATACAGTAACAAGTACTCCAGGTTCAATTACAGCCACTGGTACAGCATCACCAATTACAGTAACTGGATTGACAACAGGTACAAACTACACATTCACTGTTACAGCTACTAACAGTGTAGGAACAGGAGCAGCAAGTGCCGCTAGTAACTCAACAAGAACATGGTCAGTTCCAGGCGCTCCAACAGTTGGAACAGCTACTGCGGCGAGTCCGACAACAGCCACATTGGCATTTACTGCTCCAGCAATTGTTGGTGGAACACCTATTACGTCTTATACTGTTACATCAACACCTCCAGGTGGAATTGCTGCAGCCGGGACAACATCACCATTGTCAATCACTGGTTTGACAACAGCCACTTCGTACACATTTGTAGTTAAAGCGGTCAACGCGATTGGCGCAGGAGCAAATTCTGCAGCAAGTAACTCAATTACAACACCTTAATTGGTTTAGTAATAGTAAATCAAAATGGGAACTTAGGTTCCCATTTTTTATTACAGTTTTAACATATAGATAAGTAATATCTGTATGAACATTTTTCAAAGCACCTATGAACATAGATTACGTGATTGGAGACAATTACGAGAAACAACTAAAACTCTTACACTGGAACAACAATGTATAGTAGTTGATCGTTGGTGGCAACAAACTCCCTTTATCAGTCATCATTTACATTGGCATGATCAATCAAATTGGCCTGATCCATGGACTATATTATCCGAAAACATCTATTGTACCTTGACACGAGCAGTTGGTATGTGTTATACTCTGTTGATGAATGAGGTTAACAATGTAGAATTAGTATTAGTCAGAGATGAACAAGCAGAAGAACACTACTTAGTACTAGTGGATAAACCAAAATATACACTTAATTATTGGCCCAACTCAGTCATAAGTAGTAATCTAAGTAATTTCCAAGTCATCAGTTCCAAATCATTGGAATCCATTAAAGCAAAAATAAAGTAATAAATCCTATGAGCCAAATTCATGTTATTAAACGCAATGGACAACGTGTCCCCTTAGATATATCAAAAATTCAAAGACAAGTAAAATACGGATGTAGAGATATTGATAATGTTAGTCCCAGTATGATTGAATTAAAAGCACAAATTCAATTTGCTGATGATATGACCACCGAAGTAATTGACAAATTGTTATTACAAGCTATGGTGGAATTAATTGATGAAAGTGAAAATCCAGAAATTAATAATGTTAACTATCAATATGTCGCAGGTCGTCAACGTGTGTCAATGTTACGTAAAGAAGTTTATGGTACATATAATCCACCAAAATTATATGATATAGTTAAAAAGAACGTTGAACTTGGTATGTATACCAGTGAATTATTAGACTGGTATACAGAAGATGAATGGAATATTATTGAACTATTCATTGATCATAGTAAAGATGAATCCTATGGATTTGCCGCTATTGCTCAATTATGTGAGAAATATCTAGTACAAAATCGTAGTACTGGAACTATATATGAAACACCACAAGTTAGATATGCTATAGCAGCCGCTACGGCATTTCATAACGAAGATAAAAAAACAAGGTTAAAGTATGTTAAAGACTATTATGAATGTGCTAGTGACGGTCATTTTACTCTCGCTACTCCTGTATTGGCCGGACTCGGAACAACTACTAAGCAGTTTTCGAGTTGTGTCCTTATCAGTGCTGATGATACTCTGGATAGTATATTTGCCGCGGGCGAAATGATGGCCAAATATGCCAGTAAACGTGCTGGTATTGGTCTAGAAATTGGTCGTATTAGACCAGTGGGTGCACCAATTAGAAACGGAGAAATCAAACATACTGGTCTTATCCCATTCTTGAAAAAATGGTTTGGTGACTTACGTAGTTGTAGTCAGGGTGGTATTAGAAATGCAAGTTGTACTGTTACTCTACCTATCT
>Ga0114982_1001676_pt1 | contig 10368 bp, 7 predicted proteins | sample Shrwel_input2_FT_FD_87183 | JGI IMG/M metagenome (GOLD analysis project Ga0114982, IMG submission 87183) | Subsurface microbial communities from deep shales in Ohio, USA - Utica-3 well 1 S input2 FT | ecosystem: Environmental > Aquatic > Deep subsurface > Shale gas/oil reservoir > Produced... | reverse complement strand
ATTTTTTGAGGCTACTTTGTTGTTCATCGCTTATTTGGAATAACCAAACCACGCGATTCTCGCCGCGTATCCTCTAAAAAATAGTCTCTTTCGCAACCACAATCAAAACGTCAACAGACCCTAAAGCACTGTGACACAGTGCTTTATTTTGTGGGGCTAGTTGATGATTAGGCTTGAACTTTGTCTTTGGATATAACATTCATACTTTGACAGCGATGCCATTGATAATCTTCGGCATTCACTTTGCGCGTTTCCAACCAATACTTCCATGTTGACCAAGGCCAAATGGTGAAGTTTTTACCACCATCTTGTTGATACCAACTGACACAACCCGAACTCCAAACCGTACCTTCTAAATTAGCTTGGACTTTTTGGTTAAAGGCCGTTTGTACTTGGGGTTTTACATCCAAATAGTCCGCACCTTTTTCTTTAAGCGTTTTTAAACAGTCCATAATATAATTAACTTGGGCTTCAATCATAAAAATAATCGAATTATGGCCAAGCGCAGTGTTAGGGCCAACTAACTGATACATATTGGGAAAGCCTGTCACGCTTACACCATAATACGCCTCTGCGCCATCTTTCCAGTCTTGCACTAAATCGTGGCCATCAACACCTGTACAGGAAAATCCTTTCATATAAATACGCGGGTCAACAATAAAACCTGTACCCAAAATAATACAGTCAGCAGGACGAGTAACACCATCTTTGGTGACGATGCTGTTTTCTTTAACTTCTAAAATGCCATCGGTAACTAATTCAACATTTTTACGGTTAAACGTGGGATAGTATTTGTTAGAAATCAGCACACGTTTGCAACCAATCGTATAATCGGGAGTCAATTTTGGGGCTAAGGCTTTGTCTTTTACTTGAAATTTAATAAACAATTCAGCAAGTTTTTGTAAACCTTCAGCAATCGCAGGATTAAAAATTGGCCAAACTCTTGATTCATTACTCCAATATAAACGCGCACGGTGTAATTTGCGTAATATAGGAAGTTTGGCAAAGATTTTTTTCTCAATATCCCAGTAGGTACGCTCATCACGCGGAATGACCCATGCAGGGGTGCGTTGAAATACATACAATTGTTTAACTTGTGGGGCGATTTCGGGAATATATTGAATGGCACTGCCACCTGTGCCAATAGACACGACATTTTTACCTGTTAAATCATAATCATGTTGCCACTGCGCGGAGTGAAATACTTTGCCTTTAAAGTTTTCGATGCCTTTAATTTTAGGAATGGCAGGGACGTGTAATGGGCCGCTTGCTAACACAAAATGACGGGCAATAATGGTATGACCGTTGCCCGTATTGATAGTCCAATGGCCTGTTGTTTGGTCAAAATGCGCGCCAGTGACTTCGGTATTAAAACGAATAAATGGCCGAATACCGTATTTCTCGGTGGTATCAACAATATATTGCTGAATCTCGTGCCACGGTGCATAACGCTTAGACCAGTCAGGCTTGCCTTCAAATGAAAATGAATACATGTGCGACTGCACATCACAGGCTGCACCAGGATAGCTATTATCACGCCAAGTACCACCCACATCGTGACCTTTTTCTAAAATTACAAAATTGTCATTACCTGCTTCACGCAACTTAATGGCCATACATAAGCCACCAAAACCAACACCCACAATGGCCACATCAACGACAGTGGTTTGTACGGGAATAGATACTTTGCTTGTCATAATGCATACCCTCAGTTTATGAGCTTTAATTTTGTACGATAGTGCTATTTTAAACACCTATAAAAAATAGGGATATGATATTCTTTGCCAATAATTGATATTTTTGGCCAAATCAGTTATCAGTTATCAGTTATCAGTTATCAGTTATCAGTTATCAGTTATCAGTTATCAGTGTGAGTGGGTAGGTTATGAGTAAACGTTCGGTGATTGGCTTGGTGTATATGCTACAAGGCGCAAAAATGTTAGGCGTTGACCCTGCACCTATTTTGGCTAAACATGGTTTGTATTTAGAACAGCTTAATCCTGCCGCTGAGATTGACCGCGAGCAAGAAATGGCTATTTTGCATGACGTGTCTAGTTTGTTTGATAATCCCTTGGCAGGTTTGCAAATTGGCGAGTCGATTTCAACCGCAGGTTATGGCGTGTTTACCATGTTATTGATGACTTGCGACAATGCCCAACAAGCGTTAATGATGGGGGTCGAGTATCAACAATTAGCGTATTTGCATGGTCAATTGAGTCTTGATTTTCTGCCAGATATGACTTCATTGATTATTGACCCTGTCCCTATGCCTGCCAGTACACGACGGATTTTAATTGATGGTGATTTGGCGGGGACAGTAAAATTGTTGCGTGATTTACAAGCCCAATTTGGCGTATTAGGCGCGGCAAAAGCGCAAGAAATATGGATACCGTATCCCAAGCCTAAAGAATATCGTGCTTATGAAAGCTATTATCAATGTCCTGTTCGTTTTGATTGTCAGCAAGCGCGAATTATTTTGCCTTCTACCATTTTACAAATCCCATTTTTGACCGCCAATAAAACCGCCAATTTATTGTACAAGCAACAATGTGATGCTTTATTAGCGCAGCGTTTTCAGGGCGAAGGCTTAACAGGCAGGGTATTAGGTTATTTAGATTTAGTGACACGCTATTATCCAACGGCTGATGAAGTAGCGACTATCATGGGTATGACGGGGCGTAGTTTTCGCCGTCAATTGGCTGTAGAGCAAACCACTTTTAGACAATTATTAGATAAGGCACGTTATCAAAAAGCAGCGCATTATTTGCAGAACGCTCAGTTTTCGGTGGATTATATTGCAGAGCAGCTTGGTTATAGCGAATCAGCCGCATTTATTCACGCTTTTCAGCGTTGGACAGGAAAAAGTCCTAGTACATTTCGTAAAGTTAATTTTTAGTGATTTTTTAGGTCAAATTTTGTCCTTTGTTCGACATTTATATGACAACATTATTTAGCTAAACCGTTATTATTCGTCAGTTAATAATTTTTTAATAATCAGCTAATTATGAAGTTTTCCGAAAAACGTCTGCATCAGATTTTTGCTCGTAGTTCAGGTTATTGTCATATTTGTCATGCCTCATTAGATTTTGATAAATATGGTGAGGTGGGTAAAAGTGGTTCATGGGAGGTCGAACATTCTACGCCCCAAATCAAAGGCGGTACGCATCGTTTAAATAATTTATACCCTGCCTGTATCACGTGTAATCGTGCTAAAAAAGACAATAGTACTCGCTCTGCACGGGCTAAACATGGTAAAAAACGTGCGCCCTTATCCTTTAACAAACGCCGTAAAGCCAAAATAGTCAATAGTGTTAAAGGCTCGGTGTTAGGCGCAGTGTTGGGTATTGTGGTGAGTATAGATGTGTCAGGTACATTAGCCATTGTGGGTTTTGGTATTGGTTATGTATTAAATCCAGATAAACTTTCTTAAGAATACACGACTTATAGATTTTGCCGAAACTACTGTATCAGTCCTAAACCTCAGCCAGTGCGGAGCAATCAATCGTGACCGATAAAATTCAAGCCATGCTCTATGGTGCAGATTTGCCACCTGTGGGTGTGCGGGTCAGTGTCTATTTTGTTGGTCAGCGTTTACTGGTCGATAATATGTCGTTAGAAATTCATAGTCAGCGTTTAACGGTGAGTGTGGGTGGTTTTGAGCATGATGAGTTATTTTTAAATTGGCGCGATGAAACGGGACAACAATGGGCATTAAAAGCCTTAGACAAAGAAAGTATTGCGCTAGTCATTAAAACAGCACCCGATACCGTGCAAGCACAACTAGGTCAATGGCATCAACGTAATAGCCATATCAAGGCGGTATGGTTAGGACTTTCGGCGGTTGTGTTGTTGCTGGTAATACTAATTGGTGTGTTAGTGTGGCAATACGATAATGCAGTGAGTTGGGTTGCCGAGCAAATCCCCGTGAGTACCGAAGAAAAATTAGGTCAAGCAGCATTAGAACAAATCAAAAGCGATAGCACTTTGATTGAGTCGGGTTTGGCGGTAGAACGGATTGCAACCATTGGAGCGCGTTTGACACAAGGCTCACGTTATCAATATCAATGGTTTATTAAACAAGATAACACAGTTAATGCTTTTGCTTTATCCAGTGGTATTGTGGTGGTGCATTCAGCACTGCTTGAAAAGGCCGAAAATGCTGATGAGTTGGCGGCGGTATTAGCTCACGAAGTACAGCATATTGAGCAACGACACTCACTCAAACACATGATTAACAGTGTCGGTTGGGCGGCAGTATTAACGGTGATATTGGGCGATGCTAGTGCAATTACCGCCGTATTAGCGCATCAGGTAGGGACAAGTTATTTTAGTCGGGATTTAGAAACTGAGGCCGATAAATTAGGTTATGAAACCTTAGTCAAAGCTAACATTAAGCCTGATGGTATGGCGAGCTTTTTACAGAAGTTAGCTGATTTATCGGGCGATAGCAAAGAGGGGGTGGCATGGATTTCTTCTCACCCCGAAACGCAAGCCCGTGTTGATGCCATTAAGCAATTGTTAAAAGATCAACCTTGTAATGCTTGTCAGTCTTTAGCGATTGATTGGCAATTGGTGCAGAATGCTTTGCCAAAAGTAGAGGCGGCTAAATAATCTCAAAAACAAAACCTACCATAAAGTTTAATGATAGGTTTTGTAGTCCCTTTTAAATAATCAATTACTCTTTATACTTAAATGGAATGGGGCTGTCACTCGCGGCACATTTTGCAATTGCGCGCTTTCTGCCCAGCATATTGGCGTATGGAGTGCGACGCTGAATATGATTCACAAGCCAAATAGGTAAACCCGATCCACCTGGATCGACATAGCCTTCCATATGTTCTTCAGTTTCGTTATTCCCTGTGGGCTTGAGTTTTATACTGGTTTCATAAGCGGGCATACGTATGACACCCGTTTTGGCAGGGATAAAGTCAGGTTCAGCACTGTAAGAAATACCCAAAAAGCCTGTTTTGCTAGAGTAGGGCTGTATTTTGGCATGCACTACCACATCACGATGTGGTACACCAAATGGCATTTTTATGTAGAAATAAAAATAGTATTCAGTATCACTCACTCGTTTTAATAGCTTCGCCTCTTGCACATTCATATACCAAGTCGGCATGTTTTCAATATCGAACTGACAGCGTGCGGCAGCCTCCAATGAGCCATTTAAGACTCCTTCTACCTTAAACGAGCGAAAACGACGATTGTCTTCCTGCTTGGAATAAGTTTTGATTTGATGCCGTTTATCATCTTTAATCAGAGACCATTCCTTGACCACTTTTTCGTTGTAGGGTAGATATTCTGTGGTGTCATCATCATCATTCTTCGCGGCATAGCTGGTGCTTGCAACCAATGCCAAACAGAGCAGACTTGTTTGTAAAGCCGTTTTGTAGTTATTCATTGCTTATACTCTTACTTTTTTAGGATTTACGCGGTTATCGCTTATTTGCTCACATTTCAATCGTTTTCAACGATTTTATGTTCACAAAACGCGCGTGTTCGGTGAAGTGCGTAAGTCCTATTTTTATATTTTATGGGGTGTACAGTAAAATAGGCACGTATCAGTAAATTTAGCATAACCTGTGATGGTTTGTGATGGCTATTTGATGAATTATTAGTCAAATTATGCTGTGTATTATTTTTGTCCGCAAAAATAATACCGTTTGTTTGTAGCATGATTTTAAGAGCGAGAGGCATAACCGATTAACATCGTAGTCAATCTAAAATAACAAATCGCTCTAACGCGTCTTAACCTGACGCTTAATTCGGTCTAAATGATTGTTGTTGTTGCGAAATTGCTTTAAATTTAAGAAACAAATTTATTATAGGCAAGAGCAAACAGGAACCCCTTCATGCTCAGTATTTATCAAAGTCATCATGTAGATGAATTGTTTGCTCATTTATGCCAGTTTTTACACACAAAAAGTCATCATCCCTTTCAGCCGCTCACGGTATTAGTGCCATCATTAGCCATAGGTCGGTGGTTGACGTATGAATGGGCAAACATCTTTGGTATTTGCGCGCATGTTGACACGCCATATCCTGCGGAGTTTATGTGGGAGTGTTTTGGCAAAATAGTGCCAGAAACGCCTAAATCGGCCATTTTGGGTCAAAAAGCCATGCACTGGCGATTATTTGAGGCCTTAGCCCATTTACCCAACGAGCCTATTTACCAAATTTTACATCGTTATTTAGAGCGTGCGCCGCAACCCATTGTCGGACGTTGGCAATTAGCAGGACGTATTGCCCAAGTATTTGGTGATTATCGTACCTACAGACGTGATTGGTTAGCGGCATGGCATCAGGGCAAACTGATTGAGCAAAAAGATAAACCCTTTCGTCATCAAGAATGGTAAGCCGCCTTGTGGCAGCAATTATTTGCCGAAGAACATCATCAACAAGGGCATTTATTACTCAAGTTTCAAACCGCATTACAACAACAACCGCATTTAGTGCGTTTATTGCCTTCACGTTTAGCCGTGTTTACTACCGTGCGCTTGCCGCCCAATGAGTTAGAGTTTTTTAGGGTATTAAGTCAGTTTATTGAGGTGCAATTTTATCATCTCAATCCATCAAGCCAATATTGGGCAGACATTGTGGACGAACGCTGGTTAAGCAAAATGAAAGCACGTTATCCACAACGGATGATGGCTTTGTATGAAACAGGCCATCCTTTATTAACCGCATGGGGCAAACAACTGCGTGATACCTTTAAATTGTTGTCAGAGTTGTCGGGTGGCGAGCAAGAAAACGACTGGCAAGACAATTTCCCTCCTATAGAAACACCGCATCTATTGGCTGAATTGCAACATAGCATCCATGAAATGGTGCATCAAGATAGAGAAGAATGGCGTCTTGATGATAAAGATAACTCCATACAAATCCATAGCTGTCACAGTTTAACCCGTCAATTAGAAGTCTTGCACGACCAATTATTAACGCTATTTGCAACGGCCACACCGCGTTTAAAGCCGCAAGATGTGGTGGTGATGTTACCCGATATTGCCTCGGCGAGTGGGGCAATCGAAGCGGTATTTGGCACTGTGCCCGAAAATCGGCGTATTCCGTGGCAATTAACGGGCGTAGCCAGCCCCGAAGAAAACAGTTTATGGCGCGCATTTATCAGTTTGTATCAGCTCTCGCAAGGACGATTAACTCAAGCCGAGTTTATTGATTGGCTAAGTCTTGCGCCTGTCAGTAGTTATTATCAATTGGTGGCAGATGATATTGAGCAATGTACTTTATTGTTAGAAAAGGCGGCAGTATATCGCTGTTTAGATGGTCAACATCGTGCCGAAATGACAGGTGATGCCAGCGATACCGATGACGTACATACGTTTTTATTTGGTTTAGAACGCTTATTGCTAGGCACTGTATTACCGCCTGATTATCAGCAAACTTATGCAGGAGTACAAGCAGTAGCCAATATCGAAGCCGATTCTTTTGCTTTGATTGGCACTTTAACCCAAGCGGTGAGTGATTTAGCCGAGCGTAGAACATGGCTGCAACAACGCCAAACCGCGCCAGAGGGCGTGAATCGTTTAGAGCAAGATTTACAGCGTTTTTTTGTGGCGCAAGTGGGTACTCGCGCATGGGATAATTTGCAACAAGCCTTTGTTGATTTACGCGAAACTTTACAAGCCGCACCCATCCAAGAAACGGTATCGTTGTCTTTATTATTACAAGACTTAGAGCAACGGATTACTGCCTCTGCACCGGGAGCAGTACCGGGTGGGGTAGTACATTTTAGCCGTTTAGGGGCATTACGTTTATTGCCGTATCGGGTGGTGTGTATTTTGGGTTTAGAAGATACTGCTTATCCACGTCGAGAAATTATCAATGAGTTTGATTTGTTGGCACAAGACAGCCATCCGCGAGCAGGCGACCGTTCACGCCGTGATGACGATAAAGGCATTTTTTTAGAAGCCTTAATGTCGGCCAAAGACCATTTGTTATTATTTTATAATGGGGCAAGTAATAGTCATGCCACCACCTTTCCCCCATCAACGCTGATTAGTCAATTAGTAGATTATTTAGGACGGCGAGTGATTGGCGGTAAAAAACGAGTCGAGGAGAAATGTTGGCATAAGCATCGTTTGCAACCGTTTAGCCCTGTCTATTTTACTCAACCACAAGACACGCCTCAACCAAGCAGCTTGCAACTCAGTTATGCCCAAGAATGGCTGCCAGCAGCGCAGGCGGTTTTAACATTGTCGTCAACAGAAACGCGTTTTGTTGATACCGACTTGCCTTTAGCTAATCATCTACAACAAACCAGTTTAGAAACATTGAATCGTTTTTATCAACATCCTGCTAAATACTTTTTAAGTCAACAGCTTAAAATTTATATTCGTGAGTTAGATGAGCAAACGCCTGACGAAGAACCTTTGCACCTAGATAACCTTGCAAAATGGCATTTGCGCCAACAATGTTTGGCTGATGGTGATGTGCCATTAGTTCAATTGCGTGCCAGTGGCCAATTACCAGTGGGGACGATTGGTGAAGTCTATTGTCAACAAACCGAAGACGCTGTTCAGCCCTTAAAAGAAGCACTCAATCAGTATTATCGCTCCGTTGTTTTAGAGCGCGTATTGTTGCTTAATCATCAATTAAATGCCTCATTGCCGCCTGTCAGTGAACCCTATCAATTAGGTTATAAAACCTCCAAAAGAAGTGCTAAGCATTTGCTTCAAGCATGGCTTAATCATTTAGCATGGCAAGCGCACGGGGCAAATAAAAAAACCATTTGGTTATTTATGGATGAAGCACAGGTGTTTTTGCCCATTCCGCGTTTACAAGCCGAGGATTATTTACAGCAATGGTGGCAGTATTATCAACAAGGTCTGACTAAACCTTTGTTATTACCTGCAAATGTGGCTTTTAAATTTGCCGAAACTACACATAATCCTAAAAAAGGAGCAGACGAGGCCAGTCTAGCCGCGCAACAAGAATGGGCGAGTTTGTTTTCATCTGACTTAGCTTTTGGTCGTAAAACAGAGAGTAAAGATGTGTATTGGTTGCAAATTACGCCTGAAACGCAGCGTCAACAGTTACCTATCGAAATCACACAGTTAGCCCCGTTATTGTATTTGCCTTTAGTCGAACATACTAAAAAAGTGGCATGGTCAGCTTTGGCACAGGAATTTAACTCACATGGAAACTAAAAAACCACCATTAGCCGCTTACAAAAGCCCATTACACGGCATACAACTGATAGAAGCATCGGCAGGAACAGGCAAAACTTGGACGTTATCGGCGTTATTTGCACGTCTGATTGTCGAGAAAAAACAAAGTGTTGAGCAAATTTTGGCGATTACTTTTACTAAAGCCGCTGCAGCCGAATTGCGCGATAGAATTCGGCGGCGTTTGGTGGAGTTGTCTTATCATTTAGATGAGCAAATAGTCAAAGCAGACGATTATCAGCCTGATGAATTTTGCCTATACATGGGCGAGCGTTATCATAGCCTGACACAACGCCAACAAGCCAAAGACTTATTACATTCGGCGATTGTCAATTTTGACCAAGCGACCATTACCACCATTAACGGTTTTTGTCAGGGCGTATTGGTTGAGCAGGCATTGGCCAGTGGTATGCCTTTAGAGTCCGAATTGATTAGTGATTTATCGCCCCTGATTCATGACATTATTTATGATTATTGTCGTCAACAATGGCGCAAATCTGAGTCGTTATTGGTGCATTATTTTTTGAGCCATGATGAATTTAGTATCAATGAGTTATCTAAATTTGTTACCACGCTACTAAGCCAAAGCCAAGCATTGATTAAAACCGATAGCTTTGATGTGAGTTTAAGTACCGCCATATTTCGTAAAACGCAACGTGTGTTTGACCAAACTCAAGCTGTTTGGCATCAGCAAGAAACAACTATTCGCACATTATTTGCAGATAATCCAACGATTTTAAGTCGTTATAGTCCGTATTTAGAAAGTCGATTTGAAAAAGTCAATCAAGCCTTTGCTACGAATGTGTTGGCGGTTTTGGATAGCAAAACGATAGAAGACTTACAATGGTTTAGTCGAGAAACCTTAGACGAAAAACGCTCAGCAGCAAGTATTAAAAAAGACGTTTATTTTCCTGCACATCCCTTTTTTGACCATATTGAAGAATTAATCGCGGCTGTTGAAAAGTGCAAAAATCAATTAAGTTATCATGCTAAAGCTTTTCAATATGCCCTCGTGGTGCATACCAAAAAAACGCTTTTAGAACGATTGTATGCCCAACAAGCGCAAAGTTTTGATATGCAAATTAAAGGCTTAGCTCACGCATTAACCCTGCCCGAAACAGGTGTGTTGTTAGCGCAAAACTTGCGTGAGCGTTATCCCAGTGCCTTAGTCGATGAGTTTCAAGAT
>Ga0114982_1001674_pt1 | contig 10386 bp, 5 predicted proteins | sample Shrwel_input2_FT_FD_87183 | JGI IMG/M metagenome (GOLD analysis project Ga0114982, IMG submission 87183) | Subsurface microbial communities from deep shales in Ohio, USA - Utica-3 well 1 S input2 FT | ecosystem: Environmental > Aquatic > Deep subsurface > Shale gas/oil reservoir > Produced... | reverse complement strand
CTGCTGTGGCTGTTGTAGATGCACAGGAAAAAGAAAAACGCGCTTTAAAAGCAGGTGCCGCAAGGTAGTACAGTCCGTTAAGATATTTTTTTTATTTTTGGGGCTTTGGCCAATTAACAACCTATGATAGCACATCTTGAAGGAAGGCTGGTAGAAAAAACACCAACCGAAGTGGTAATAGACTGCCACGGGGTAGGATACCAGGTACATATATCATTGCATACTTTTTCGCTCCTTCCGGATTCTGAAAATATAAGACTGTATACCTATTTGCAAATAAAGGAAGACGCGCATACACTCTTCGGCTTTGCCGAAAAGGCAGAGCGCGAACTCTTTAAGTTGCTTATTTCGGTATCGGGTGTAGGCGCGGGTACTGCACGCACCATGTTATCGTCATTAGAACCCCGCCAAATTATAGGGCATATAGGTACCGGCAATGTGGGTGCTATACAATCTATAAAGGGTATCGGTATAAAAACCGCCCAAAGGGTGATACTGGACCTGAAGGATAAAGTGTTAAAACTTTATGATTTGGAGGAAGTTTCATCTCCGGGCTACAATACAAACCGGGATGAGGCGTTATCTGCCTTGGAGGTGCTGGGCTTTAATAAAAAGCTGGCCGAGAAAGCAGTAGAGAAGGTGCTGAAAGAATATCCGGCTGCTACTGTGGAAGCAATTATAAAACAAGCGTTAAAAAACTTATAGTCCTTGAAAACAGAGTACTCTAAAGACTTTTATAAACATCTGAAATACACCTTTTTTGCGTTGTGCTTCCTTTTTGGTATCAGCGCGCAGGCTCAGGTTACCGAAGAAGAGGATAACGAAGCGGCGCAGGATACTGTTAAAGGGTACAATATGGGTAAGGTAGAGCTTAAAAACCCTACCAGTATTGTGGATGCGTATGAGTATGACCCTAAGATGAATATGTATATATACACCCACAAATTTGATGGGTTTAATATAACATATCCGGTAATACTTACGCCCGAAGAGTACGAACAGCTGGTAATGCGCGAATCTATGCGCAAGTACTACCAGGATAAAAGCAAGGCACTTGATGATAAGGCTACTGAGCAGCAACAGAAAGACGCACTGCCGCGATACTATGTAAAGTCAGGGCTGTTTGAGTCTATATTCGGGGGAAATACCATAGATGTAAAACCCCAGGGAAATGTGGAGGTAGACCTAGGCGGGCGCTACACCAAGCAGGACAACCCGGCACTTTCGCCACGGAACAGGCGAAGCTTTACCTTTGATTTTGACCAGCGTATAAGCATGAGCCTTCAGGGAAAGGTGGGTACCAGGCTAAATGTAATGGCTAACTATGATACCCAGAGTACCTTTGCCTTCCAGAACATGATAAAGCTGGATTATACCCCTACTGAAGACGATATCATTCGTAAGATAGAGGTAGGTAATGTAAGCTTTCCGCTGTCTAACTCACTGGTTAGGGGCGCGCAAAGCCTTTTTGGTGTTAAAGGGCAATTCCAGTTTGGTAAAACTACCTTTACCGGTATTTATTCTGAACAGAAATCGCAAAGTAAGACGGTAACCGCCCAGGGAGGCAGTGTGGTACAGGACTTTGCGCTTTTTGCGTTGGAATACGACGAAAACAAGCACTTTTTCCTTTCGCAGTTTTTCCGCAGCCGATATGATTCCTGGTTAAGGAACTATCCGCTTATAGACAACCGTGTGCAGATAACCCGTATAGAAGTTTGGGTTACCAATAAGCAAAACCGTATTAACGCTACCGAAAACAACTCCAGGAACATTATAGCACTCCAGGATTTGGGTGAGGGCAGGTTATATTCTAAACCAACCGTTGCAGGGGCGCCTATTGAAGATATTACTACACAAACGGTAGGTTATATGGCTGCTGGGGTAGATCCCGCATTGTTCTTTAATAATAATGATAATAATGAAAGTTTTGACCCGGATGGTTATAACAACTATCCTAATAACGATAACAACAAACTTGACCCGGAAAAGATAGGTACAGCAGACAGTTATCTTGCCAGTACGATTAGGGAAATAGTTACCACATCTGATGACAGCTTTACAGTACGAAATGCAAGTGGGCAAAAAGTAACCAGTGAAGGTGTAGACTATGTAAAACTTGAGAATGCGAGGAAGCTAACCACTACAGAGTTTACGTACAATGCGCGTCTTGGGTATATATCGTTAAACAGCAAGCTGAATAACGATGAAGTACTTGCCGTAGCGTACCAGTATACCGTGGGCGACAGGGTATACCAGGTGGGTGAATTTGGTACTGATGGCGTGGACGCAACAACGGCATCTACTAATGCTACCGGCCAGGTTACGGCTGTAAGTACTAAGAGTATTGTGCTTAAAATGCTTAAGAGCAGCCTTGTAAATGTAACGGAGCCGACATGGAACCTGATGATGAAAAACATCTACCAGATACCTAACGGGTATCAGCTGAGCCAGGAAGATTTTACGATGAACATCTTATATACCGACCCTTCACCGCTAAACTATATTACGCCAACTGCTTCACTAGACCTACCGGGCCTAAACCCGGGAGAGGCAGACGTTAAAGATGCGCCGCTGTTACGGGTGTTTAATATGGACCGCCTTACATATGCCGGCGACCCCCAGAATAATGGTGACGGTTTCTTCGACTTTATACCCGGTACTACAGTAGACCCACAGAATGGACGTGTAATATTTACGTCGGTTGAGCCATTTGGTAAACTGCTTTTTGATAAGTTAGGAACGAATACAGGTAACAGTAGCGTTTATGACCAGGAAGCAACCTACAATGCTAACCAGTCAAAGTATGTATTCCGCAGGCTGTACAGTACTACCATGGCAGAAGCCATGCAGCAAACCAGCAAAAACAAGTTCCAGCTAAAAGGCCGCTTTAAAAGCAGCGGTGGCGGTGGTATTTCGCTTGGCGCATTTAACGTGCCGCAGGGTTCGGTGGTAGTAACTGCCGGTGGGCGTACCCTTGTGGAAGGGGTAGACTATACCGTAAATTATCAGGCCGGTACGGTAGAGATACTGGATGCATCGCTTCAAAATTCAAATACACCTATAGAAGTTTCACTTGAAAACAACAATACTTTTGGCCAGCAAACGCGCCGTTTCTTTGGTGTTAATGTAGAACATAAGTTTAACGATAAATTCCTTGTAGGGGCTACGATACTCCGCATGTCCGAAAGGCCTTACACCACTAAGACAAACTACGGTCAGGAATCGGTGAATAATACTATTTTTGGTATTAATACAAACTTCAGTACAGAGGTGCCACTGTTTACAAGGTTGGTTAACAAGCTGCCGTTTGTGGATACCGATGTGGCTTCAAACCTGTCGTTCCGTGGAGAGTTTGCTTACCTTAAGCCGGGTGCCAGTAAAGCCGACCAATTTAATGGTGAGGCAACTACTTACGTAGAAGACTTTGAAGGTTCGCAAAGTAATATAGACCTTCGTGGTGCAGCGGGCTGGTCGCTTGCCAGTGCACCTATGAATTACGGGGGTGAGTATGATGGTTCATCACTTCGTTCCGGATTCAGGAGGGCAAAACTGGCATGGTACAGTATAGACCCTATTTTCTACGCTTCGGGTTCAAGGCCTACGGGTATAAACGCGGGCTCTGTGTCCAGCAATTTCACCCGCCGTATTTATTATGAGGAACTGTACCCGAATACAGATATTCCCCCGGGGTCTACCCGTGTGGTAACCACGCTGGATATGTCATACTTCCCGAGGGAAAGGGGACCATATAACTTTAATACCGATGTGCTGGCTAATCCGGGCGGGGTGTTTACCGAAGCCCAGGCTACCCAGAACTGGGGTGCTATAATGAGGTCGCTTACGTCTACAAACTTTGAGCAGACAAACGTGGAATACATCCAGTTCTGGATGCTGGATCCGTATGTGGGTAATGCAGGCGATGCACAAAATATAAACAACACCGGTATGATGGAAATTCATTTAGGTGAAATTTCTGAAGATATATTAAGGGATAACCGTAAGCAATATGAAAACGGGCTTCCGGGTACTAACGGTACTGCATTGGTTGTTAGTTCGCTTTGGGGTAATGTACCCGCTTCGCAGTCGCTTATCTATGCTTTTGATACTGATTCTGCAAACCGTGAACTTCAGGATGTGGGTCTGGATGGTCTTAACGATGCACAGGAAGCAGTCAAATTCCCTGAGTTTGCAGGCCTGGATGACCCTTCAGGAGACAACTACCAGTATTACCTTAATGCCAGTGGCGAAATTATAGACCGTTATAAGAACTACAACGGCTTACAGGGCAACTCACCCGTATCTGTAGGAGACAGCAACAGGGGTTCGTCTACGCTGCCCGATACAGAGGATATCAATAAGGACAACACCATGAACACTATTGATGCCTACTATACCTACCAAGTGCCAATAGGGCCTAACGCCATACCGGGCACCGGCTATGTAGTAGATGTGCGTGAAAGGAGTAACCAGGATGGCTTTAACGGCGAGGTACAAATGGAAGAAGGTACTACACCTGCCCGCTGGATATTGTACAAAATCCCGGTTAAGAGCATGACAAGTACCATAGGCACCATAAGCAGCCTGCGTTCTATCCGTTTTATGAGGGTAATGCTTACCGGTTTTAGTACTGATATTACACTACGACTTGCGGCATTTGACCTTGTAAGGAGTGAGTGGAGAAAGTATGAAGAGCCTCTTGATGCCGATGCAAGCAACAGTGATGACGAAAGTACCTACCATACAGGTTTTGACGTAGTATCTTTAAACATACAGGAAAATACGCAGCGTACACCGGTGCCGTATATGTCGCCTCCGGGTGTGGTGCGTGAGCAGTTATATAGTAACAATGCGGTAATCAACCAAAACGAACAGGCACTTTCACTACGCGTGTATGCTACTAATGGCGGTACCGATATTAATTCGGGACTTGAACCGGGCGATACCAGGGCGGTGTTTAAAAGTGTAAACGTAGACATGCGCCAGTATAAAAAGATACGTATGTTCCTGCATGCCGAGGCACTGTCAGGTCCTGACGGCAGGGAAGAAAACAATGCCCTGCAAGACGACCAGCTTGCCGCTGTGGTACGTTTTGGTACTGATGCTACAGATAACTTCTATGAAATAAGGAAGCCGCTGAAAAAAACATATTTCTCAGGAAGCGGACAGGCGGCCTGGGATGCCGAAGACATTTGGCCGGAGTCTAACGAGGTAATGGTATCCATGGCTGCACTTACCAAGCTTAAACTAATGGCTTTGCAGGGAAGTATTACACGGGATCCGATAGATAATGTATACCGCATGGATGCAAGGCAGTTGGACCCTACACTTGCCGAAGGTATGGTGCTGGGTATAAAGGGTAACCCTAACTTTGGCTTTGTAAGGGTGCTAATGCTGGGTGTAAGGAACAATACAAAGGATATGACCGTAGTGTCGTCACCTTTGCCAACGGTAAGGGGGGATGTGTGGTTTAATGAGCTTCGTCTTAGTGATATGGATAACAAAGGCGGTTATGCGGCTGTTGCGGCGCTGGATACTAACTTTGCCGACCTGGCTACTCTTTCAGCTACGGGTAACCTTAGCACCATAGGTTTTGGTACGGTAGAACAGGGGCCTACAGAGCGCAGCCTTGAGGATACTAAACAATACAGCCTGGTTACTAACCTTAATATCGGTAAGCTGTTGCCTAAGCAGGCACACCTTAATATTCCGTTTAACTATAGTGTAGGCGAAACTACGGTGACACCTAAATTTGACCAGTATTACCAGGATATAACTATAGACCAGGCGCTGGATGTGGCTACGTCTGATGCTGAGCGGGAGTCTATACTAAACCGTAATGTGGATTATACAAAAACGAAAAGTATTAACTTTATAGGTGTTAAAAAAGACCGAGGTACAGAACAGAAGCCGCACGTGTACGACCCGGAGAACATTACATTATCATACTCGTATAACCAGACAGATCACCATGATTACCAGATAGAATCGCAGCTGGACCAGCAGGTAAGGGCTACTGCTGATTATAATTATACCTTCCAGAACAAGGCGGTGGAGCCGTTTAAAAATACAGGCTTCATGAAAAAAAGCCAGTACTGGAAAATGCTGAGTGATTTTAATTTCAACTACCTGCCTACAAACTTGTCTTTCAGTTCAAATATACTGAGGCAGTATAACAAAATGCAGTACCGAAATGTAGATGTAGAGGGTATAGCTATAAATCCACTGTACCGTCGTAACTATTTCTTTAATTATCAGTATGGATTTGGTTATAATCTAACCAAATCGGTTAAGTTTAATTACCAGGTTTCTACCAGTAATATCGTGAAGAATTACCTGGACGAAAATGGAAATCCTATTGAAGATTATACGGTATTTACTGATTTCTGGAATACAGGTATTGCAAATACACATACCCAAAACTATGTGCTTAACTATGACCTGCCATTAAACAAACTGCCGTTCCTTAGTTTTGTTAAGGCTACATACAGCTACAACGCTACCTATAACTGGACACGTAGTACCGATGCGCTTGCCCGTGTAGATTTTACGGAAGCCGATGGCAGTATTACTAACTATTACCTGGGTAACACCATACAAAACAACAATTCGCATAAGATAAATGCTAACCTGGGTATGGATGTGTTTTATAAATACATTGGCCTGGGACCTAAGAAAAAAGCAGCTACAAAAGCCGCCGCGCCTAAGGCTCCGCCTAAACCGGGAGAAAAAATTGCTGCTGCGCCTAAGCCAGCCGATTCAGGGAATGCATATACCGAAATGCTTAAAAACCTGCTTACTTCAGTTAAAAATATAACGATTAACTATACCGAAACCAATGGTACGGTACTTCCGGGCTTTATGCCAGGTATAGGTTTCCTTGGTACTACTAAACCAAGCCTTGGCTTTATACTGGGTAGCCAGGATTCTGATATACGTTATGAAGCGGCAAAAGCGGGTTACCTTACCACGTACCCTACGTTTAACCAGAGCTTTACCCAGGTTAATACCAAGGATCTTAAGCTGACGGCTAACGTGAGCCCATTCCCGGATTTTACCATAGACCTTTCGGCAGATCGTACCAGTTCACTAAACAGTAGTGAACAGTATAATATAAACATGAGTAATCCGGAGCCGTATGAGGCGCTTTCGCCATATACCTACGGTAACTTCCAGATATCTACCATACTTATAGGTACATCGTTTAGCAAGAGCGACGTAAATGGTAGTGAGGCATTTAATAAATTCAGGGAAAACAGGCTTATTATAGCTAACAAGCTCGCTCTTGAGCATTACGGCCCGGGCTTCGGTACGTTTAACTCGACGCAGGACCAGTATGCTAACAGTGATTTTAGTAATGCTAACAGCGGCTACCCTCTTGGTTATGGTAAAAACAGCCAGGCGGTATTACTGCCGGCATTCCTTGCCGCTTACCAGGGCAAAGACGCGGCAGGAGCTAAAACGGGTATATTCCGTGATGTGCCGCTGCCTAACTGGATTGTTAAGTATACAGGATTAATGCGCCTGCAATATTTTAAAGAAAGGTTTAAGCGTTTTTCCATACAGCATGGTTACAGGGCATCATACAACATAAACTCGTTCCGTTCTAACTACGATTATGATGATTCGCTGCCTGAGCAAGGAAAAGACAACAACGGTGCCGGTAATTTCTATAACAAGTACGTAATAAGTAATGTTAACCTTACCGAGCAGTTTAACCCGCTGGTGCGTTTTGATATAGAAATGAAAAGTTCGTTTAAGTTTGTGGCTGAAGTGAAAAAAGACCGCACACTTAACATGAGTTTTGATAACAACCTGCTTACCGAAGTAAAAGGTAATGATTATACCCTGGGGCTTGGTTACCGCATTAAAGACGTGATTATAAATTCCCGACTGGCTAATAACCCTACGAACACAATAAAGAGTGATATAAACCTTAAGGCCGATATTACCCTGCGTAAGAGCCTTACCATAGTGCGTTACCTGGATTATGATAACAACCAGCTGGGAGGCGGGCAGGATATATGGACGGCAAAACTATATGCGGATTATGCCTTTAGTAAAAACCTTACGGCCATATTCTATTACGACCATTCGTTCAGTAAGGCGGTAATTTCTACCTCGTATCCGGTAACTACCATACGCACAGGGTTTACGGTGAGGTATACTTTTGGTAATTAATTTGGCTAAAAAACATTTTTACATTTGGCCTGTAAAATATACATTTGCTAAAAATAAACAACATGAACATTCCTGCTGAACTAAAGTATACCAAAGACCACGAGTGGGTAAAAGTAGACGGCGACGTTGCTACTGTAGGTATTACTGATTTTGCCCAGAAAGAACTGGGAGATATTGTATATGTAGAGGTAGATACCCTGGACCAGACGCTTGATAAAGACGAGGTTTTCGGCACGGTAGAAGCGGTAAAAACCGTGTCTGACCTTTTCCTGCCCCTTACAGGCGAAATCATAGAATTTAACCAAGAGCTCGAGGTAAATCCTGAACTTGTAAACTCTGACCCTTACGGAGCAGGCTGGATGGTTAAGATAAAAATCGCCAATGCTTCTGAAATCGAAACATTGTTTGACAGCGAACAATATAAAAACGAAATAGGTGCGTAAACTTTACTTTGTGGCTGCTGTGTTGTGGACAATTTTCATTACTACGGCATGCCTTGCAAGTATGGAGAATTTTAAAGACATCAGCTTCGCTACAGAAGAGGGTGCAGATAAATACGTTCACGCCAGTTTTTATATTTTGTTAACCGCGCTTTGGTTACTGTATGCTCTTAGGGCATTTAGTGCGGCACGTTCCAAGATAAGGTTATTGGTTTTTGTGCTTACGGTGCTTTTTGGCCTTATGATAGAAATATTCCAGGGGCTATTTACCGAAGACCGAAGCCCCGATCTTTTTGATGTGTGTGCTAATTCTACAGGAAGTGCCATAGCGGTACTCATTTTTTGGGTGGCAGATAAAATAAAAAAATAGTATATTTAAAGTCCCGGCACACCGCCGGGACTTTCTTATTTACACGATTATGGAAGATATTAAGCAATACCTGGATTCTACCTATCTTAAGCTGCCGGAGCAGGCCGGGCTTACATTTGAAGAAAACCGTAATGTTGTGCAGGCTGCTGTGCAGGAGGCTATAGCGGAAGGTTTTAAATTGATTATGATACGCCCGGATATGGTGTCTATGGCGTGTAGCATGATTGAGGATGCCAACTCTGCTGTGGATGTGGGAACCGTGATTGATTTTCCTGATGGCGATGGCGGAGTGGACGCCAAGCTTGCTGAGGCCGCCCAGGCGATAACTAACGGTGCTGATGACCTTGACTTCGTGGCAGATTATAAAGCATATAAAAGAGGGGAGCTGCAAAAGGTAGAGGAAGAAATTGTGAAGTGTACCAATCTGGGGCTTGCAAATGGCCGTGTGGTAAAATGGATTATAGAAGTTGCCGCCCTTACCGATGCGGAAATTAAAGGTATCTGCGGTTTAATAAAGGGTGCTGTAACCGCCTTTGCCGATATAGCCGACTACAAAAATATATTTGTAAAATCATCAACAGGGTTTTATGTAACTGAAGACGGTAAGCCAAATGGTGCCACCCCTGAAACTATAAAATTAATGTTAGAATGTGCTGCCCCGTTACCGGTTAAGGCTGCCGGGGGTGTGCGTAATTATGCTGAGGCTATGGCTATGATAAAGTTGGGCGTAAAGCGTATTGGTACATCTTCGGCAAAAGCCATTGCTGAGGGCGCGCCTGCCTCTGAGGGGTACTAAAACAAAAAAACCTTCTCCCGTCGGGAGAAGGCCTCTTTTTCATAGCAATCTTAGTGAAGTTTTGTTTTTTCATAGCAACAGAAACAGTACTTCATCCTGTTTTCTTTTTAGAAGATGCAACAGTTTGCAAAAGGTTGCGTGTGGTTGCAAAAAAAAATAAAAAAAGTGCTTAAGGCATTTTAAGATGTTTTGTTTTTGTAAACAAACAATTCGGGTTATCTTTGCGCAAGTTTTTTTTAAACCCATGAAAGCTACCTTGAACGCACCAGATACTACAATCTCCCTACGATCGGTCTTTACAGATTTTAAAGCGCTTACAAAAACAGGCCTTGCCCTGAGTGTAGTGTTTTCTTCTATGGCGGGTTACCTGCTGGCAGTTTCAGACGAGCATCCTTTTAGTTGGAAAATCCTTATTATGCTCGCCTTTGGAGGGTACTGCATGGTAGGTGCGTCTAATGTTTTTAACCAGGTTATAGAGCGCGATCTTGATGCGCTTATGGATCGCACAAAAAACAGACCTATACCGGCTGGCAAAATCTCCTATAAAAATGCATTCGCTTTTGGAGTGCTGCTAACAATAGCAGGTGTTGCTATATTATATG
>Ga0114982_1001671_pt1 | contig 10393 bp, 5 predicted proteins | sample Shrwel_input2_FT_FD_87183 | JGI IMG/M metagenome (GOLD analysis project Ga0114982, IMG submission 87183) | Subsurface microbial communities from deep shales in Ohio, USA - Utica-3 well 1 S input2 FT | ecosystem: Environmental > Aquatic > Deep subsurface > Shale gas/oil reservoir > Produced... | reverse complement strand
TTGATCCCAATCGCCACCCGAAAGTTTTTTTGCCGCATTGTTCAAGCGCAAAATCGGTTGCACAATCCATTTTGAAGTGAAGAAACCAATCGCAATTGCCATCAACACCGCCATAAAACTGAGCATTAAGGTGGTGCGAGTATTGATATTGATTTGTTCCATAAAATCCGCTTCAGGCACAACCACCACCGTGAGCCACGGCAAACCAAAGGGATTATTAAACGGCGCGACATGCACTAATTGTTGTTCGCCTTCAAAATCAAAATGTAATTCTTCGCTGCGGTTAATATTGTTAAATTGTCCGAAATTGCTGTTCAGAAATTGTGCGGTGGCGGCAATTAGAGGTTCTTGAATATCCAAGGCTTTTAAACGTTGTTTATTTTTATCAAAGGAGGGATAAGGGAAAGAGCCGCCAACTAATAAACCCGCTTTATCGACAATAAAAATTTTACCCGTTTTGCCCACTTTGACGCTGCGTAAAAAATCACTGATGCGGGTTAAGCTGAAATCCGCGCCAAGCACGCCTTGCAATTCATTTTTATTATCCAGATAAGGGGCAACAAAGCTCATGCCGAGCTGTTCTGTGCCTTTTGAACCGATAAATTGATAAATATCTGTCCACACGGGTTTGCCTGCTTTCACGGCGGTTTGATACCAAGGGCGCAGGCGCGGGTCATAAACCACGGGATTGTTGAGATTTTTTTCAGTGCCATCGAATTCAATGCTGTAATCGTCCAATAAATTCTTACTGGTAGCATCACGCACATTATAAGCCAGTCCGCCTTCATCTTTGCGTTGTAAGGCAATGTAATCCCCTGCTTTATTGCCTGCATAAATATAACTGAGAGAATCAAAAACTGTACTTTGTTTAAGTAAATGTGGTAACCAGCTGCGCGGCTTTTCTAGGTCTAATTGTTGGTTACGGATGGCATTCGCGTTTAAATCGACCACCAAAGAGGGAATTTTTAAATAATTATTGATGTATTGTTCAATGCGGGCAGTGATTTCAGTGTGCAATTGTGTCGCTAAATCACTGATTGCAATCTGTCCATTTCGATAAGATAAATAGCCCGTCAGCCCCACAGCAAGGATAATTTGGAGCATAAAAGGAACAACTAAAACCATGCGAATATGGGTTTTACTGAAAGTTTTGACCACGGGATTCGCTGTATTTTGGCTAGGTAACTGCTGAGGTGATTTGTCTGACATTATGGTTATTGATCACTGTTACGAAACGAGAAACTTAATTCAAGAGGTACACAATATTCGCGAATTATATATGAACTGTTAAGAGGCGCGTAGAACTGTTTTTGGAAAACAGTCCTACTACACCCTCAGTTGTTAGCAGTCAGTAATAAGGGAACAGGAGAGTCCCCAAGTATTTTTTAACTGCTTAAAGAAGTCCCTAAATCCCAAAGCCGCTTTATAACTACCTCCCCCTGAAAGGGGTCTAAATCTAAAAGATTTTGTCTTTAAAGTCCCCTTGAGGGGATTTAGGGGCGCAGTTAAAGGGATTTAAAAATACTTTGATACTCTCCTCGGGGTGGAGGGCATTCTTTAAAGCAACTTAAGGGCTTTTCTCGGAGACAGCGCAGTGATGACTGCCTCCCATCTCATTTACTTGTTATCGGTCGAGCTGGTTTTTTTAGTGCTGCGAGATGCCGTAGTACGAGGTTTGGTAGTACGGGCCGGTTTCTTAGCCGCACTTGCCGTTCCAGCGGGGGCTTGGGCTTCGTGTGCAGCAGGCTCGACGGCTTTTTTCACATCTTCAACCACGGGTTTGCTTTCAGAGGCTTTCACTTCAGGTTTTGCTGCTTCAACCGCAGGCTTAACAGCTTCAACTGCTTTTTCAGCCACGGGTTCGACGGCTTTTTTCACTTCTTCAACCACAGGCTTGCTTTCAGCGGCTTTCACTTCAGGTTTTGCTGCTTCAACCGCAGGCTTAACAGCTTCAACTGCTTTTTCAGCCACGGGTTCGACGGCTTTTTTCACTTCTTCAACCACGGGCTTGCTTTCAGCGGCTTTCACTTCAGATTTTGCTGCTTCAACCGCAGGTTTAACAGCGGCTGCGATTTTCTCAGCCACGGGTTCGACGGCTTTTTTCACTTCTTCAACCACAGGCTTGACTTCTTTTTTAACGTCGATTTTTTCAACAGGAATAGTTTTTTCTAACCAAGTGATGATGTAATCTGCAACTTCTTTCCAATTGTTTTCCAACATCATAGCGTGTGCAGTTTTGGGGAACACATGAGAAGGCGCATCATATAAATGTCCCGTCCACTCAACCACGCTGGGGGGTAAGAATGCGTCCTTTTCCGCGCCTAAAACTAACAAAGGAATTGGGCCTTTAAACGCCAAATGTGGCAGATTTAAACCCATCATGTCTAACATCACGCGTTGTGATTCGCCTTGAACATGATGGAAGAATTTATCTAATTTATCATCAGACACATCTTCAGATAATAAGGCATGTTTGACAGCACTTGGGGTTGCGAAACGGGGGCTTAAGTTTTGCAGCAAGAATAACTGACTAAACAGCATCGGATCGCTCCATGCCATGTAGAAAATCGTCGTCCACAAACCTGTGGGAGGGACGGAGTTCATTAAGACCGCAGCAGGAGAGGCATATTTTTCTAAATATTTTTGAATAATCATGCCGCCCATCGAATGCCCCACTAAAATGGGTTCTGCACCAATGCTTTCAACAGCACTGCGCACGTCACTGATGTAGTTATCAAGGCTGGTGAAGGCGAGATTTTCAATGCCTTCGCTTTCGCCATGACCGCGTAAACTCAGGGCGTAAGCAGGATAGCCTTGTGAGGCAAAATAAGGCAGGAAGTATTCTTCCCAACACCACGCGCCTGCAAAAGCACCGTGAATAAACAGGATCGGCTTTTTATGGGTGGGTTGGCTGGGTTGGCTTTGAAGGATTTCTAAGTGCATCGTAAGAACCTTAAGGTAAGTGAGTTTCTTTTAACTGGAAAGTTTCGTCATACGCTTCAAGCGGCGGATAAGCGAGCGGTGGGGTGGTCTCTAAGGTTTGCAAGCGTTGCGTATATTGTAGTAGGTAATGTTCGCGTTGTTCGGGGCTGACTCGGGCGGGCGACCATGCGATGAAGGGCGGTAATACCTGCATTCCCACAAAGTACAACATGCCGTGTTGAATCGGATAGAGAATTTTTTCGATGTCGCCATTCAAACCTGTGGGGCTGTACATGCTACCAGGTCCGCCTGTGGTCAAGCTCAGCATGGCTTTACGCCCCACTAAACCGCCTTGATCGTAAAATTTATGTGCACCACCATAGGCAAAACCTGTGCAGAATATGCGATCAATCCAGCCTTTCAAAATTGCGGGAACAGAAAACCACCATAAGGGAAATTGAAAGATGACGAAATCTGCCCACTGTAATTTTTCTTGTTCGATGTGAATATCTTCCGCAAGCATTCCATGATCGTAGGCAATATTCTGTTCGATTTGATATTTGAAATAATCAGGATTACCCAAGCGTGCAAAATCTGCACGATCTGCCGTTGCCTTAAATTGCATTTCGTATAAATCAGAAACAATCACTTGATGTCCCGCCGCTGCGAGCACTGCAATTGCGGTTTCTTTCATCGCGGCATTAAATGACTTAGGCTCTTGATGCGCATATACAATTAAGATATTCATAACAATGCTCTCTACAAGAAGGCGATTCGCCTATTATTCCGTGTATTCTTATGCTTATGCAAGTGTATTGCACTGTGTTGACAGCAATATGATGAGCTAGGATAGAGGCATTGTAACATCTAGCCTTTGTAAATAAATGCGTCAGTCGCTTAAATTTTTATCTACTACAATCAGTTATAAGCTAATCATGGTTTATCTTGCGCTGCAACAAAGCGGTTTTTATGTAACTTATTTAAAAACAACAACTTAAATAAAGCATCCATTCCCAATTAAACAAGCATTTTATTTTATTGATATTTTATAAATCTAAGCACTTCCCCATAATTATAACGACGTAATAATTACAAATATGCCACTGAATAGGGGATTAAGCCCGTCCTTGCCCCCTAAAACATCCAATTTAATTTAAATACTACAGAATTATAAACTATTTAATTATCAAAAATACTTTTTATTAACAGTAGGTTGAATTATAAATCATGCCATTTTTTAGCCATAAATCAATAATAGCAGCGATATTTACAAATTTTATAAAAAAATACCTATTAAATACTTTAGTCACCAAGTCATCCAATTTTCCCAATAATTGCTTTATAAAACGTAAAGTTATTTAAAAAATGTCGCCCGTGTTAGCTTTTTAACAGGGCCTGTCAGCTTTGTAAGTTTGAAAACACATATCCCTCACAGCTAGAAATTTGTTTCGCTTGATAATCCGCTTTATTCCAAGCGATGGCGCATTTTTTGCTTCAGTCTAAACTAGACAGTTTAGAATTAAAGTTTGAGTTTTGACAGATGCTTTTAAAATGCAGTATAATTCGCGGTTAATTCCACCAATGACACCGATTTTGAGTGTATTGATTTGGGAAGCGTCAATAAAATGTTGCACTTGCACAAATCATGCATAAAAAATCATGCACTGTGCGCCCTCTTTTGAATCTGGCTTGCAGTGAGTCAGTGCGTGTAAGTAGCCACTCTCCCACCCTAATATTCATTTAGGTAATGCTAATGCGTAAATCCAGTATTGCCATACTAGCTTTTGTTTTAGTTAGTAATTTTGTCATTTGGGCAATGTTTAACTTGCCTGAAAGTGCACAGGTGTGGTCGGGAACGATTCGCGGGGTTTCTTTCAGTCCGTATCAAGCGGAACAAAGTCCCTTCGAGCAAAAGTTCCCCTCTCCACAAGACATCGAGCATGACTTGCAGTTTTTGCAAGACAAAGTCACCAGCGTGCGGACATACTCCTCAATGGATGGCATTGAAATTGTGCCGCAGTTGGCGGGACATTATGATTTGCACGTTACCGCTGGCGCGTGGATCGATCACCGCTTAGAACGCAATGAAATTGAAATCCGCAATCTGATTAAAAATGCGCAGAAATATCGCAATATTGATCGGGTCATCGTCGGTAACGAAAGCATTTTGCGGGGCGATTTCACGGTTAAACAGTTAATCGAATACATCCGCCGGGTGCGTGCTTTAACACAAGTGCCCGTCAGTACCGCAGAACCTTGGCACGTTTGGATTGAACACCCCGAATTAGTACAAGAAGTCGACTTCATCGCAGTGCACTTATTGCCTTACTGGGAAAAAGTCGCCAATGAAGAAGCGGTGTCTTGGGTTTTTGAGCATTACAACAAGATTAAAACCGCCTATCCCAATAAGCATGTCTTAGTGGGCGAAGTGGGCTGGCCTAGCAACGGTAATCGTTTCGGACGTGCCTCTGCCACTTTGGCAGGTCAAGCCAAGTTCATGCGCCAATTTTTAAACCGCGCAGCAACAGAACATCTGGATTACTTCATCATGGAAGCCTTCGACCAGCCTTGGAAGAAAGCCATCGAAGGTTCAGTCGGGCGGTACTGGGGAATTTTTGACGCAAATCGTCATGAAAAATTCTCGATGTCAGAAGATATTACCGAGAATCCTTATTGGAGTGCACAAGCGATTGTCGCGATGGTATTGTCTGCCTTACCGATGTTGTTCTTCTTGTTCTATTGGCAAAACGTGCGTTTACGTGGACAGTTATTCTTTGCCGTGTTATTGCAACTGGCAGCTTCACTGTTGACTTGGACGCTGTTCATACCTGCCACAGTTGAATTGGGAACATTGGGCAATGTGGTCTGGGGCGTGTTATTACCCGCACAATTGGCTCTGGTGTTTGTGGTGGTGATGAATGCGTTTGAATTGACGGAAATGATTTGGAGTCGTTATTTACGCCGCGATTTCAAGCCGTTAAATCCTAATCCTAACTACAGCCCTAAAGTTTCTTTGCATTTGGCGATTTGTAATGAACCGCCCGAAATGGTCAAACTCACTTTAGACAGTTTGGCTAAATTAGATTATCCCAATTTTGAAGTGCTGATTTTAGACAACAATACCGTTGATCCTGAAATTTGGAAACCTGTCGAAGCCCATTGCAAGCTGCTGGGGGAAAGATTCCGTTTCTTCCATCTGGGCAAGTGGAAAGGTTACAAAGCAGGCGCATTAAATTTTGGTTTGACGCAAACCGCGCCTGATGCCGAAGTGGTTGGGGTGATTGACAGCGATTATTTAGTCGAACCGAATTGGCTGAGCACTTTAGTGCCGTACTTTGAAAATCAAAAAGTGGGCTTTGTGCAAGCTCCTCAAGATAATCGTGAATGGGAAGGCGACCTGTTTAAAACCATGTGTAACTGGGAATATGCAGGATTCTTCAATATTGGCATGGTGCAACGTAACGAGCGTGATGCGATTATTCAACACGGTACGATGACCTTGATTCGGCGCAGTGCTCTGAATGAAGTCGGTGATTGGGGCGAATGGTGCATCTGTGAAGATGCTGAGCTTGGCATGCGTTTAATGCGTGCAGGCTACAACTCGGTTTACGTCAATCATGCTTATGGCAAGGGTTTAACCCCTGATAGCTTTGCAGGTTACAAGCGTCAACGTTTCCGTTGGGTGTATGGCGCAGTGCAAATCATGCGTAAACGCTGGCGTTGGTTGTTGACTGAAAAAACGGGGCTGACCTTAGGACAACGCGTGCACTTTATTGCAGGTTGGTTTCCATGGTTTACTGACGCAATGCACTTGACCTTTACCTTTGCGGGTATCTTCTGGTCAATTGCGATGGTGCTGTTCCCTGAAACTTTCGAGTTTCCGTTAGCCGTGTTCTTAGTGCCGACACTTGGCGTGTTTGCTTTCAAGATTATCCATGCACTGGCTTTGTACAAAGTGCGGGTAAAATGCAGCTTCTGGCAACGGATTGGTGCAGCGATTGCGGGCATGGGTTTAACTCACGCGATTGCACGGGCGATTTGGTTAGGTTTAACTACGACTCAACTGCCATTTATGCGTACCCCAAAATGTGAAAATAAGCCCGCGATTTTGGTCGGCTTCTACATGGTTTGGGAAGAAGTGCGGATTATGTTGTTGTTGTGGTTTGCTGCATTAAGTGTGGTGCTGCGTTTTGGCACAACTGAATGGGAATCTAATGTATGGGTGACTATTTTATTAGTCCAATCAGTCCCCTATGCAGCCGCACTGTTCACTTCTTTGGCAAACGTGGTGACAGTAGAACAAGTGCAAACATGGGCAAAACCGCTGTTACAATTTAACAAATCTTTGAAAGAGTTGTTAAATCCTCAACACGCTGTGAGCACTTCTCGCAGTCATTAATTGGTAAAAGTGATTAAAATCAAAGCCCGCTTAAATCATTATATTAAGCGGGCTTTTTTTATGCCTTAAGACTTGTTGCTGTAAAATCAATCGACTAAACTATAGACAAGTTGTACGTATTAGGCACGGCATTAATTTTGCTTAATTATCCCCAATTGCTACCTCAGATCATTTAAAGTGTGAATCATGAACAATCGCCTACTGCTTATTATTTCTGTATATCTTGCGTCAATAGCAACGCCAAGCTTCGCGTTGCGTCCAGAAGGTACGCAACTCTCGACAAGTTCCGCCACAGAAGAAAATGTGGTGATTGCGAAACCCGAGAGCACCGCACCCACGAGTACATCAACGGCTAAAGACGCTAACGAATCAGAGACCGCCGCAAAAACTGAGACGACAAAATCCGAAAACGCAGCCAGCCCTTCCTCAGAAAGTTCAAGCTCTAAATCCTCTGACAGCAGCAAATCGAATACTGCAAAAACGGAAGAAGTCGTTGCTCCCAAGACGGAAAGTGCAAGTCCTGCTAAATCAGAAAGTTCCAGTAATAGTTCATCCAAGACTGAAACTCCAGCAGCAACTCCTGTCAGTGCTGTAAAAACTGAAACCGCGACACCCAAAACGGAAACTCCAACAATTACGAACACAAGTCCTAAAGTTGAAACCCCTGCGGCAACTCCTGCCAGTGCTGTGAAAACTGAAACTGCGACACCCAAGACTGAAACTCCAGCAGTGACTAACACAAGTCCTGAAGTTGAAACCCCTGCGACTACAAACTCAACCAGTGTTTCAGCCCCCAGCATTTCACTGAGTGCCCCTGCACCAAATCCTGTTTATATCGCCCCAAAAACTGAAGCCAGCACGACAAAAACCGACAGCACCGATGTGAAGAAAGGAGTGGCAGCGCAAGACGATAAAAAAAATGTAAAGACAGATGATAAGACGGTGCTCGAAAGTGCGAAAGATAAAGTCATGTCCACCGATAATACTATTTTCATGACGAAAGATGATTTCGTGGCAAAAGATGACACCGCTAAAACTTGCCCCAATACACCTGCAATTATTGATATTGGAAGTAATGATGAAATTGTGGGTACAGGTTCATATCGCACCACCTTCAAAACCAATAACGGCAGCAGCGTTACCAATAACTGGGACGGCTGGAACGGCAAAGATGGTACGGTGACTTATGTTCCAGGAAAAGATTTTCGAGGTTTAGACAGCTTCACCTATACAATTCGTGCTCAAAATGGCAAAACCTCGGTGGCAACAGTTTCCGTGAATGTGTCTTGCGATGAAGCGGGCTTTAGCCGTGTTTCCTCCTGTAATGCCTATGCTATCAGCGATGACTACAGTTTGATGCCCGTGGTCGTGCACCGCACGCAATTATTAAAAATTGCACAAGATTCAGGACAAGTAACAGCAATTGGTGAACCCTTACCCCCCAAACAAGGGATTGAAGGTTTAGCCATTAGCCCAATTACGCATACCATGTATGCAGTTTCTGGCGGCTATGCTGCAAAGTCGTTGAATGGCAACTTGTACCGTGTGAACTCCAACACGGGTGAAATTCAATGGGTGGGCGACACGGGATTTAAAGGCACTTCATCACTGGCATTCCGAAATGATGGCTCATTGTGGGCTTGGTCAAATTCAGGCTTGATTGCCATTGATCCCAGCACCGCACAGGCTTCACTGGTGTTCAGTTCCAACAAAGATTTTGAGGGTTTGGCTTGGAGCAGTGACGGAAAAACCTTATATGCCAGCAAATTCACCAGTTTGTGGGCTTATGACGGCTCAGATGTTAAACGCATCTGCAATAATTTTCCTGACGAAGTTGAATCATTAGAAACTTTGAGCAATGGTTTGCTGATGTATTCTCTCAGCCAGCAACGTGTTGATGCCACTGGCAATTCTTTATATATCTATGATCCTAAACAATGTAAATTGATTTCCAGTATGCCTGTGGGTGAGTATCGAGACATCGAAAGCGTTGCATGGGCGTATGATTGCCAAAATCACACCGCCAGCACTTCAGGCAGCATTAAATTTGAAGGCGCGACCGAAACCCAAATGTGTTTAGAACCCAGTCAATGGTTAGAAGTGAAAGGCACAGTTGCTTTGCAACCCACGACTGCTTCTGCACAATTACAAACCATTTGGCAAGTGATTGAGCCGCCCCAACCTGAATGTCCTAATGGCGAATGTAAACAAGCCCAAGTGAAAACTCAAGTGGTCACAGGCGAAACCCCGTTTTATATCAAAGGGTGGTGGGATGGTCTGAAAAAACAAAGTGCGGTTAAATTGCGTTACACCGCAAGATTGTTAGACATGCAAGGACAAGCTTTAGCAGGCAGCCCGGAAGTCAGCAAGACTTTGGTCGCCACTAAAGAAGCTTGTGGAAAAGCAGACAGTTCCTTGCCCGCAGGCGCAGTGGGGCAAGCAGCCGCTGATGCAAATGCCTTACAAAGCTATTTCAAAGAAATGGGCTTGAAGCAATTTAGCATTGACGAGCATGGCAAGTTAAGCGTCACTTTTGATGGGAAAACGCACTACGGCATGTTCTCTTATGTGATTGAACAAGGCAGTGCAAATGCAGATCAAAAACTGACCTTGAAAGCTATTCCTGATGCCAATGCAGATGGCGTTGATGATTTCGTGGTGATTTATCCCAATGGACAAACCCAGTTGTTATTGTACTTAGGGAATCAGTAAGCGTTTTACTGCATAATCAGTTGTAAAACAAGCCGCCCTTGATATGCTCATCAAGGGCGGCTTGTTTTTGGGGAATGCTAAATAACCTGAGTTCGGGATAAGGAAGATTTGCAGCGTATTCCACCATCCTCCTAGGCTGTGTCATCAAATAGGATTCACTGCGCCCCCAACCCCCTAAAGGGGAGGGCTTCATCAAAGAATATAAAACTGAGATATAATAAGCAGTTAAATAGGAACATCTTTTAACCAATTGATTAGTCTGATAAGCCATGAATAGTTTAATCCCCTACTTAACCAAACTCAGCGATTCTCGTCTGAGCAAAGGCATTCGTCACCAACAAACACCCACCCTCGTTATCA
>Ga0114982_1001670_pt1 | contig 10398 bp, 11 predicted proteins | sample Shrwel_input2_FT_FD_87183 | JGI IMG/M metagenome (GOLD analysis project Ga0114982, IMG submission 87183) | Subsurface microbial communities from deep shales in Ohio, USA - Utica-3 well 1 S input2 FT | ecosystem: Environmental > Aquatic > Deep subsurface > Shale gas/oil reservoir > Produced... | reverse complement strand
GGCATTACATCTTGATATGAAACTTTCAAATCAAACGCATGCTCAGCTAGTGGATCACCTTTATAATCAAAGTGGTAAGGACCTGCTAAACCAATAATTGCCTTAATTTTATCTTTATATTTGAATCCTTGCGATTGTGGTGAATAAACCACAGACATCACATTAAAAGCACCCGCAGAATGCCCCATCAGGATTATATTATCGGTTGAAATATTGAGCTTGCTTTGATTTTGAGTTAAATAATGAATCGCCTGAGCAATATCATCAATAAATGCGGGAAATATGTTCTGGCGCAAGATGGTAATTGATTACTGCAACATCATATCCTTCTCGAGCGAATGTTTCCCCCAAAAATAAATAATCTCGTTTATTGCCGTGTTGCCAAGAACCGCCATGAACAAAAACAATTAATGGTCTTTGCTTTTTCGGATTTTTTGTTCGGTATAGATCCAAACGTTGTCTAGCTTTTAAGCCATAAGCAAGATGCTCGTCTTTCTCAAACGTATCTTTTGGTGTGAGATAGTTCATCGAATAACTTGCTAAATCATAAAGGCGAAAATCCTGATAAAAGTTTTTCGCCCGTATTACATTTTGTTGTACTTGTTGAATAAGTTGCTTCATAAATTAAGGTGTAGTCGGTGTTATGGTCGCAGGTTCAACCTGATCAGGATCAATTGCCACAGGCGTTTCAACTAAAGGTTGTGCCGTTGCCGTTCCCACCATTGGCGTTGCAGCAGTTGAACTTGCTATTGTTCCTGAAGGCTGGTCAATATTATCAATCAGAGTGACAATTTTACTCACATTACCCACTTTTTGTAAGACATCATCTAAATCTCTCTGCTCAGCAGTATTTAGACGTCCCATCACATAAAGCACACCATTTTCAGTATGTACAAGAACTTTACTATCTGACACCACAGGCGCACGCATAAGCAAACCACGCGTGTTAGCAGTCACTGTTGAATCTTGCATTATTGTGTTATAGCCAACTTTATCCCCGACAGTGATATAATTATGCACTGCTTTTACGTCAGTCATAGCGCGTAAATTATCTTCTGCCAGTTGCTTTAAATACGGATCAGGTACTTGCCCAGTTAATAAAACATTACTATGAAAACTTTCAATATTGATGCGTGATTGTTTGAAACGATGATCTAATTTATACAAATTAATGTTCGCAGTTCTTTTAATTGAAGAATCAATAAAAACCTGCCCTAAACTACGCTCACCGCTCTCTTTACCTACAGGCGAACTACCTGTACCACCAGAAATAAAACTCGCACATCCCGATAAACTTGCAGCGCAAATCAACGTAATCGTTAAACGTTTTAACACTTGGCAAGACTCCCTATCTACAAACTTGTTAAATCTTCGGCATTTATCTAAAAAAGCTCAAACTATCATTCAGTCTAAAGTAAACGCATGCTCTATCCATTGCTGATCATACTGCAATTTTGAAAAATCTGGTTGTACTGTTTTTGCAATTTTCTGTGGAAAATCAAAACAAATCACATCAAAACGACAATCAAAATCACCATATTGTGGATTTTTTTGTAAAAATAATTGAGCAGTTTTAATGATTTTACGTTGTTGAGCCTGAGATATGACCTCACAAGATTCAGCGTAACTTCCCGCAGTTCTTGCTTTTACTTCAACAAAGATCAACTCCTTTCCTTTTGCTACGATTAAATCTATTTCACCATACCTCGAATGATAGTTTTTACTTACATAATGATATTGTTGTGTTTGTAAAAAAACTAAAGCTGTGAGCTCAGCCCACTCACCTAGCTTTTGTCTGTGAAGCTCCATCTTGGCTAGATTCTCATTTTAAAAGTTGGATGCCATGTTTTTGTTGTTGATAACAATAAGGTTGCCTGTCAATTTTGCCATGATTGACATAGATTGCCCCCGTTCGACCTTCAAAGGAAAACTCAGGTTGTGAAGTATTTAAAAATTGTTGACTGATTGTCCATGCGTCACCACCAAATGCGAGGAGTCGTTGAAATGCCATATTCTCTGGTTGTTCTTTATAAGCTTTAATTACGTCATTCCACTGTCCGTTATATAATGCAGGCGTATCACAAAAACTTAATCCAAGCGGAATAGTTTTCCCTTGTTCAATACTGATCGGGGTAGCATAAATATTCTTTTCAGGTAATGATCCTAATTGTTCCAACCATTGGTGGCTTCCGAGTAGTAATAATCCTTCTTTGTTGGATATTTTTTTAGGTAGTTCATTGACAAAATGAAGTCCAGAACCAAATTCACTAGCTACTGACATGAGCAACAGTTCGGTAGCTGATTCGACTCCTGACTCACGAAAAACCATTAATTTTTTTATTTTATCTTTCTTCAGTAATTGATTTAACGCCACAGCATCCTGTTGCTTTGAGAGACTAAATTGCCAAACATTATTCGATTGCTGATTTAAATCATTTAATGCAAGCACAGGAATCACAGGATTTAGCTGCATAACGGCTTCTATTTCTGACCTCGCCAAAGGTCCGACAATTAATTTCGTCTTGCCATTTAATTTCTTTTTAAAAATTGTATCTATGCTATTTTTTGCCGAATCTACAAAAATGATTTTTTCTTTACTACCAGATGCTGTATAAGCACTCAAGAAACCGCGTTTGATACTCTGACCTGCTCGCGCCATTGCACCAGATTCAGGTAGAATCACCAATACGTCCGCGTAGGCTGGACTCATTATTGCTGCCAAACTAAAAAGCAGCCAAATTTTTTTATACATGTGGGAGTTACCTTTTATGAGTGCTCAATTATTTGTTGTAGCAACCCCGATTGGGCACTTAGATGACATGACCTTTCGTGCAATTGATATTTTAAAGTCTGTATCGGTGGTTGCAGCAGAAGATACTCGTCAATCTGCTCAATTATTCAAACACTATAATATCTCAACTCCACTTACAGCGTGTCATGATCACAATGAAAGTAACAAAATTGATCAACTTATACAAAGAATGTTAAAAGGTGAAAGTATTGCTTTAATCAGTGATGCTGGTACACCTCTCATTAGCGACCCAGGTTTTAAACTAGTTCGCGCTGCACAAGAACAAGGGATTCGTGTCATACCTGTACCCGGAGCATGCGCCGCAATCGCAGCATTAAGTGCTGTTGGACTACCGAGTGATCGCTTTAGTTTTGAAGGTTTTTTGCCATCTAAATCATCACAACGCATTAGCCAACTTGAAAAATTAAAAGATGAAACTCAAACGTTAATTTTTTATGAAGCACCACACCGTATTTTAGAAAGTATTAAAAATATGGCTGAAGTGTTTGGTGAAGATCGCCCTGTTGGTTTTGCACGTGAAATTACCAAGACTTTTGAAACGATCAAAAAAATGACTTTAAAAGATTTAGTTACTTTTATTGAAAATGATCATAATCAACAAAAAGGTGAAATTGTGGTTATTGTCGGTGGTGCGACAGCTGAAAAAGACTTGGAACAAGAAAAGTTAGATCATTTATTGAAACGTTTACTACAAGATTTGTCGGTCAAAGCCGCGTCTCAATTAGCAGCAGATTTAACTGGTATTAAGAAAAAAATCGTATATCAACGCGCTTTGGAATTAACCCAAGCAGAATAACGAACATGATGCAAGGCAATTAATTTTGGATAGATTGCCTTGCAAATAATTAACAACGTGAATAGTTGCAACCTATCATTTACTTAGCTTTAGACAACATTCATCACAATTAAAAAAACACATCTATCTCAGTATTTTCTGAGCTGCTTGGATAATCGTTTCAGTCAATATTTCTAATTGTTGCGACTGTCGTTTCCAATGATGCCAATACAGAGGAATATCAAGTTCAGCTTCAGGCATTAGTTCCACAAGTAAACCATTATCGAGTAAGGATTGAACTTGAATCTCTGGTGCCATTCCGTAGCCCAAACCTAATTGGATTGCTTTAACAAATGCATCTGTCGATGGAATAAAATGAAAGGGATAACTTTGCATCGATAATCCAAAATACTTTAATAATATGTCTGAATGCATCAGATCTTTATGATTAAAAATAACTGCAGGCGCAGACCTCAAACGCTCCCTATTAACCCCTTGTCTAAACCAATATTTAACAAAATCCGTCGAAGCCAACATTTTATAGCGCATTTTGCCAAGTGGCTGTGCTAAACAGCCAGACATCACTTCAGCCTCAGCAGAAATACACGCATTGACTTGACCTGTTTCTAACAAAGAATGTGTGTGAGATTGATCATCAATTTTCAATTCCAATACGATCTTTTCTTTAATGAGTGTTGATTGAATTGAAGGTAAAAGCCATGTTGCCAATGAATCAGCATTTGAGGCCAAGGCAATTTTATAAAATTTAGAATCAGAAGTTTTACCCATTAAACCTTGTAATAAATTTTGCTCCATTAATCGGGTATGCCGCAAATGATCGAGCAAGGTTACTCCTGCATATGTAAGCGTAGATGGACGACCACGAAGGATTAGAACTTGTCCAAGATATTTTTCTAAGGCCTGTACTCGTAATGACACAGCCGAAGGTGTAATAAATAAAAATTCACCAGCAGCATCAAAACTTCCCAATTCAGCCACCGCAAGAAAAGCTTCACATTGCTTACTATCGAGCATATAAACCTAAATTATTTTTAGCCAAACCTAAATATTCTTAATTCTACTTATTTTAAGTTTAAAAGTCAGATAATTCTCTCATCTTATTTTCTCTTCTTTTTTTATGATCTCTCTTGGTGTATTTCTCAAAGGTTTTGGAATCAGCAGCGGTCTGATTGTCGCTATTGGTGCTCAAAATGCCTTAGTCCTAAAACAGGGGCTCAAACAGCAATATGTATTTTGGCTATGTTTTATATGTGCACTTTCTGACTCTATTTTAATCGGATTAGGTGTATTGGGCTTTGCTGAAATTATGACTGCATCTCCAATTTTGATGACACTTGCTCAATATTTTGGTGCAATTTTCTTGTTTGTTTATGGTGCTAGATCATTCTATGCTTCATTTAAAACGACTCATAGTATGCAACTCAACCAAGGTCACCATCAAACATTAACCCAAGTACTTTTAACTGGGCTGGCATTTACATGGTTAAATCCTCACGTTTACTTAGATACGATTGTACTGATTGGCTCATTAGCTACTCAATTTGAGGATAAAATGAGTTTTGCTTTAGGCAGTATCGTTGCCTCATGGATGTTCTTTTATAGTTTAGGTTATGGATCTAAATTCTTAAAACCGCTATTCACTAACCCAAAAGCATGGAAAATATTAGACTTTATTATTGGTTGTATCATGTGGAGTATTGCTACATCATTGCTTCTCTAATCTAAGTCTTTGAGCAACAGAAAAAGCACCACGATCGTGATGCTTTTTGAATCTATTTAAACTTATTCTTGGCTTTCGCCTGGTGGAACTTCTGTAATGCGTCCACCACGTGCAAGAAATGCAGCTATTTCGTCTTCTAAAGCTTGACGTTGTTTCTGCTTTGCAGTGACAGTCAATGTTTCTGCTTCAGCAAGATCAGCATCATTGGCACTTGATTCTTCATTATCAGCACCACTTTCTGCGGCTTTCGCCTCTTCATCGTCTACAGCAGAATCTTCTGTGTTTTCGTCGTAATCATTCATTTCCGTCATATTACTCTCCCCACAATGACTAAACTCTCATCATCGTTATTTGGTCATCAGAACTTGGTGAAATTTAGCAAGCTCTTCACATTTATCAAAGCAAAATATTTGCAAAATTGTGTATTTTATAACCAAATTCACTCTGATTTATAAATGATTGTTTAAAAAATATCTACTCTTTTTTAACAAGCGTATCTTGTGTCTCGTAATGCCGCTAATCCATTGGCTTGGTTCATAAAGCGATCTTTAAACCAATCGAATTGTTCAACCTGTTTCAGCCCAAAATTTCTTGCCCAAACAAATGGAAATAGCTCCGAACTTTCTAACCAACCAATCGCAGACATGCTATGCATCATCGCATCATTCTGCCCTTTACGCAGGTGTTCGTAGCGTAATAAAGTTTGATCGTTTGCCCATGCACCACGCTTTAAATCGTGTAGTAACACATCGCACAGTACCGCAGCATCTAGACAACCGATGTTCACACCCTGTCCAGCTAAAGGATGAATTACATGGGCAGCATCACCAATCAATGCCAAGCCTGATTTGATATAGCGCTGCGCCGCACGGGCTTTAAGTGGAAACTGTGCTCTAGAGCGGACTTCAACGACTTCACCCAACATTTGTAGGCTTTCCTGAGTGAGCAATCGCATAAAATCTTGATCAGTCAGTGTTGAATATTCATCGGCATAATCATCAGGTAAAGTCCAAACAATCGACTGCCAATAACCATTCTCCTGTGCATCTAGACTCGCCATTGGTAAATATGCAAGTGGACCTGTCGGTAGGAAAATTTGACGAGCTACATATTGATTCGGCTGAGTAGTTTTAATTGCACAACTGATCGCAGCTTGCTTGTAATCCAATACATCTAAATCAATATAAGCTTGCTCACGTACAAAAGAATTCGCACCATCAGCACCAATGAGTAACTTGGTTTTTAATGTTGTTCCATCCGCCAATTGAATAGACCAACCTTGTGGAATTTGTTCGATCCGAATAACTTTGACTTGAGTACGATAGTCTTTAAGTCGTTGCAGCATTTTTTGTTGAATCGCGATATTCAAAACGCTTGGCTCAACCATTGAACCTAAAGCTTGATCTGGCGGAGGTTGCTGTTCAGAGGCATGGCCAAAATTAATTTCACCATAGCCATTTTTATTCCAGACTTGCATGCCTGAATATGGCATTTGACGTGCTAAATCATCCCAAACATCAACTGTTTTAAGCAAATGAATCGTTGCCTGACTCAGTGCCAATACACGAGGATTCATCACCGCCAGTGTTTTGTCTTGATCAAGCACAGGCGCTGCATCCAGCACTGTAGCTTGCACACCACCTTGAGCCAATAGCAAAGCAGTTAAACCACCAACCAAACCACCACCTACGATGACAACATCTAACAGCTCACTCATGCTTTTAGTCCCATCGCATAATTGGCAACCAAAGGTTTAATCCCTGGAATCACGTCAAAAGCAACCAAGCCTGTATTTCTCAATAATTTAAGGATTGGATTTTGATTGCTAAAACCACGCACTACCGAATCACAGAACTTGATCACCCGTTGCTGATCCTTTAAACGGGATTGCTCATAAGCCAATAAATTTTCTGGAGCACCAACATCATCGGACTTCGCCAATTGTTCCAACAAGAAACGAACCAACACATCCGCATCACGCAAGCACAGGTTAAAACCTTGTCCTGCCACGGGGTGAATGGTATGTGCTGCATTGCCCATCAATACCACACGCCCAACTGCCTGTTTATGCGCCAAGACTTGCGACAAGGGATAGCTAAAACGCTTACCTGTTTTTTCAAACTTACCTGCTCGATCGCCATAGGTTTCCTGCAAAGCATCAAGGAAGTGCTGATCATTTTCTTCACCCAACCATTCTGCCTCTGTGCCTTTTTTTACAGGCCAAACCACTGAGCGACGGTATTCACCAGGTAAGGGTAACAATGCCAATGGCCCCAATGCGCTAAAGCGTTCAAAGCCAACGTGCTGATGTGGTTTAGAAGTCTGTACGGTAGTCACAATCGCCACTTGGTCATAATCATGTTCGTCAACTCCCACACCAATCGCTTGACGGCAGAAGGAATCCCGACCATCAGCTGCAATTACCAACTTGGATTTTAATGAATGAATATATTCACCGTTACGCATCGCTTGAATTTGCACGTCATCTGAATCTTGGGTTAGAGACGTGACTTGCACACCATCAATTAACTCAATGAGAGGTTGCTGACGCACTTGAGTCAACAACACACGACCTAACCAAGCATTCTCGATCACTTGCCCAAAGCTTTCTACTTTTTCTTGTTCTGCGACTAAGCGAGCCTTACCAAAGCTGCCCTGCTCAGTAATATGTACTTGTAGAATTGGTGTCGCATGTTGCTGTAAAGCTTCCCATAAGCCTAATTTTTGATAAATCTGTACGCTACGGCGTGACAATGCGGTATTACGCGCATCAAAACTAGAATGATAAGGCGCAACATTTTCATCATCGAAATTCGGATATTTCACAGCTTCTAATAACTTTACTGCGATATTAGATTTTGCCAACATCAAAGCAAGGCTGAGTCCAACCATACCTCCACCGACAATGATGACTTGTTGCTGCATAATATTATTCCTTATCAGTTTTTAATGACTTGATGTTTGGAGACTATCTTACTCTAACTTAAATTAGGATGGGAATTTGTTCTTTGTTTGGTCTGTGTTTTAAACATTCAAAAAAAATACTTTCAAAATTAATTAATAATATACAATCCTTGAATTTATTTAACATTCCAAGAATATGAACAGTCATTTAAAAACGCTTAGAAAACATATTCGATTAAAAAGAAAATGCTTAAACCGTTTTGAGCATGCAAACATTGAACAAGCGATATTAAATCAACTCAGATATTTCATTCATTTTAAATCTGCCCAAAAAATTGGCTTGTATTTACATGCATTTGGTGAGGTTCATACGAAAAAAATCATTGAATTGTGTTTTAGACATAAAAAACAAGTTTATCTACCCATGATTTGTAATATGAATCAAACACTTGTATGGATCAAAATCAAACCACATCAATATTTTAGTAAGCGTTTTTCACATCACCCACTAGGGATGAAAGAACCGATGGCAAGTCGTGGTCATCATGTATCAAAACTAGATTTACTGATTATGCCTTTAGTCGCTTGCGATCATACAGGGACAAGAATTGGCATGGGGGGCGGTTACTATGATCGTACTTTAGCAACAGCACCTCATCGACCATTTCGTCTAGGCATTGCACATTCATTTCAATATATTGATCAGACCATAATGAGACAAAAATGGGATCAACCACTAAATAGTTTATTAACGCCAGAAAAACGTTATGATTTCTAAGATAATTTGCATAAATTTTAAGAGTTTTTATAAAAATTCCGAGCAATTTAGTCTTTTTTTAATAATTTCTTAGCAAAAACCCTTGTAATTTTTTAAATGCACATCACTATAAAAACATGGCAACACCGTTGTCACTCATTAGGAGTGCTCATGTCTGAATATATTTTAAATAACGAAACTAGCTTAGAGCCACAGGTTCCAAGTGTATTACCACTATTAGCATTACGTGATGTTGTGGTTTATCCGCACATGCAAATTGCGCTATTTGTGGGTCGTGAAAAATCGATCAATGCAGTGGATGTAGCTCGTAACGGTGACAATCTAGTATTTGTAGTTGCGCAAAAAGATTCGCTTACAGAAGAAATTGATCACGATAATCTCTATCAATATGGAACTGTGGCTAAAATCGTACAAGTGGTGAATCATGAGAATGATGAAAACTGCATCAAAGTACTGATTGAAGGTCTACATCGTTCTAAATTAGAGCGCATTATTGATGGTGAAGAATACTTAACTGCTGAGCACAGCCTCAGTCCAATTACATTACCATTGGATCAAGAAGCTCAAGAAACTCGTTTAAATGAATTACGTACTTTATTCGCTCAATATGCAGAAGCGAAACTACGTAATGCACGTGAACTTGTTGCAGCAGCCAATAAAATCGAAGACTTATTACAGCTTATGTTCTTCGTCGCAACTCGTGTACCTTTAAATATTGAAGTGAAACAAAAGTTTTTAGAGCACGACGAGTTTGAAGCTCATTTGCAAGAGCTCATGAGCTATTTGATGAATCAATCTGCTGAACAGCAAATTGAACAAACATTGCACGACAGTGTAAAACGTCAAATGGAAAAGAACCAACGTGAATACTTTCTAAATGAAAAAATGAAAGTCATTCAACGTGAGCTTTCCGATATGAATGGCGGTGCTGAAGATGACGTTGCTGAAATTGAGAAACGTCTTGCTGAAGCAGATTTACCTGAGCATGTACGCAAAAAAGCGGAAGCTGAGTTTCGTAAACTGAAAGCAATGCAACCAGCTTCAAGCGAAGCGGCTGTGGTTCGTAACTATCTAGAAGTGATTTTAGATACGCCTTGGAATAAAGCGAGCAAAGTCAGTATTAACCTTGCGAAAGCACAGGAAATTCTAGATACCGATCATTATGGCTTAGATGACGTAAAAGATCGTATTGTTGAATACTTGGCTGTCCAGTCTCGTGTGAAAAAACTCAAAGGTCCAATTTTGTGTTTAGTGGGTCCTCCGGGTGTTGGTAAAACTTCACTTGGTGAATCTGTAGCAAAAGCAACAGGTCGTGAGTTTGTTCGTATGGCACTTGGTGGTGTACGTGATGAAGCTGAAATCCGTGGTCACCGTCGTACTTATATCGG
>Ga0114982_1001667_pt1 | contig 10408 bp, 10 predicted proteins | sample Shrwel_input2_FT_FD_87183 | JGI IMG/M metagenome (GOLD analysis project Ga0114982, IMG submission 87183) | Subsurface microbial communities from deep shales in Ohio, USA - Utica-3 well 1 S input2 FT | ecosystem: Environmental > Aquatic > Deep subsurface > Shale gas/oil reservoir > Produced... | reverse complement strand
TGCATGGTATTATCCGTCAGCAAACAAAAGATTACAGGCACATCGGTTTGCACGTTTAGATCTTTTACGCCTTGCGTAACGCCTTCACAAACAAATTCGAAATGCATGGTTTCGCCTTTGATCACACAACCAATGGTGATAACACAATCTACCTTTTGGGTTTCAATCATTTTTTTAGCTCCGTAAACCAATTCGAAACTTCCGGGCACATTCCAACGCACAATGTTTTCGGGTAATGTTCCGCAGTCTAGCAAAGCAGCTTCTGCACCATTGCACAATCCTTCAGTAATGATATCATTCCATTCTGAAACAACAATCCCAAACCGAAAGTCTTTCGCGTTTGGGATTGTGTTTTTATCGTAATTCGATAAGTTTTTATTTTCTGTAGCCATCTTAATGTAAGATTGCAGATTTTAGATTCAGGAAATCTAAAATCTAAATTTATTGAGCCATTCCAATTAAAGCGTCGATATTTTGAGCTTCTGGAGCGTCTTCGTATTTTTCTTTGATTTCAGTAAAGTATTTCAAAGCATCTTCTTTTTTACCTGTAGCAAAAGCTACTTGACCAGCCTTCATTAAGAAACGAGGCGTAGTTAATTCATTAGCATTGCTTTCTGCAGCTTTAACATAAAACTCTAGTGCTTGTTCAGGTTTATTTAATTCCGAATAAGCATCACCAGTAGCTCCAATTGCTAAAGCGTTGGTATAAGGATCTTCAGTTTTGAATGCCCCCAAGAAGTCAATTGCTTTTTGAAATTGTTTGGTATTTAAATATGCCATACCTGCATAATAGTTAGCCAAATTACCTGCATCAGTACCGCTGTGGTTTTTAGCTATATCCAAGAAACCTTGTTTCCCTTCTCCACCATTCAACGCAAGATTAAATAATGAATCATTTACCTGAGGAGCATCTACCGCCTGTTGGAAATATTTTTGTGCTTGAAACATATCACTAGCCGCTTCATTTTCTGCAGGACCCGACACAAATTTATTGTATAACAAATAACCTACAATAACAAGAGCGACTCCTCCTAGTACTGACAAGATGATGTTTTGATTTTTTGCAATAAACTCTTCTGTTTTATTTGCAGTTTCATCTAATGTATTAAAAACGTTTGCCGTAGCACTGTCTTTTTCTTCGATAGAAACATTTTGCTCTAAATCAGCTACATTTTCTACAGTTTCAGCTTCAGGTTTTGGAGATTTGTATCCTCTTTTATTATAAGTTGCCATTTATTATTAATTTAATGAGGTGCAAAAATAAAATTTTTATTGAAAAACAAAACAAGTTTTCACTATATTTTTAATAATTTGCGACCACTTTAACAACAAAGGCTGAAAACTCTCAATTGCCCGTATTTTATGTACTTAAAAAAAGTTTCGTTATTTAATTTTAAGAACTTCGAGGAAGCAAGTTTCGAATTTGAACATAAAATAAATTGTTTTGTCGGAAAAAATGGAATTGGAAAAACCAATGTACTAGATGCCATTTACCATTTGGCTTTTGGTAAAAGCTATTTTAACACGCTATCTGTTCAAAACATCAAACATAACGAGGATTTTTTTGTAATCGACGGTGAATTTGAAAAACAAGAACGAACCGAACAAATTGTATGCAGTTTAAAAAAAGGACAAAAAAAAATCCTAAAACGCAATGGGAAATTGTATGAAAAATTTTCAGATCATCTGGGTTTTATTCCATTGGTGATTATTTCTCCTACAGATGTCGATTTGATTCGAGAAGGTAGTGATATTCGCAGAAAATTTATAGATACCGTGATTTCGCAATTGGACAATTTGTACCTAAACGAATTAATCCAGTATCAAAAAGTACTGGCTCAGCGCAACGCCTTGCTAAAATATTTTGCGCTTAATCGGGTTTTCGAAACAGATACCTTAGAGATCTACAACGAACAATTATCTGAATTTGGAAAAAATATCCACCAAAAGAGAAAACAATTCTTGAGTGATTTTATCCCTATTTTTGATCGGTTCTATAAACTAATCTCCAATTCACAGGAAAACGTGCACTTGGTTTATGAAAGCCAACTCGAAGAGAACGATTTGGCCACTTTACTAAAAGAAAACCTAAACAAAGACAGAGCTTTACAATACACTAGCGTTGGAATTCATAAAGATGATTTGAATTTTTTAATCGATATGCATCCCATCAAAAAATTTGGTTCCCAAGGCCAACAAAAATCATTTTTAATTGCGCTGAAATTGGCGCAGTTTGAATTTGTAAAAAAACAAAGTGGTGAAAAACCAATCCTTTTATTTGATGATATCTTTGACAAACTAGACGAAAGCCGCGTAAGTCAAATTGTTTCAATGGTGAACAATGATGAATTTGGGCAATTGTTTATTTCCGACACCCATCCGGAACGCACCGAAAACATCGTCAAACAAACTCTTCAAGAGTACAAAATATTCAACCTGTAGTTGTTAAAAAAATAGTATTTATTCTTATTTATTGTTAAATCATTGCTTTTTTTGGTTAAAATTTATTTTTGATTCGTTTTTTATCCTAATATTACCACCCCAAACAAAAACTTACAATCTTAATTCTTAACGGATTATAAAATTAACCAAATACTATGGCTTTCTCTTATCAGAAAAGAAGACAAACTCACCTTACTTTGTTTGTTATACTAATTATAGTTCAAATTTTATTATTTTATTTCTGGAAAGCCAACCACAGTAATCAAGACGAAATCACTACTGCTTTTGAAAATTTAAACAAACCTAACAAAGCTTTGTACTTTTCAAATGAAGCAAACAAATATTACTTTGAAGCACAGTCTAACTTTGAAGACTACCTAAACAACAATAATGGAAGTTCTTTTTTAGCCTATCAGAACGCGTTACAAAAAATGACAATTTATCTAGATAGTTTAAAATTTTTAACCAATACCAAGGCTGATTTTAAAGAAATTATCTCTTCCAAGAAAAAAACAGAAGGCGATGTAGTAGCCTTACGAAAAAAATTAGACTCTCTTATCATTGTTGGTCATAAAACGGCAAAAACAATATCCAAAAACTCTGTAAAATTTAAAAACCCGAAAGATTTAAATGTTTTAAAATCGGTTCGAATGGATACGGTTCGAAGTGCTGAAAAAACAAAGAAAAAAGGAGTCTTGGGAAGAATCAAAGACGCTATCTCAAATAAGAAAGAGCCTGAAAGAGAAATTGTCAAGATTTTCTACATTGTAACCTATGAAAAAGCAAATCCCACAAGAAGCTTAGAAAGTCCGTTTAAATACTCAATAGAGGATACTAAGCATAATTCCAACTATGAGCTACAAAAAATTAAAAATGTCTATGTCAATTTAAGTTTAAAAGGAGAAGATTTGTTGTCTATAAACAAACGAATCCTAAATAAAAGCCAGGATTTAATCAAAATATATTCTCAGAGTGCGCAAGAAATAGAAGACACTAAATTCAAAAAAGTAATTAATCACTATTTTGAAGCCAATAAACGCCAAAACGATTTTATTTTTTATTTACTATTTGCTTCATCATTGTTTATCTTATTGCTACTTTACTACACTTATAACGCAATGAAAAATGAAGAAAAAATAAAATCCGCAAAACAAGAAATAGAAAAAACACTTGATTTTAAAAATAAGATAATAGGCATGTTAAGCCATGAAATGAGAGCCCCACTTTCAATTATTTCAACAGTTACTAACGAAATTAAAAATCGCAAGAACGACTCTCATTTGCCTGAGTTTACAAATACCTTGAATTTTACTTCCAAATCATTGCAAATTACTGTCAATCAAATATTAGATTTTTTCAAAAAAGAAAATACTCGCTTGGTGCTCTACCATTCTATTTTTAATTTAAAATCAGAAGTAACGGCTGTAATTGATTCCCTAAAATCATTGGGGGAAAACAAACAAATAGAAATAATTTCTAAAATAAATCCAAACCTCGATACCTTGGTTTGGGCCGACAACACTAAAATTCATCAATTATTTTACAACATCATTGGGAATGCGCTGAAGTTTACCGAAAAAGGCAACATTACGGTAGTAGCGAACTTATCGGAAGAAAACTCAAAATTAAAACTAGAAATAAGCATAAAAGATACCGGAATAGGCATCCCTTCCGAAGACTTAAAACACATTTTCGACCAATACTACCAAAGTAACCATGCCGCTAGTAAAGTCAGTATGGGAATTGGCTTAGGCTTGAATCTATGTAAGGAAATTGTAGAACTGCATCATGGAAAAATTGAAGTAAAAAGTAAAAAAAATGAAGGAACTGAAGTTTCTTTTTATTTGCTTTTAGATCACCCCAATGAAGAAACCATAACAGTAAAAAAACAAATTATTACAAAATTTAAGGATCAAAACCTCACCGTCGCTTTAGTAGACGATGATCTCTTTATCTTGTCAATCATTAAAAAATTAATGGATAAAATCCATTTTAATCTGGTCGAATTTAGTTCTGTTGAAGAGATAAAAACCTATCTCGATAAAAACAAAGTAGATCTTATTATAACCGATTTGAATGTTGCAACCGACTCTGGCTTAGAATTTGCTAAAGAAATAAAAGCGACCAGCAATTACAATCAAGAGGTTCCTATTATTGCAATAACCGGCAATAACTATGTAAAAAATACAGATTACAAACCCGATTATATTGACGAATTGATCATAAAACCAATACATAAAGAAGAATTATATTCAAAAATCCTAAAAGTATTAACCAAGGATAAAATCAGTTAAACTAAGCCTTTCAGTTTTTAAATATTTGATCTAGAATTAGTACTTTAGCCTAAAAATTATCCCAATGAAAAATATAGTATTAAGTTTAGTATGCGTTACCACATTGCTTTTCAACAGTTGCAAAGGACAAACCCATAAAACAAACGAAACAATTGAGCCCAAGGTTTTTGCCGAAAAAATCACCAATAGCGATGTCTACCTAATAGATGTTAGAACGCCACAAGAATTCGCTTCGCAACACATTGGCAACGCAGTAAACATTGACATAAACAGTCCTGATTTTGAAGATCAATTAAAAAATCTAGACAAAAACAAACCCGTTTACGTGTACTGCCTGAGTGGCGGAAGAAGTGCTAAAGCAGCACAGAAAATGGACGATTTAGGATTTACAGAAGTCTACAATTTATCAGGAGGAATTACCAAATGGAACGCAGATGGTTTCGGAAAACCTGCAAATGCAGGCGGAATGAGTTTGGCTGATTTTCAAAAAACTATCAATACTGACAAAAAAGTATTGATTGATTTTTATGCCGAATGGTGTGGTCCTTGCAAAAAAATGGCACCGTATTTAGAAAAAATGAAGGAAGAATACAAGGGAAAACTTACCATTATCAAAATCGATGTCGATAAAAACGCAAAATTGGCACAAGAACTTCAAATTGAAGGATTACCTACATTAAAATTATTCGAAAACGGAAAAGAAAAATGGAGTAATTTAGGATATATTACCGAAGAAGAATTAAAAAGCAAATTGTAATATGCTTACCAAAGAAGCCATTCAATTTATAGACGATTTAGGCAAAAACAACAGCACCGAATGGATGCACGCCAATAAAAAAAGGTACGAGAATTACAAAAAAGACTACCATAATTTTATTGCCTCTGTACTAGATGCCATGAAACCTTTAGACTCTTCTCTAGATGGATTGGAAGTAAAAAACTGTACGTTTCGCATCAATAGAGACATTCGGTTTTCTAAAGACAAATCGCCTTATAAAACCAATATTGGAATTTGGTTGACAACCAATAAACTTCGAAAAAACAGTCCAGGTTATTACATCCATTTTGAAAAAGGGAATTCCTTTATTGCCGGTGGTGTTTGGTGTCCTGAGTCGGATGAATTAAAAAGAATCCGAAAGGAAATTGCTTTTTTCTACGATGATTTAGAAGAAATAGTTACCAATAAAGCATTCAAATCAGCCTTTGGCAGCATTACCATCGAAGAGGGTCAGGTATTAAAAACCGCTCCAAAAGGTTACGATCCCAATCATCCGGCCATCGAATTTTTAAAACTGAAAAGTTTTACAGTTTCTCAAAAAATTGACGACACCCTTTTTACAGAACCCAATTTTGCTAAAAAAATTGCCGAGAAACTAATCCTCATAAAACCATTAAATAATTTCCTAAGCAGAGCGCTGGAAACCGAAGAATAAAATTTAAAAATGAATATCCAAAATAACTTCTCTTTAAAAAAACACAACACTTTTGGTATCGATACCAAAGCCAAACAATTTGTAGCCATACATTCGGTAGCAGAATTACAAGAGGTTTTACAAAAACACGCCAACGAACCCAAATTCATTTTGGGGGGCGGTAGCAATATGCTCTTGACACAAGACATTAATGCTTTGGTCATTCACATCGATATAAAAGGTAAAAAAGTAATACAAGAAGATGCTGATTTTGTTTGGGTAGAAGGTCAAGCAGGCGAAAACTGGCACGAATTTGTCCTTTGGAATATCGAAAATAATTATGGCGGATTGGAAAATATGTCCCTCATTCCTGGAAATGTAGGTACTACTCCTGTTCAAAACATTGGAGCCTACGGCGCCGAAATAAAAGATACTTTTGTTTCCTGTCAAGCTCTAAAAATAGACACTCAGGAAATAAAAACGTTTACCAAAGAAGAATGTAATTTTGGTTACCGAGAAAGTATTTTCAAACAAGAGGTAAAAAACCAATATATCATTACTTCGGTGGTGTTTAAATTGACCAAACAACAGCATAAAATAAATACTGGTTACGGCGATATTCAAAAAGAATTAGAACAAAACCACATTACAAATCCAACGATAAAAGACGTCAGCAATGCGGTAATAGCAATACGCCAAAGCAAATTACCTGACCCAAAAGAACTAGGCAACAGCGGTAGTTTCTTTAAAAACCCTATCGTTTCCCGAGAACTATTCAATAAAGCCAAAGCACAACATCCGGACATGAAACATTACGACGTTTCCGAAACCGAAGTAAAAGTTCCTGCCGGCTGGATGATTGAACAAGCCGGATTAAAAGGATATCGCGATGGCGATGCCGGAGTACACGCTCGTCAAGCATTGGTTTTAGTAAACTATGGCAATGCGACCGGAAATGATATTTTAAATTTATCGAAACTGATTCAAAAAACAGTGTTTGACAAATTCGGAATTGCAATTGAAGCAGAAGTGAACATAATTTAGCATCCTTTAAATGAAAAAAATCCTGGAAACAAATAGATTATATCTTCGGGAATTAGAAGTTTCAGATGCACAAGATTTTTTCAATTTAAATTTAGATCCAGAAGTCATCAAATTTACAGGAGATGTCCCTTTTAATCATATTACAGAAGCACAATCTTTTTTACAAAACTACAATCAGTACGAGCTTTTTGGTTATGGTCGTTGGGCAGTCATTCGAAAACAAGACAATAAATTTCTGGGATGGTCTGGGTTGAAATATTCTTCCGATGTAGAAGAAGTTGATTTAGGCTTTCGCTTTTTTAAAGAGTATTGGAATCAAGGCTACGCTACCGAAGCAGCTATTGGCTGTTTGAATTTTGGGTTTCAAAATCTGAAATTAGAAAAAATCGTGGGTCGTGCCATGGAAGCCAATACCGCTTCAGTAAAAGTTTTAGAAAAAATCGGTATGCAATTTATTGGTAAATTTAATTTCTTAAAACACGAAGGAGTTTTATATCAAAAAACTAACCCCTAAAAACTTTATCAAAAATGTACATCCCTGAACTATATAGAAACGAAAATCAAGTCGAAATCGAGCAATTTTTGCACGAGAATGGTTTTGCCATACTAATCAATCAAACCCATGGTAAACTTTGGGGAACCCACACACCTCTTTTTCTTGAAAACAAAAACGGCAAACTAATTTTGAGCGGACATATTTCTGCTGAAAACCCACAAGCCGAAAGTTTGCAAAATGGCGATGAAGTATTGGCTATTTTTAACGGCCCACACACTTACATTTCCCCTTCTTGGTACGATCACGAAAATGTGCCTACGTGGAATTATATTGCCGTACATGTTTACGGAAAACTAAGACTTTTAGATTATGAAGAAACTGTAACTTCTTTAAAAAAGTTAGTCGATAAATACGAGAAAAATCAAGAAAAACCAATTCGAGTAGAAAATTTATCCGAAAAAACAATGCGTCAGGCACATGGTATTTTGGCTTTCGAAATTGAAATTACTGACATTCAAGCAAAGAAGAAATTATCTCAAAACAGAGATGCAAAAAATTACCAAAGCATCATTAACCATCTAGAAAAATCGGAAGATGGCAACAGTAAGCAAGTTGCCTCCGAAATGCGTAAAAACCAATAAAATTCTCAAAACTGCATACTGCAAACTGAATACTTTTTTATTACCTTTGCCCCAAAATCGAGACCGCTAGGTCGAACAGAACGGAGTTAATTTCAAAAGCGTTTATGGAGCAATTTTTACTCATTTTATTTTACTTTTTTATTGCCATAGTAACTATTCAAGTGATTTACTACGGGTTTCTATTTGGAAAATTCTCATTCGCAAAATCAGAAAAAAACACTGTAAAACACATTCCTGTTTCGGTATTGGTTTGCGCTAAAAATGAAGAGGAAAATCTAAAAAAACTAATTCCAATATTGGTCAGCCAAAATTATCCTAACTTCGAGATTGTTATTATTGATGATGCTTCTTCCGACGATACTCGTTTTTTGGTCGAGGATTTTCAAAAACTATATGCTAACATCAAACTAGTAAAAGTAGACAACAACGAAACTTTTTGGGGAAATAAAAAATTTGCTCTAACTCTAGGAATTAAAGCAGCAACCAAAGACTATTTAGTCCTTACTGACGCCGATTGTTTCCCGAATTCAGAAAACTGGATTGCCGAAATGTCTTCGCATTTTACCCTACACAAAACCATTGTTTTAGGATACGGAGCTTATGAAAAGGAACCGGGACTTTTAAATAAACTGATCCGTTTTGAAACCTTATTAACTGCTACTCAATATTTTGCATGGGCAAAATTGGGAAAACCTTACATGGGGGTAGGCCGAAATTTAGCGTACAAAAAAGACGAATTTTTCAAAAATAACGGCTTCATTAACCACATGAAAATTCGTTCGGGCGATGATGATTTATTCATTAACGAAGCTGCTAAAAAGCAAAATACCGCCATTGCATTCAATCCTGAAGGATTTACCTATTCGGCACCAAAAGAAACCTTTAGCAAATGGTTCATGCAAAAACGACGTCACGCTTCAACCGCTAAACATTACAAAGCCTTTGACAGAAGCCAGTTGGCCTTGTTCTACCTTTCGCAATTTTTCTTTTTCATTATCCCAATTGTATTATTAACCTTTCAATACCAGTGGATTATTGTGTTAATTCTAATTTTTTTACGCTATTTAACCGCTTGGATCTCCTTGGGTTTTTCAGCAGGAAAACTAGAAGAAAAAGACGTTATGTATTGGTATCCCGTTTTAGAAATAATTCTTATCTTCACACAATTAAACGTGTTTTTTAGAAACATTTTCTCAAAACCAGTCACTTGGAAATAAAACAATATATCGACAAAGCCAAATTAGGCGATCAGATAGCCTTTACTTTTTTGTTAGACAAATATTGGAACGAAGTCTACGGTTTCATGCTACAACGCACCGAAAACGAAACCGATGCCGAAGACATTACCATTGAAACTTTTTCTAAAGCTTTTGACAAAATCGCTAGCTATAATCCTGAATTTCAATTCAACACCTGGTTGATTGCCATTGCCAAAAATGTCCACATCGATTTATTACGTAAGAAAAGATCGTCATTATTTGTAGATATGAATGACGAAGAAGACAATATTGCTTATGATATTGCCGACGATTCTCCTTCTGCAGAAGACCAATTGATTATTGATCAAAATCTATCTCGTTTGTTGCAATTCATCAAGGAATTAAAACCCGCCTATCAAGAAGTGATACAAATGCGGTATTTTCAGGAAATGAGCTATCAGGAAATTGCCGACGATCTCAACGAGCCTCTGAATAACGTAAAAATAAAATTGCTACGCGCTAAAAAATTATTGGCTGAAATTATCTCTAAAGGATAACTATTTTTTCAACATCCGAAAACAAAGAAGGCACGATAAATACGATTTGATTATTTAAAAGTACTGCAGCAATCAAATCGATTACTTTAAAAAAAACACAAAACATTCAAAATCAAACACTTAACACATGTTAATTGTTAAAAAAATCACCTCGCTTGTCTTAATTTTACATTATATATATGTTTTTTCATAAAATTTTAAATATTTTTTATGTTTAACAGAATTTTGGCATAGTTTTTTCATATTAATAATCATACCGATAAAAGATTATTAATTATAAACCAAAATTATTATGTCAAAATTAAACATTAACAAAACCGAAT
>Ga0114982_1001666_pt1 | contig 10408 bp, 9 predicted proteins | sample Shrwel_input2_FT_FD_87183 | JGI IMG/M metagenome (GOLD analysis project Ga0114982, IMG submission 87183) | Subsurface microbial communities from deep shales in Ohio, USA - Utica-3 well 1 S input2 FT | ecosystem: Environmental > Aquatic > Deep subsurface > Shale gas/oil reservoir > Produced... | reverse complement strand
TTGATGGTTGTTTGTAGTTGCTAGTTGAATATCTAATGGTTTGAGTTGTTGATAATATGTTTGCCATGTTGTTAAACGTTTTTGGGTTATATCTTCCATAGCAAGTAATTGCGCCCATAAAAATGCAGCATTGAGTTGACTGATGACATAAGACGAACCAATATCTAACCATTGATAGTATGGAACTTCGCCGCGTAAAAACTGATATTTGTTAGTGCCCTTTTCTTGAATGATTTCGGCTCTTTGCACAAATTGAGCGTCATTAATGACTAAAGCTCCACCTTCACCGCATTGAATGTTTTTTGTACTATGAAAGGAGTAAGTACCAACATGTCCAATAGAGCCTAGAGCGCGACCTTTGTAGTACGCCCCTAAAGCGTGTGCAGCATCTTCAATCACAATTAACTTATGTGCTTGTGCGATAGCCATGATAGTGTCCATATCGCAGGCAAACCCTGCATAATGTACGACAATAATAGCTTTTGTATTTGGGGTAATAGCTGCCTCAATTAAATTAGGATTGATATTGAGAGTAGTTAAACAAATATCAACAAAAACGGGTGTGGCACCACGTAAAACGACAGATGTTGCGGTAGAAGGAAAGGTGTAAGAGGGCATGATAACCTCATCACCAACGCTTAAATCAAGAAGTAAGCAGGCTAATTCTAGTGCAGCAGTGCAAGAGGGGGTTAATAAAACCTTTTGAGCTTTGGTATGATTTACTAAAAAGTTTTGGCATAGGCCAATAAAATCAGGGGTATTATTGTTTGGTATAAGTAATTCATTGATGTATAAACTTTCGTGGCCTGTTAAAAAGGAATTGGAGTCATAAAAACCACAGAATATTTATGAGAAAACAGATAATAATAACGCCAATTTTTTATTGGAAGAAAACACGCTGTAGTATAATCCAAAGTGTAGTTAATTAGAAATAACGGAGATGTGGCTTGTCTAAAGCATCAAAAAAACACACGTCAGCCATTGTAAATCAAATCTTAACACCTTTACCTAATGCCCCATTGTTTTCGGCTTTTCAAGAAAAGTTGGTATGGGTCTTTATGATATTTATGGTTGGTGTTTTTGTAAGCTTTTATATTTACATCGCTAAATTAAGTTCTTCAGGAAGTCAGTGGCTAGTTGCAGACTTTATTGAGCGATGGAAAATTTTTTCTGTTGATGACTCGCTACGTTTTTATACTTCAAAAATGGCATTTAATCAGCAAGAAATTTATCAGTCGAATTATATTTTACCTATTTGTTTGTGGTTGGATGGCTTGATTGCTAAAACAGTAAATGGTGACTTGTTTTTAATGCGAGTGGCGCACTTATTACCTGCATTAGCCACATTATGGTTGACATATATTACAGGTGTAAGAATTGGTGTTAATAGGGTAATTATGTCATTTTCTACGCTAATTTTAGCGTGTATGCCCTTATATTTTTTTATTTATTTAAGCTTTTATGGCGAAAACTGGTTGACGTTAGGTGTTGCAGCATTAATGGCTGCGTTTGTGTATCAACGATATTTTTGGTTGGCTATAATAGCCGCTTGTTTGCCTTTGATTCGTCCAGAAGGTTTATTTTTTATTATTCCATTAGTAGCATTTTTTCTTTATAAAAGAAATTTTAAATTAATTGTAATAGTAGGAAGTTTGGGTTTTATTTATTTAGTATATTTGATTTACTCTTTAGAGAGTATAAAAGATTTTTATCATTGGCGTTTAGAGTTAAGAGAAGTAATGAATTATGCGCCACAAAATGCACCCTTTTATGAAAATTTGTTTTTTAGTTCGTTTAATTTTTTTTGGCTAGTTCCCGCTTTTTTAGGGTTGTTTTTATTCGAATTTAAAAAAATGTGGCCTTTTATTTTGTCAGCAACTATTTGGATTTTATGGAATGTAGTTAATTTATATAAACAAATTACTTACTACGAGGCGCGTTATTTTTTGTGTGTTATGCCAATGATTGTTGTTGGTTTTGGTGTGTTTTGGTCAACGCTTACTACAAAGATTTTAACATCATCTAAAGGCGGTACGCTGTTTATAGCCATGTTATTGTGTTTGTTTATTATTGGTGAGCATCTATTACAGTTAGATCCAATCAAGGCAAAATATGGTGCAGCTCAACGTTGGCCAGTCCAAGGGGCGTTACCTGTAGTAAAAGACTTTACGTATTATCCAAATGAAGAGTTAGTAGCTAGAGAAAAAACCATAGATGCTATTTTTAAAATATTAAAGCAAAATCCTAAAATTGATTCTTTAATAATAAGTTTAGAGGCTCTTAATTTATTTTATTATTTAGACCCTAGTGCTATTCCTAAAAATGTAAAATTATATTTTACGCCATTATCTGGAAATGTTTCGTTGTACACATTAAATAATTATTTTTATGTAATGGCTTCTGATAATAAAGGATATAGATATTTTAACTTAAAAACAGTCGGTGTAGATACTCAGCACCTTGTATTGTTTGTAGGAAAATTAGATTGTTCTATGTGTAAGCCAATGATAAATCTTAAAGAAGATTATGGTGTATATCCTTTTAATTATGACGTGAGCTATCAATTAAAAGTACCGAGTGCAACTAAGTGAAAGAGCTTATTTATTATATTAATCAAGAAAGGTATAGTTTAACGGTTGAAGGGAATTCATTTATTGGTCGAGATAATATTTTATTACTTGAAGATGATGATTTAACTTTGGGTACATCATGGCATCGGCAAGGTTATATTGTTTCTGATTCACTCCCCTTAGATTATTATGAGAGTTTAGTAAAAAATTTGACTGATGTCATACAGGGAAGTGTAGAAAAGATATTGGGAAAAAAAATTAAAGACTTTTTTTTGGAAAATTATCATTATTACGTCAATGATAATGAGCATGTGGCCGTTGTGCATGAGTTACAAGCTCAGTCAGCAATTACTTGTTTTCCATTAAGCTATCAGGTGTTAGATCAAGAAGTGTCCAAGTTGTGCCAAAAAGAGCTTAGTTGTTTTTTGCCAAACAATATTTTTTCAGGACGTTTTTTTATCAGAATTATTCGACCCAATAGTCGTGATTATAACCCACCTCATCGGGATGTATGGCTTGATCATTTACGCAATGCAGTAAATATGTATTTGCCGTTGGCTGGTAGCGGAGATAATTCGAATTTATCGTTAATACCAAACAGTCATCATTGGAAAGAGTCAGAACTAGAGCGTACCGTTTCGGGGGCAACAGTAAATGGTACAAGTTATCGTGTGCCGAGTGTTATTGGAAGTGTTCATGGTTTGTATATGATTAGACCTCGTGTTGATAATGGCCAATTTTTATTGTTTTCTCCATATTTAGTGCATGGTGGTGCTATCAATAATCATCCCAATAAAACAAGAGTGTCATTAGAAATGCGTTTTTGGAGAAGCAAATAGGTATAATGAATGATAGATAAATTACATGTTACTCAAAATATTATTGATAGCATCAATAGGTTTTCTAAATATAGACGACATCCTTCTTTTTCTAAAGCTGAAAAGCGAGAGATTTTTACACAAGAAGTATTAAATTTGTGTATAAAAAATAACTATATTTATAATATAGAAGAAGAAAGTATCATTAAAGCTATTTTGGTTATAGAAAAGTCGATTTGGGATTCTAAACACTTTGGAATTGAGATGGCAAAAATGTATTTTTTTGCTGACAGTAATATTAGTGTCGATAGTTTAGTTGAACTATTAAAAGAAGCTATAATAGACTTGAAAAAAGATAATATTAAACATATTTCTATAGATGTCGATATAGATAATTATCTAATATTGAATTTACTAATAAGTGTTGGTTTTCAAGTAATGGATATTAAAAGAACATATCTAGGAAATATTATTGGTAAAAATCCTGCGTATGAAAAAATGTTACATCGAGTTAGGCCGTATCAAGCAACTGATTTGGCGGCAATTGAAAAAATTCTTGAACACACTAAGTATGAAACAAAATTTACACGGGATGCTCGTTTAGATGCTAATAAATCTCAAGATGTTTATAAATATTGGTTTTATAAGCTCATTGAGCAGTCTCACACAACATCACAGGTGGTGGTTTTTGAAAATAAAGAAGGTGTCGTCGCTTGTGGTGCAATAGGAGAGTTTGATTTTCATCAATTAGGGGTGAATAAAAAAATGCGTTCTGGCAGTGTTTATGCTTGCTTACCTCAAGGCATTGGCGCGTATGGTACAGTCTTATATCGTTTAACGATGGATGCCATTGCCTCTCATGGTTTAGTTGAAACGACAGTGTCGCTGAATAATACTTCTGCTGTTCGAGTGGTTGAAGGAATGCGCCCTAATCATACGATTACTACCTTAGCAATGCGTATGTTACTATAATACAGCATGAGAACATGATAAAGCGATGCTGGTTTTTTATATGGCAAATTATCAATAAAAATATAACAATCACTTAAATGCTTTAAGACCTTATAGGGTTTACTTTATGCCTGATCAATACGTTGAAAATAAAAGAGTTTATTTGCCAAGTACATTTTTTGGTGCATTATGGGTTACATCTAAACACTCTGGCCCATTTATGATGCTGGTTTTTTTAGGTGGTTCATTAATTGGGCGCATAGTATATGGAAATATAAATATTTTTGATTTGTTTTTGCCAATCTTATCGTTTTTTTCATTAGGCTTTATAGAATGGTCGCTACATTATTATATATGGCATGAAAATCCATTACCAATTATTAATAAACCTTTAAAAACACCTTTGGTAAGAATGCATCGTTTACATCATGATTTTCCTGATGACTTAAATACCTTGTTTTTTGGTTGGAAAGCCGTTGTTGTTGCAACACTATTGGTTTGGTTTTCTGTAATGATAGTATTTGACGATGTTGGCTTGGCTTTAACATTAATATTTTCATTTTCTTTGATCTTATTTGTTCATGAGTATGCACATTTTGTTGCCCATTCAAATATTAACCCTAAAGCATTATGGTTAAAAGAGATAATTAATAATCATAGGCTTCATCATTTTAAAGATGAAACTAAATGGATGGGAGTCAGTTCAACATTGCCAGATAAATTATTTGGAACGGGGGATTAGTAGTCTGTGCCATAAAACTTTAAAAGCAGCAAATAGCTCAGGGTATAATGCAAAAAGTCTTTTTAGAATGTTATAGTTGGATGATCTTTTGTTGTGTTGAATTATAATAGGTACTTCTGAAAGTTGTCCCTTAAATTCGCGACATAGATAAAATTTGTGTATAGCTGTTGAGTTTTCTAACTGATTTAATTTATTTAGAGCTGCTCGTGTTGCCATAATCATGGGGGTATTAATATCATGAATACTAATGCCAATTACAATTCTAATGATTAAATTAAAAAATTTAGATAACCATATTCGATATAGCGATACATCAAGCCGTTGGATACGCTTGCCAAAAACGACGTGATTGTTGTCATGGATTTTTGTTATGAAGTCTGGGATATTATTGATGTTATCACTCATATCTGGGTCAATAATTAAAATAATGTCTCCCGTTGTTGCTTTGAGTCCCAGTAAAGTCGCTTTAAATTGTCCTAAATGTATGTTTGGTGTGATAATTTTAATTGTTAGGAGTTCGTGTGCAAAAATATCAAGATCTGTCTGTAAAGCATGGAGATCATCTACAAAAATGAGTTCAATTTGCATTTTATAATGCAATGAAAAGTGCGCAAGTCGTTGAGTAAAAGATTCACAAATACCATCATGAGCATCAACTGTTGTGACGATTGATAAAAAAGGTGCTAATGATTTCATGAAAATAATAAGTAAAAAACAGTATAAAAATGATTATGAGGCATTTTATCTGGTTTTTTACACCTATACCCCTTGTAATTTGCCAAAAACACCCTAAAACAATAAAAATAAAAGCGTGAATCATTGATGACATTAGTCCTTTGACCAAGATTCAATCAATTATTTAGACCGACTAACCAACCACTACAATGTATGTTCTAAATGGCAAGTTTTTAAGCTGGCTGATTAGGCACGAAAAATGCTAGTTGTACAATGAGTAAAACGCACAAGCCATGATAAAGACAGCCATGTTTAAGTGGTTGTGGGAGAATTTTTATGTACGAGCCAGAATTGCTTGATTTACCGTTGTTACCTTTGCGCGATGTTGTGGTTTATCCACACATGGTCATTCCTTTGTTTGTGGGTAGAGATAAGTCGATTCAGGCCTTAGAAACAGCCATGAATGGACAAAAAAAGATTTTTGTTGTGGCACAAAAAGATGCCGCAGATGATGACCCAAGCCAAACGGGTTTATATACCGTAGGTACAGTTGCCACCATTTTACAGTTATTAAAATTGCCCGATGGTACGGTTAAAGTGTTGGTAGAAGGTCAACATCGTGCCTTCGTCGATGAAGTTATTGATACAGGACGTTATGTATTAGCAACGGTTAAAGAGTTTCGTAATGAGCCTTTAGACCCTACACAAGTTGAAGGTTTGTCACGCTCTTTATTAGCAGAGTTTGAGCAATACGTTAAACAAGCTAAAAAAGTTACCCCTGAAGTATTAACCTCGGTTCAAGCGATTAAAGAGCCATATCGTTTAAGCGATACCATTGCAGCGCATTTGTCGTTAAAGCTTGAAGAAAAACAAGAAATTTTAGAAATTCTTGATTTGGAGCAGCGCGTAGAACATTTGTTAGGGGTGATGGACTCTGAAGTTGATTTGTTAAAAGTCGAAAAGCGTATTCGTGGCCGTGTAAAAAAACAAATGGAGAAAACACAACGCGAATATTATTTGAATGAGCAAATTAAAGCGATTCATAAAGAATTGGGTGAGTTAGGTGACAATGGTGGCGGGGCAGAAAACGAATTTGCCGAGTTGGAGCAACGTGTAGAAAAAGCTGGCTTGCCTGCTGAAGCTCGCAAAAAAGTCGATACCGAACTCAAAAAATTACGCATGATGCCGCCGATGTCTGCTGAAGCAACCGTGGTGCGTAGTTATGTTGACTGGATGGTTAGCGTGCCATGGAAAAAACGCAGCCGTATTGGTATTGATTTAAAATTAGCACGTCAGATTTTAGATGCCGATCATTATGGTTTAGAAGAAGTTAAAGAACGCATTTTGGAGTTTTTGGCGGTACAGTCGCGCGTTAAAAAACTACAAGGCCCTGTTTTATGTTTGGTAGGCCCACCAGGTGTAGGTAAAACCTCATTAGGACAGTCGATTGCCAAAGCCACTAAGCGTGAGTTTGTGCGCATGGCTTTGGGCGGTGTGCGCGATGAGTCCGAAATTAGAGGCCACCGTCGTACCTATATTGGTTCTATGCCAGGCAAATTGATTCAGCGTTTAGCCAAAGTAGGGGTTAAAAACCCGTTATTTTTGTTAGATGAAATTGACAAAATGGGCGCAGATAGTCGTGGCGACCCAGCATCTGCTTTGTTAGAAGTGTTAGATGCCGAGCAAAATCAACATTTTAATGACCATTATTTAGATGTTGATTACGACCTATCGGAAGTGATGTTTTTGTGTACCGCTAACTCAATGGATATTCCTGCGCCGTTATTAGACCGTATGGAAGTGATTCGCTTACCTGGTTATACCGAAGCAGAAAAAGTGAATATTGCGCAAAAATACCTCGTGCCTAAACAAATTCAATTGGCAGGCCTAAAGCCTAAAGAGCTTGTGGTAGAAGAAAGTGCCATTCGTGAATTGGTGCGCCGTTATACCCGTGAAGCGGGTGTGCGTAACCTAGAGCGCGAAGTGTCCAAAATTTGCCGTAAAGTGGTTAAAGAGGCAGTGTTGGGTGAGGCTAGTGGTGCAACCGTTGTCGTCACCGAAGACAACTTAGAGCATTATTGTGGTGTATATAAGTTTAGTTTTGGAAAAGCCGAAGAAAAAGACCAAATTGGTCAAGTGACTGGTTTGGCATGGACTTCGGTAGGCGGCGAACTACTCACCATAGAAGCAGTAACAACCTCTGGCAAAGGCCGTTTTACCATGACAGGTAAATTAGGTGATGTAATGCAAGAGTCGATTAAAGCGGCGGTTACGGTGGTGCGTTCGCGTTCTAAAATGTTAGGGATTGCGCCTGAGTTTCACGAAACGCAAGACTTGCATATTCACATTCCCGAAGGGGCTACACCTAAAGATGGGCCTAGTGCAGGTATTGGTATGTGTACCGCGATTGTCTCGGTATTAACGGGTATTCCTGTACGCGCCGATGTAGCAATGACTGGCGAAATTACTTTACGCGGCCAAGTATTACCTATTGGTGGCTTAAAAGAAAAGTTGTTGGCGGCGCATCGTGGTGGAATTAAAACGGTATTGATTCCCGAAGAAAATGCCCGCGATTTAAAAGAAATTCCCGACAACATTAAAGCCGATTTAACCATTAAAACAGTTAAATGGATTGATGAGGTTTTGGCGATTGCTTTAGCGCAACAACCGACTCCTTTGGCTGATGAAGTCGTTGGTGTAAATACCTTAGCTAAAAACTCCGATGAAGCTGAGGATAAAGAGCGTATCAGCACCCATTAACGTTATTTTTGTGGTAAAACAGGCGCATACTTCTTAACAAAGTATGCGCCTTTTTTATGACTTGATTGAGTAGGACAGGTTTACATGACAACTAATAAAATAGAACAAATTACCCGTTTAGCTAAAACCAGTGCTGCCTTCATGAAAAATGCAGTGCAGCGTCGTGTTAATAAACAAAACTATTTGTTATCTGATAAAACTGACAACGAAGTCATTTTTCAAGATGGCATTATGTCGGTTAAATATTATCAACCTTTAACCTGTGATTTGTTGGTGTTAGAAAGTGGCCAGTCACTCCATGTGCGTCGTCGTCGTTTTGCCATTCCACTAGTGATGGTGCCACCCTTAGGTGTGTTTGCATGGATTTTTGATTTATTGGCAGACCGTAGTTTAGTGCGTTATTTTTTAGCACATGGTTTTGAAGTTTACTTAATTGATTGGGGAAAACCAACAGCCGAAGATGCCAGTTTGTCCTTAGAAAGTTATGTTATTGATTGGTTTCCTAAAGCCTTAACGGCAATTCGTCAGCATAGTGGTAGCGAAGAAGTATCGTTGTTAGGTTATTGCATGGGGGGCTTGTTGTCGCTAATGTATTTGGCTGCTCATCCTGAAGATAAAAATGTTGCCAATTTAATTAGCATCGCTAGTCCAGTCGATATGCACAAAATGAACCCAATCACAGGGCCAATTAGTCAATTGTTATCAGTTCCTGCAAGTATGATTCGTAAACGTGGGTTTCAATTACATCAAATTGCCGATGAACGTTTTCATGTCGATGGTAAAACCTTGTCATGGATGTTCAAAATGACTAACCCTTTGGGCGTGGTTTCAAGTTATGTAGAGCTAATCCGTAACTTAGCCGATGATGATTATGTAGCACGTTATATGACCATGAATGAATGGTTTACCAATATGCCTGATTACCCAGGTGCAACCGTACAAGAAATGATGCGTAAAATGGGTTTATATAATCGCATGGCCAAAGGCAAACTTAAAATAGGCAATCGAGTTGCTGATTTTTCGTCGGTTAAAAGTAATATTTTAGCTTTTGCGGGCGATAACGACAAAATTGTCAGTATTGCAGGTGCGCGTGCCATTATGAGCATTGTGGGCTCTACCGATAAAACTTTTCATATTGTACCTGGTGGTCATGCTGGCGTGTTTACAGGTAGTAAAGCAGTACATACCACATGGTCGATTTCTAAAGATTGGTTGCAACTTCGTTCTAAAGCCTATCCACGTCCTGTTAATAAGCCTAAAGCAGAGTAAATACATGAGTAAAAATATTCGTCCTTTTGATGGGGTAATGCCTGTAGTGGCGCAGAGTGCGTTTGTTGATGATGCGGCAGTAGTCATTGGTGATGTGAAACTTGCCGACAATAGCTCGGTATGGCCATGTGCAGTGATTCGCGGTGATGTAAATAGCATTAGTATTGGTGAAGGCTCGAACATTCAAGATTTTGCTATGTTACATGTGACTCATAAACGACCTGTTGACCCATTTGGCGCACCCTTAGTGATTGGTAAACACGTGACCATTGGTCATCATGTGACCCTGCATGGTTGTACGATTGGTGATGAAGTTTTGGTTGGTATTGGTACAATTGTGTTAGATAGAGTCGTGATTGAGTCACAAGTGCTGATTGGTGCAGGGAGTTTAGTACCACCCAATAAACGCCTAGAGTCAGGCTATTTGTATTTGGGTAATCCTGTCAAAAAAGTACGACCCTTAACTGATGAAGAAAAAGCCTATTTTAAATATTCAGCCGAGCATTATATGAGGTTGGCGGTAAAGCATAAGTCGGGAGTATGATTAATGATGTGGGTTAAGTATGACTACTAATTTTGATACATTGGTTGTAAGTATTGCTGATACAAGCCACTATTTTCAA
>Ga0114982_1001665_pt1 | contig 10410 bp, 25 predicted proteins | sample Shrwel_input2_FT_FD_87183 | JGI IMG/M metagenome (GOLD analysis project Ga0114982, IMG submission 87183) | Subsurface microbial communities from deep shales in Ohio, USA - Utica-3 well 1 S input2 FT | ecosystem: Environmental > Aquatic > Deep subsurface > Shale gas/oil reservoir > Produced... | reverse complement strand
TTCATGTGATTGTCTTTTGCATGTTGCAACAGTCGAACAAGCTCGTTGGCCTGCTCTTGACTGCATCGCATGGATGCCTCTAACACGTCATCCTTTGCCTCCACATCCAAGAATTCAAAGTTGTGTTGCTCTTTGAACTTGTGTGCAGGCACTGGTCTCCAACTTGCAGGATCAACAATGCTGATCAGCATTGAATTCTCTCCTGCCTCGTGATGAAACCTTTTTGGAATATCATCAGCGGCTACATTTTCAATCCACGGCATAGTGTTCTCCTAATACAGCATTATAACACACTGGGATTAGTTGGTCAAGTCTTGTGCATCTTTTTCAGCAAGTACATTGTGACTTCTGCACCTGAAACTTTCACAAGCTCTTGTGGGTATTTGTTGCAGTTGCCCCAGCTTTCAATACCCTTGACGCCTACCATCTTGGGATTGATCTTGGCTACTGTACCTACGTGCATACTATTGCTACGTGGATAAACCACACAGTCACCAATCTCCAAGGGTTGACCAAACAGGTCTGAATGTTGAACTGGAGGTTTTGATTTTGTTGTCATGCTACTTGCCATTTCTTTTGTTCAAATGTATTGCAATGCACACAGAATCGATTTTGCGTGGCCCAGATTGAACTTCTACCAGACTCTACATCACTCCACTTGGTCCAGGTATGTATACGGAATCGGCACCAAAAACTAGTTTCTGCTGGTGGCAAGTCTTTGAGTGTTCTAAATGTGTTGAGTTTTTCGTTCATAACCAAGAGTGGCATGACCACTTGTTGAGATAACGCACACTGCCTTTGAATGTGCCAAAATGTTTTTTGTAGTAATTGTCGTAGACCTTTTGCCACTTCCGTGTGACGGGCTCGGGACTGTGACAAGCAAGATAATGTAGATTACCAAACTGTCGGAACATGACTTTGCGATTGAGTCGGAATCCTGCAGGATACCATTCCGCACGACTTTGCCAGTTGTAGCTACCCAACACAGCACCGTGCCGACGGCGTTCGCGCATGATACTTCGAGTGTTCATACTTGAGCTTGGGCGGAATCGATTAGGTATTTTGTTCATAGCAAGTGGAGCAAAGTGCGTTACGAATAGGGCCGCCTTGTGGACGAATAGCAGTTTGGCACTGCCCACAAAGTACAAAAGCCTGGGTGTAAATGTAGCCACGCTTGGCGGGCAGGATTGGCTCCCACGAGCCATCGGGCAGTTGAGCATAGCCCAGAATTTGATCTTGAGTCATTCAGTCACCTCACAACCGTTATTGTAATCCCATTTGACATTGCTGCCAAGTTGTTTGAGCACATCGTACTTGGCTATTTCGCTTTGGCAGAATCTGGGCATGCCAACTGATCCCACTACTGCGTTACACATTTCACAACGATAACTGATACCGCTTGAGTGATCAAACTCTGCAACACCGCCGCAGGGCAGATGCATTGTTTCATACCGTACTCTGTCTGCTCGATAAGTCATTTTTTCAACATGTTCCATACTTTTTTAGGGTCGATAACGTCAAACGGTTGCTTGACTTCTTTGATTACCATTTCAAGTTCAACAATTTCCCAGTCTGCTATACGGTTACGCTGATTCACGGACTCTTTCCAGCGGGCATCTTCATTCATGACCCCGGTCAAGAATGACCTCAAGTTACCCAGTGACTGAAAGATGCGACCAGTCTTGTCGTAACTCAAGTACACAGGTGTACCCTTTACAAACTCGGTAGGGTCCGACAGCTTGCGAATTTTGTAGTAGATCATTGTTGCAGTGCCTTCCACATTTGTTGATGTTGTTCTTGGATGTACTTGCTAGCAACGTTCAACATGTTCACTGCATGTTCATAGCTCACAGGGATAACAATTTTATCTCCACACTCAATTTCTTTGAGCAGTGCTAAACGTTCCCAGTCAGTGTGCGGAATCATGGTGTCACAATCCTATAACCGGAACGTGGGTATTGTGCTTGCAACCATTCCAACAGCCCGGGCTCCCAAGGCAACTGAATAGTGTCATTGTAGTTGGCGATATAGGTCATTTGATCTTTCTTGCTTGACGTTGTGCATCAGCTAACATGCCAAACCCGTATTCCAGTTCAATCCAAGGACGATCCAGGTCATCGCTCCAGGCACGGTCACCCGAAACATATGCCCGGGTGTCGACTTCACGAAGCACATCGCTTACCAGCAGTTGGGCGAACTTTTCAAGCACTACTTGAGAATCTGGTGGAACATAAACTTCCCAATCCTCGTAACCTGATTGTTTCTTGGCCTGATACTCTGCTCGGTCCATCAGCGATTTAATTCGTTGGTTCATGCAAACTCCCGCTTGGCCAGTGTGTTCCACATCACACGCTTCTCATGGTAACGAGCCATGCCCGGCCAGTCTGCGGCAAAGATACTGAAACTGTATCCGGGACGCTGGCACCAAGTGTTGAACTCTTTGTTGAAGTGAATGCCACCGCCACCGCCGGTGTCAGTGTGAGCTCGCTGTCGGCCTGATCGGAATGTGCCACGACTGAACAAGTCACTGGCCAGGTACATACCTTCAAACTCTTTGGGCCACGCAACCAGCCAGTCAATACGTCCGTGCCAACCTGGGTAGCCACGTGGGCGACCGTCCTTGGCTTCGTGACTGCTCCAGCAAGTGACACCACCCACAGGGCATGAGTGACTGTTACTGACCATGTCATTCCAGCGCAGGTCATGAGTGATCTTCAACAGCCGCGGCACTGGCACAACCTGAGCATCTTTGCGTCGACTGACTTTTTTGCCAACACATTCCCAGTCGTAAGGATCGCCTGCGGCCGCTTCGGCCCAGAACAGGTGTTGATTGTCAATCACCATTTGGCACCAGTCATCAATGCTTTGCTCACGTTCGTACAGTTCAGCCCAGGCAGCATCTTTGGCCGCTTCGGCAATTTGCAGTTTGCGTTGGGCATTGCGATGGCGTGCCAGTGTTCGCAGGTGGGCTTGATACTTTGATTTGTCTTCAAAGATCTTGCCGTCTGCGTCTGATTTGTATGCTGTGATAATACTCATACTTCCACCTCGCTAATACACTGTTCCACATCCTGCAAGATACGCTTGAGTTCGCCAATGTTAAGTTCAAGCATACCTACCATTGTAGCCTTGTGCGACCTATCTGACGATTCTACTGGATGAAACTCTTGCCATTCAGCAAGATACTTTTCCTTGCCGGCGATTGTGTTACGGAGATTGGTTGCTACGGTTTGGATGTTCATACCAGTTCTCCGGTTTCATCGTTGACACATCCTAGGTAGACTGCCTCAAGTCTATCTGTTTGCACTAATTCCTGCCCTTCATTAAACGCCAATGTCCATTCCCGGGCTTCGGCTCTGGTCTCAAACTCTTTTTCCAGTTTAACCTTGTGCAGGTTAGGTTCACCGAGTTCTACGGGGTGGACTTGGACGATGTGTACGAATTTTGTCATTGCAGTGCTTCCTTACGAGTGTTGAACGGTCCTGCGATCTTGGTAAAGCCGTTCTCGGCGTGGTATTGATCAAGGGTCCAGCCACTATAGATCACACTCGCATTCTTTGCCCAACGATGAACAGATACCTCACCAGAAGCGTTCTGAACCTTGTACCAAACAAAACGAATGTAACTCATCTTTTGCTCCTTGCTATGTGTATATTATAACAAATTGAGCATTTTGAGTCAACCAAAAAAAAGTAGTACACAAGTACTACTTTTTGGGTCTAACACTTGAGTATTATAGCACAACCATCATGGCGGTGGAGTTCTTTTGGCATAAAATTTTTCAAGTGCTCGTTGCGCCAGTTTGTAATTTGTCAGCTTGTCAACTTGCTGGTCTAACACACTCAATCCCAACAAGATAATAAGACCTTCGGAGTCAAACAAATCTTGTACTGTAAGAGATGCTTGCCATTCTCGAATCTCGTCAATGGAATCAAGTGCCCACATTTCGTCTAGTAATTCAACTTGGCGATGAGTCAATCCGTCTATTTTCATGGGCCTATTCATTGACTGGTCCAACACCGTTGCTGTGTTTGTCGTTGGCTTTTTCAACCTCTTGGAACATGCGTTTTTCTTGAATGGTACGTTCACCAAAAAACTTACGAGGATTACCGCACATTACACAATTAGAATCACCGCAAGTGGTGGCATGAATCTTGGACAATCCATGTTCGTGAATTGTGGGGAATCCATGAGCCTGGGCAATACTACGTTGCTTTTGTATTGCGTTTTGATCCTTTTGCAGGCGCTTGGCTTTTTTTGCTTTTTCTTCCGGAGTTGCTGGCATCATCGAGCTCCAATTCTTTTAACGGACGAATGTCCTTGTGCTTTACTATAATTACTCCATGTACTTGACCATTGTGTTGCATGGGCAAGTCCAAGTGTATGCTGATTCGGGGACCTTCGATATTGCTGACCACAGTATCATTGCCCACAGAGCCCACAAAGGGTATTCCGTTCCATCGACCGATCACTCGATCTCCGATCCAGTAGCGTGGACGGTAGCCTATGCGTTCAAAATAATCAGTTTGTGATCCCATGTTGTATAGCTAGCTTTTCGATCTCAGAACGTAGAACTTGTTCTACGTGTTGGTTGAAAGTGATATCCTGTTCATGTGCCTGTTTCATCAATGCAAACATAACATCATCGGGCAAATCAATTGGAATGGTAATGCGATCATCGTAGCTTTCGCCGGCAAAGATAGCAGTGCATTTTTCCATGAAATCCTCCGCAGTTTCTAGGTCAATGTATTTAACATCATCCCATGCTTGATCTGTGGCCCCGCGTAATTTTGCCTCAGACTGGTAGTCTTGAAGATACTCGGGCGAACCACTCAGTCGATATGCTCGGCCTGCTGGATAGTCGTAAACCATGGCTTGATATACTGTTTGATCTTCAGTGTCAAACACAATACTGGCATTGGGACCATCGGGCCCGTTCTTTTGTGCATCCAAATATCGAGCATTTGATCCAAAACATGCCCATTGGAATTCGCTACCATCGTTGATCTTGTAATCAACTGCTTTTAAAAACTGTTCAATTGTGATCATACTATTACATCCTTTTGTTTAATTTCACCAAATAGCCTTTTTCCATGTTTACGTATCTTGTTTACCAGTTCCTGCGGGCAGGACTTTGACATCTCAATCAAAGTTTCTAGATCAACATCTGATCGAAAACTATAGATCTCAGGGTTACGTTGCGGGTTAAATCTTGCTCGCAACATCATGGCATTGAATGGTATAGAAACTTCTGAGTCCTTGCCTTGTAATTTGTCCCACACTGCCTTTTGCTCGCGCTCAGTAACGTCGATTATTGTTTCAAATCCCAGACAATCCCACATGGTCAGGAACAGATGAGTATCATCCATGATCTTGTTCCTTTGTTGTTTCACTTTTAAATCCTAGCTGTGTTGATGCTTGTGTGCAGTATACTACTAAAACACTCAACTGTCAATCAAAATGAATACGGTTCATGCCCACTTTAGTGCAAATGCCACTGCATCATGCTCACTGTCAAAGTAAAAAACATAACGACCGGGCCGAAGATCGGAACTCACATCAATCAGAGACCAACGCCACTCATCACGAAGTTCTGCTTTGCACCAAGTGAGTATACAGTCTAGACTGCCAAAAGGTTTTGCAACTTCTCGGGAAAACGGAAAACTGATGCTGCTGCGATCATCAACTGAATTTGTTGCATAGGGATAGCGCATAACAATAATTATGCAGAACTTGGGTCAAGCATATTTTAATTGGAACCAAGTGGCCAGTTGATCGTTGTAAAACACAAAATCTGTATGCTTGGGTATCTCACCAACTATTTCGTCCCATTTTCTCTGATGATAGGCAAAATCAAAGTCTTGGCCTTGAACCATTCCTTGTTGTCTGAGTTCTCGCACAATATCCATGACCTGATTTGGATCTATATCGTGTACAGAAACAGTTTTCATGACCAACGCAACATCCACATCGTCCGTGTGCGATCATCGGGAATGTCAACAGTCATGCCACGAATAATACAATCATGTTCCTGGCACCACTGCTCAAGCTCACAATAGTGATCATTCCAAAAGCCAATGTCGGATAACACCACCGTTGAATATCCGGGCTCAGAATCAATCAATCCTGCTGCAGTTACTACAAATCGATTGTTCTTGTATTCGTGCATGATATCGCCGCCCAATTGGTTGGCCATGTTGTTAAATACAGATTTACTGCGAAGATCAGTTGAACTCATGTCCACAGACTATCACGTGCCTTGATCAAACGGATCATCATGGCTTCGTCTTCTTTTTCGTATGCAGCTTCAATCTTTGTTAGCAGTTTGTGAGCACGATCACTGGCCTTTTGATCCTCTTTGTCTTTGGGGCTTATACTGGCAAACATATTGCCTGGACTTTTTACTCGCATGGCTTCGCAGTAGGCTGTCCATCCGCTTGCATCATACGGGTCAGGGCGATTACGATAGGTAACAGTCCACCATAGATACAGTTCTTTGATTTCTTTTGCACGAAGGGCTTGTCCGGTTGGCTTACCAAAGTTGGGACTGTCTTTATCAACACCCCAGTCTTCGCCCATAGTCAACGTCATTGCCCAGTCAAGGTGATCCAACCCGGCCTGTGGACAACGCCATGTACGCCAACGGAACCAACCACTGGCCCAGAACGGTGCCGCATATTTGGCACGATCCTCTTTGCTACCCCAGGCAATATGCATCCACGCTGATTCTATTTCAACAAAATCAACCAGCTCATTGAATAGGCAAGGCAAAAAGCGATTGCCCACATCCTGCCACTGGCCAGGCTTGATATCCCTGGGATGAGCGGTAAGGCTATGAGTGCGACTAACCCAACGGTTGTTAATGTAGTACTTGATATCATAAAGTTTTCTTACAGGCCAAGTAACAAAATCTTGGATATGTCCCAGTGCTTCTTCAGCTAACCAGTAGCGGAAGTTATGCTTCATTTGAGCCGCAGTGGTCCATTCGTCCCATTGCTCACTGGTTCCGGCACTAAGTTTTTTAGTGCCGCGAAGCCAATCTGCAAACGGAGTGCAACTCCAATAAGTTGAATGTTGTGCCATATTATTCCTTTTTAGTTAATGTCCAAGAACCGTTGCCGTTGTCAGTCCACTCTACAGTGTCGCCTTCTTTCCAGCCTAGTTTTTCCAACATCGCCGGAGAGAACTGTATAAATTGATTGCCATCATCGTCTTCTTGTACTTCAATTAGTTCTGTCATATTATACATCCAAAAACTTTAGTTCAAACACATCAGCTTGAGGATCATGTCCTGCGTAACCACGTGGGTTACAAACAACCCTGGTCTCGCCTACAACATAATCAAATGGATCATGTGTGTGCCCGTGAGTCCACAGCTTGATCTGTGGGTGATCCATAATGAATTCACTCAAGTCACTGCTGTAGCCGCCGTTCATAAGGTCTTGCCCAATGTAACGTTCGTGCGTACTCAACTTTGTGGGTGCATGATGCCCAACAACCACAAATTTTTCGTCATGCATACCTTGGACGATGTTTTTTATGTAGGACAAACTATTTCGGTGCCTGCTCACAGTATGAGCGGGCCGCAGTTTAGTGTAACCCAATTCATCATTGCGGATGATACGGAAGTCGTTCATCATGTCTGCCAATGCATGAAGTGTCAGTGGATCACCTTTATTACAGTCAGTCCACAATGTACAACCTATAAAGGTATGCTCACCGATTGTTTTTATATCGTTTTCTAAAAAGTGTACATTGGGCAACTGGCCGCATTGAAAGCGCAGGTCATCCAAACTGCCCTTCCATTTGCCGTGATAGAATTCATGGTTGCCTGCAACATACATCACATGAGGAAACTCAAAACTACAACGCTTGAGGAAGTCACGGAATCGGACACTCATTAACATTTTGTGACCAAAGTTTTTCATGCCGCCTGGTGTGTATGGATCAGGACTAGGATGGTCGTGCATGTAGTCTGCAACCATGATGTCGCCCGACAGGATTAGAACCTCAGCACCCTCTGTGTTCTTGAGATTGATATCCTGGAACTCCAAATGAAGGTCACTGCACAATGCTATTTTCATGATAAGTCCAGTATTTTTTCTTTTTGCCTAGATAGATCTGCAATTAGTTCAGCATCATCACTGATCAACTTGATATCTCGTCCAGGCCACGTTGCATTAAATTTTTCTAGTATTTCTTTAAGATCTGCACCTTGGCATACAAACGCCATAGTTGAGTTATTGTAACAGAAATAAACATTGTTGTCAAACTCAACTCTGAGCTCCATGTTCGCAGCGTCTGAGGTCACAGGGTCCGCATCATCTTCTTGGGCCATGCGATTCAACATGCGATCAATGGCACGATTGATTGCCCACCGCAGAATCAACAAGGCTGCGACCATGCCTGCTACAAATACCAAAAAATATTCCATGTCAACCTCGCATGCTTTCCATTGTGATCATTTTGCCCAGTTCGCGTTCAAAGTCCTGATCTTCAGGCACAATGTACAGGCGATAATTGGTGCGGTCTGTTTTGCGGTCATAGTGTCGGAACGTCACAATGCGGCCACCAATGGCTGATCGCACAGTGATACTTAGCCCATCTTCTGAGTCTATGTCCGACGAGGATTTCAAAACAGCCCTGCTACTATTCCAGTGTAATTCAGGCGGCGCGTCTTGGGCACTGTTTACCCAGTTACGAAGTTTGAGTTTGAGCCAGTTCATGAGGCTTTCCTTTGTTTCAAATATTGTTCCCACTGCACCCACACGTTCCGTACCAAGAAACCCCAGTCTCGTTGCTTGGGCCCGGGCATGAACAAGGTCCAGCAAGTCACTGAGGGGTCCAGTTCAATGCGATGGTATGTGGTGGCTCGGGCAGTTCTAAAGCTACCAGGTCCGCACCACTTGGCAATCTCACCAATTTTCAGACCTTGTGCATTGAATTGAGGACGCCATTCCCAGTAGCCACCTCGAAGAATCAGGGTAGCAAAAGGCCAGGGATGATCATGCACATCATCAGGGTCGGATTTCAAGAACTTGTGCAGGAACACGTTGAATGGGAAACGATCTCTCTCTTTGAGAAACAGGTAGTAGCGTTCCAGGTAAGGTTCATTGGCTACACGGTCATACACAATGCGTTTGCGGCCCAATTTTTCTAGCAGTTTGAGAAACATAAAATCTCCTTTGCGTAGCAATTATACATGATTGCACCGTTAAGGTCAACAAAAAACCCGCCGAAGCGGGTTTTTCTGAACTAGTACTTGGGTACTAATTAAACGATGCCAAGCGACATTGCCTTGTATCCAGCAGCTACCAGCTTGCGGCTTGGAGTGCCAATTGCATATTCGGTAACGCGAACATGGTTGCCAGCAACACGGCTGTTGGCATAAACAGCATATCCGCCAGCACGAATGCGGCTGACTTCGGCGGAGATATTCTTGATGCCGAAACGCTTTTCAGCTTGACTAGCAGTCACAGTCTCGCCGCTGCGGAGGGCTGTGAACAATTTGAATGTTTTGGTGTTTTCGTTAAAACGCATGATAAAGTCTTTCTTTAAAAATTAGCCACTGTAAAGTTAAGCAGCTTGAATGTATTTTATAACAATATCATGCAACAATACAAGTGCATCTGATGAAATATTTGCCTAAACATGATTGTTTGGCAAAGTTAAACATACCTCTTTTTATTATCTACGCATATTTGCTAAATAGATTTACACAACTGAAACGGCGTAAATCATGTTATACATTATCACTTCAATCTCGGATGATCTCCAGAATCTTATCAAGGACGACCCGGTGCGCCCAGAAATCCAGCTGGAGGACCGTGTGAATTCCAACAGCAGAATCTACATTCTAAAAGATGATAATAAGACCCGGGCAGTGACTTGTGTAAAGTTCTTGAGTGATATTCCGGCTGCTGTGGAAGACATGGTCGGAGTAGTAGATAGTGCCACAACTGCAGTTTTTTATACCATTTGGAGTTATGCAGCAGGTGCAGGCCGCGACTTGATACTAGCTGCCCAACAGAGTATTGAGAGCGAGTTTCCGGGTATTCAGACCTATGTGACCTTGAGCCCAAAGACTGAAATGGCTCGAAAATTTCATTTGAGAAACGGTGCAGGAGTTTACCGAGAAAATCCCAACACCGTTAACTACATTTACAAGTAACAATTATTTCCACTTCAGCGCAAATGCCATGGCCTTGCGTGAATCGTTGAACTGCCAACAAGTGCCAAAATGCCCGTGTTTTTCACGCCAACCATTGGGACTGATACCGCGAGTGTTGCCGTAGTTGGCAACACACCAATCAAACATGGCGTCATAATCCGCAAAGGATTTCCTTTCGTCAATGGTGACCTCGTAGCGCCACTCTTTGCGATCTGCTCGTCGTTGCTTTGAATTCATTT
>Ga0114982_1001662_pt1 | contig 10427 bp, 8 predicted proteins | sample Shrwel_input2_FT_FD_87183 | JGI IMG/M metagenome (GOLD analysis project Ga0114982, IMG submission 87183) | Subsurface microbial communities from deep shales in Ohio, USA - Utica-3 well 1 S input2 FT | ecosystem: Environmental > Aquatic > Deep subsurface > Shale gas/oil reservoir > Produced... | reverse complement strand
ATTGCGTATTGAGGACTAAATCAATAGAAGAACTTCCTACAACTATAATTTTGGGCTGTTCTGCGCTTACTTTCATTGAAGTTTAATTTTTAGAAATTTTGAAATAGGTTTAAAATTTCAGCGTTTGGTCTACAACAAAATTAGTCTTTTTTTGTTTCGATAAGAATAATTATTCAGATTTTATTTCAATAAATTCTGTAATGATTTTAACCGGTTGATTTTCTGCACCAAAACCAATATAGCTTGCATAGAAACCTTCTCCATATCCTGTTTCGAAAGCAAAAATATTTCCTGGTTTTTCTTCGTCTGGTTTTAGGAAAGCAAATTGGTCAATCGCTCCATTTTCATCAAAGAAATGACCATGGAAAAACTCTTCGTAAATTCCCATAAAATCTGCTCCTTTTCTATGGAACAGTCTATTTTCTAGATGATTAAGACTATCCTGAGTTTCTGCATCCATAAAACAACCCATCCCCGATTCTACAGGATACCCGAAAATCTCTTCTCCTTGCAAATCTTCAATATGTTGACCTTCTGTAGTTGCCATTTTAAAAGAATCTACGTGTTCATTACTGAACACTATTTCTACATAAGCAATACAATTGCTATCTCTTTCTTTGTGTACAAAAACAGGAAAATCACCTACAGGAAAATGAATCACAAATTCCTTCATGTCATGAGTAATCAATGGGTCACAAGCGACTAACTTTCCGCTAGGAAGATTGATTTTTCCTGCCTCGAAAGTTTCTAGCATGGGATTTTCTACAAAATTTTTAGAAAAAAGTTTTGATATGTTTTCTAGGTGTGACATGATTCTGATGGATGTTTGATGTTAGAAACTAGATGCTGTCTCATGCAAAATGCAAAAGAGCACTTCACATCAGACTTCCAATCCCTACAATGTTTTTAATTTTTCTTCTAAAATTGCAATTTTATCTTGCGCATCTTTTTGTTTTTTGCGCTCATTTTCTACTACTTGAGCAGGAGCACCAGCAACAAATTTTTCGTTAGATAATTTCTTTTCTACCGAAATTAAGAATCCTTTTAAGTATTTTAGTTCTTCTTCTGTTTTTGCTTTTTCTTCGCCTAAATCAAGGTTTTCACTCAATGGAATGGAAACTTCTGTAGCTCCCACTAAGAAAGTGAAACTTGGTTTGTCTGTTTTATTTCCGAAATTAATTTCAGAGATGTTGGCTAATTTTTTCACCACCGCTTCATTTTCGAAAGCAACAGCATTGGTAAATAATTCTACGGCTTCTCTAGGCGAAATCCCTTTGCTTTGACGGTAATTTCTAACACCAGAAATCAATTCTTTAGCCGTTTCGAAGGCTTTTATATTTTCTTCGCTGAAAGGTTCTGCTTTTTTCTGTTGAGCAATTACCAAAGCTTCTTCTGCGCTTCTTTCTGAAATAGCTTGGTACAACTCTTCGGTTAAGAACGGCATGAAAGGATGCAATAATCTCATTAATTCTTCGAAGTAAACGATGGTTTTATCGTAAACTTCTTGAGAAATTCCTTCTCCATAATTGGGTTTGATGGCTTCTAAGTACCAAGCACAGAAATCGTCCCAAATCAGTTTATAAATCAAATGCAACGCATCAGAAATTCTGAATTTTGAGAATTGGTCATTGATTTCGGCAATGGTTTTATTCATTTGATTTCCGAACCATTCTATTGTTTGCAAATCTGCTTCATTGGCTGGTTTATCTTCTTTTTTCCAACCTTGAATGAGTCGGAAAGCATTCCAGATTTTAGTCGCGAAGTTTCTTCCTTGCAGCATTAAGTCTTCATCAAAAAGCAAGTCATTTCCAGCAGCAGAACTCAATAAAATTCCTACTCTTACTCCATCTGCACCATATTTTTCAATCAATTCTATAGGGTCTGGAGAATTTCCGAGCGATTTCGACATTTTTCTGCGTTGCTTATCCCTTACAATTCCTGTAAAATATACATTTTTAAAAGGAACTTCGCCTTTAAATTCTAATCCTGCCATAATCATTCTGGCTACCCAGAAGAAAATAATGTCTGGACCAGTTACCAAGTCAGAAGTCGGATAATAATACTTGATGTCTTCATTGTTTTCGTCTAACATTCCATCAAAAACGGACATAGGCCATAACCAAGAAGAGAACCATGTATCTAGAGCATCTTCGTCTTGTTTTAAGTTGTCAGTTGTTAGTTGTTGGTTGTTGGTTTTTTCTTTGGCTAAAACCAAAGCTTCTTCTATATTTTCGGCAACTACATAATCCTCACTTCCTTCTCCGTAATAATACGCTGGGATTTGTTGGCCCCACCACAATTGACGAGAAATATTCCAATCACGGATGTTTTCCATCCAATGTCTGTAAGTATTTTTAAATTTTTCTGGGTGGAACTTCACCTCATCATTCATTACTACATCCAAAGCTGGTTTCGCAATTTCAGACATTTTCAGGAACCATTGTTGAGAGATTTTTGGTTCAATTACAGCTCCAGTTCTCTCAGAAGTTCCTACTTTATTTACATAATCTTCGGCTTTTACCAAAAGATTATTTTCTTCTAATTCTTTTGCAATCAGTTTTCTAACCTCAAATCTATCTTTTCCGTTGTAATGCAAACCGTGTTCATTCAGTTTACCATCATCATCTAATGCATCAATCATTGGCAAATTATGCTTTTGTCCGATTTCGTAGTCATTGATATCATGTGCAGGAGTGATTTTCAACGCTCCAGTTCCGAATTCCATGTCTACATATTCATCTTCAATAATTGGAATGACTCTATTTACAATCGGAACGATTACATTTTTACCTTTCAGATGCGCATATTTTTCATCATTTGGATTTACACAAACCGCTACGTCACCGAAAATAGTTTCTGGACGAGTGGTAGCCACAGAAATAAACTCTTCAGAACCCTCAATTTTATATTTAAGGTACCAAAGTTTCCCATTGAGTTCTTTATAAATTACCTCTTCATCAGAAATATTGGTTTTGGCTTCTGGATCCCAGTTCACCATTCTATAACCTCTGTAAATCAAACCTTTATTGTATAAATCAACGAAAGATTTGATGACTTGAGCAGATAATTTAGGTTCCATTGTGAAACGCGTTCTGTCCCAATCACAAGAACAACCTAATTTCTTTAACTGTTCAAGAATTGTTCCGCCATATTTATGCGTCCAATCCCAAGCGTGAACTAAAAATTCATCTCGGGTAATATCAGACTTATTAATTCCTTCAGATTTCAGTTTTGCCACCACTTTAGCTTCAGTAGCGATAGAAGCGTGGTCTGTTCCCGGAACCCAAAGTGCATTAAATCCTTGCATTCTGGCTCTTCTGACCAAAACATCTTGAATGGTATTGTTTAGCATGTGTCCCATGTGAAGAATACCCGTCACGTTTGGTGGCGGAATTACAATCGTATAAGGAGGTCTGTTATCTGGAGTAGAATGAAAATAATTATTTTCTAACCAGTAATTGTACCATTTCTGTTCTGTTTCCTGAGGATTATATTTTTCTGAAATTTGCATAAAATTTTAAATAAAAATGAGTTTGGCTTGTAATTTGCAAAAATACGATAAAATGTGAATTTTTAAATGGTTAAAGCTCTTCTTTTTGAGAATTTTGGAATAAGAATCAGACAAAGTAAAATAATAAAGAAGAATTTGGATTTAATTACAGAATTTATTTATAATTTTGAACTTTAATTTACAACAAAAAACTTTCTAAATATGAAAAAATTTATGGGCGGTTTGTTGCTTATCGGAGGTTTTGTTTTCTCTTCTGCACAAACTATTTCTTTTGAAAAAACAACTATTGATTACGGTACTGTTCCTGTAAATGCAGATGGAAACAGAGTTTTTACTTTTAAAAATACTGGTGACAAGCCTTTAATCCTTTCTAACGTACAGCCAGGTTGTGGTTGCACCGCTTCTGAATGGCCAAAAGAACCAGTGATGCCTGGAAAATCTGCACAGATTAAAGTTCATTACAACACTGCAAATGCTGCCCCTTTCAAAAAATCTATCGATGTATTTTCTAACGACCCCGTAAACGGAAGAATCGTTCTTTACATTCAAGGAAAAGTAGAAGGAAATGCAAAAGAAGCAGAAGTAAAAAATACTTCTGACCAGAAAAAACTTTAGCTCCTAAAAAATAATTCTTTTTAAAATTATTATACAAAAACCGACTTTAACCCGTCGGTTTTTTTTATTATCTTTAGTTGAACAAAATATTTCATAAAATGGACACCAATTTCACCGATAACTTTCTTGTAAAAGAAAATCAAGAATTCAATCTCAAAGATTTCAACACCGATTATAAAGGCGAACTGACCAAAGAAGAAGGTCAAAAAATGCTCGAGGCAGAGAAGAAAAAACTTTACGAACTTCAAGAAAAGCTTTACGCAGATGGCAGTCAATCACTTTTGGTAGTGATACAAGCGATGGATGCTGCCGGAAAAGACAGTTTGATAGAACATGTTTTCGGTGGAGTAAATCCGCAAGGTTGTGAAGTGACCAGCTTTAAAACGCCAACTTCTAAAGAATACAATCATGATTTCATCTGGAGGCATTATTTGGCTTTACCAGAAAAAGGGAAAATAGGGATTTTCAACCGAAGTCATTACGAAAGTGTTTTGGTGTGTAAAGTGCATCCTGAATATAATCTAAGTGAAAAAGTTTGGAAATCTACTGATGAAATCGATGAAAAATTCTGGAAAAATAGATACGAAAGCATCAAAGATTTCGAAAAACATATCTCAAGAAATGGTACAAAAATTGTGAAAATTTTCCTTCACGTATCCAAAGAAGAGCAGAAAAAACGTTTCCTAGACCGAATTGCTGAACAAGAAAAAAATTGGAAATTTTCTATTGGCGACTTAAAAGAACGTGCTGTTTTCGATCAATACATGAAGGCTTACGAAGAAGCCATTTCTGAAACCAGTAAAGAACATGCGCCTTGGTTTGTGATTCCTGCGGATAAAAAATGGTTTGCAAGAGTGGCCGCTATACAAATTATTATAGAAACACTAGAAAAAATGAATCTACAATATCCTACACTTTCAGAAGAAGAGAGAGCAGGACTGGATGATGCGAAAAAGCAGTTGGAAGCAGAATAAAAACCCACGAGAAAAACGATAAGCCGGATTCTGTTTCCCGATGAATCGGGACGCTTGTTATTTATCTACGGTTTACATTACTGCAAACCTTGAGCTGGTTACCCCTCGATTTTCGGAGCGAGCTACTCCTATTTTTAGATTGCTCTAAAAAGCATCGATATACTTACCATTGCATCGCATAGAGTTTACCTGGTTTCACTACAGCCGAACTGTACTTGCTTTCTGTTGCACTTGTCCTCGTCTCACGACGGAAGGCTGTTAACCTTTATGCTGCTCTGTGATGTCCGGACTTTCCTACTCCAATTTCTTGGAATCAACAAGCTGTTTTTCTCGTGGAGTGCAAAGATACGGAAATTTTGAATGTTAGATATTAGATGTTAGATGTTAGATGCTAGATGATAGATGATGGATGTTGGAATATTGTAGAATGTATTTTATCATCCTGAAACCCTTTCTGCGTTTTATAAATTCCTCAAAAAACGCAGAAAGGGTTGGTTGTCTTTTTTTACTGAAAGTTATTTTAAAAGAAATTGGTTTCTAAAAATCCATAAACTTGCGCCCCGAGTTGAGTGGAGCTCTTTTTGTTTTTTGTCATTCTGAGCGAAGTGGAAGAATCTAAAAAACAAAAAAGCGGGAGCGGAACGAGAAACCTAACGAAGTGGTTCGATGACTTTAGGATTCAAATTTGGCGCCCAAGAAAAAATTGTGTTTTCACATTCATTAATGAGCGCATTTTCTTATCTTCGTTCTTTAATTTCTAAAAAATTGGATTCTAAACAAAAAGAATTTTCTAAGTTGGTTAAGGAAAATCAGGGGCTTATTATAAAAGTCTCCAGATTATATACCAATTCTCTGGAAGATGAACAGGATCTTTTTCAAGAAATTGTGTTACAACTTTGGCGCAGTTACGACTCATTCAAAGGACAGTCCAAAATTTCTACTTGGATGTACAGAGTAGCGCTTAATACGGCCATTACGCTTTTCCGAAAGAAAACGAAATCTCCTCAAACTGATGAGTTGATGGATTTTCATCACAGAGATTACGTGGAAGATGATGACGAAAAGCAACAACAAATTACCCTGCTTTATAAGGTGATTAAAATGCTCCCAAAAGTAGAACGTGCGATTGTGATGATGTATTTAGACGATTTACCTTACCGTGATATTGCAGAAAACCTAGGGATTACGGAAGTAAATGCCCGTGTAAAAATGAATAGACTCAAAAAAACGCTTAAAGAATTGATGACTCAACATGCTTAATGAAGATTTCAATATAGACCAATTTAAAAAATCTTGGCAGGAACAACCCGTTTCTGATGTGTATAACACGTCTGAAATAGAAGGAATGCTCAATAAAAAATCTACCAACTATGTAAAATATATTTTCTGGATAAGTTTGGCAGAATTTTTATTTTTCGCCATTGTTGGGATTTGTACGATTTTTTCTACCCAAAGAAGCAATAGTTTTACTAATATTTTAGAAAAACTAGGCGTACAAATGAATGATGATGTGGAAATGAATTTTGAGCATCTTTATTTTGCCTTGAAAGTCTTTAGTTTACTGATTACCGCGATTTTTGTTTTTCTTTTTTACAGAAATTACCTAAAAATTAAGGTAGAATGCAATTTGAAAAATTTTATTCTTCAGATTATCAAGTTCAAAAGAACCGTCAACTTATTTATCTTCACCAATATTGGCTTATTGATTGTTTTTTCGGGTATTATTACTTATTTCATTATGAATGTGCTTCAAGCTCAAAACATTCATTTAAACCAAGCCACTTTGATAGGATTTATTACAGGAATTGTAATTAGTATTGGTTTAGGCGTCCTCCTGATTTGGTTATATTACAGAATTGTTTACGGAATTATTATGAGCAGACTGAGCAGAAATCTAGAGCAATTGCAAGATATAGAAAATGAAAAAGGACAATAGTAAATGGCCTTTGATTGGAATAGGCATTATTGGTTTTATATTTCTTTCGTTAGGTGTTTTATTATATATAAAAAAACAAAGTTTTTTAGGAGTAGCCATTGCTTCTTTAATGGGAATTAGCTTTATATATGTTCTTATTTCTGAAATTATCTATCGAAAAAAATCTAAAATAATTATTAATGAAAAACTAGTTTCAGAAAAAACAATTATAAAACAATCTCTTGAAACATTTTTATTTAATTTTTTATCCAATCTTGCAATTACCATCTTTGGTGGATATTTAATTTATATTTCTGAATTTAGTTTTCTTCTTCTAAATTTCAATTTTTTATTTCTTATAGGTTTACTTTTTGTTGCGTATTATGGATTCTTATGTTTAAAAAATGTTTATTATTTTTTTTATAGGAAGAAACACTTAATTATTTCCGACCAAGGAATTGAATTAAATCAAAAATTATATTCTTGGTCAGAAATTAAAAATGAAAGAATCATAGAAAAAGAAGAATATTCTTATAAATACACTTATATGATAAAATACTTTAGCTTTAAAACTAAAGGAAACCTTCACGAATTTAAACTAGAAGATTATCATATAACAGATACTGAACTCGTACAATTGCTTAAAATATACCGAAATCGCACATCAAAAAACAACACCATGAATACTCAACCAAATGATTTTGAATCTATTTTAAATTATGAAGAATATTTAGACCTAAGTTTAGAAGAAGGAGAAAAATATTTAAAAAAAGTAAGAGAAATTGCCGAAGAAGAAAGAAATGAAATTGAATCTTATTTAATTACCTCAACAATAAATTCTACAAGTCAACATTCATTAATTTATTCTGCTTTAACAGAAGATTTCCCAAAATGGAAAACGCTTTTATCAAATGAATTTATCAGACTTTTTGAACAAGCTAAAAAAAGCAGTAACTATGAGGATATTTTTGAGGCATTAGATGAAATTATGCCAAATGAATGTCCAAACTCTGAAGAAGTAAAAAAAGTTGTCTACTATTTATATAATGAACTTAATAATTCTAATAAAAAGATTCGCCATAAAGCAATATGGTACATTTCTTTTTGGTTAGATGAAGACAACTACCACAAATTTCCAGAAATAATAAATAGAGTAAAAGAAAAATTAAATGATAATTATTGGAAAATACGTTGGATGGCCAATAATGTTCTAATGGATTATCCTAATGTAAATCGAGAAGAAATTAAATTAAATTTTTGGGACAAAATAAAAAGTAAATACGGAAATCCATATTCAATAGATTAACAAAAACCTTCAGTTAATGCTGAAGGTTTTTTATTATAATTCTTTTCTCAATCTCGCGACTGGAATATTGAGTTGTTCTCTGTATTTCGCGATGGTTCTTCTGGCAATGTTGTATCCTTTTTCCTTCAAAACATCTACCAAAGCGTCGTCTGTCAATGGTTTTCTCTTGTCTTCATGACTGATGACTTCTTGCAAGTGATTTTTAATTTCCTTGGTCGAAACTTCTTCGCCATCATCATTGGTCAATGAATCTGAAAATAAATTTTTGAGCAAAATAATTCCACTTGGCGTGTCTGCATATTTGCTTTTCACTACTCTAGAAATGGTAGAAATATCAAATCCTGTGATATCTGCTACATCTTTCAGAATCATCGGTTTGATGTTTTTTTCATCTCCCGTTAAGAAATATTCTTTCTGTAATTTTACAATCGCAGAAATGGTTTGCATTAGCGTATTTTGTCTCTGGTTAATGGCATCTATATACCATTTTGCAGCATCTAACTTTTGTTTGATGAAAAGTGCGGCCTGTTTATGTTCCGCAGAGTTTTTATCATGAGAATAGGTGCTTAAAATTTCTTTGTATTCCTCAGAAACTCTAAGTGTAGGTGCGTTTCTACTGTTTAGAAGTGGTAAAACTTGTCCATCTTTTATTTGAATCACAAAATCTGGAATAATTTCTTGATTGATGGTAATGGTTTGTGTATCAAAATTCCCGCCTACTTTTGGAGACAATTTAGAAATCACTTCCAGTGCATCTTTTAAATCTTCTTCTTCTATATCATATTTATTGATGATTTTGCTGTAATGTTTATTGGTTAAAGCATCGAACTGATGTCTTAAAATATTACCCGCTAAAATCACCGATTTATCTCTGCTTACTTTTTTCTCAATTTGCAATAAAAGACATTCTTGTAAATCTCTCGCTCCTACTCCAGCTGGATCAAGTTTTTGAACATAATTTTCTAGAATTTCCTTTACTTTTTCTTGAGTGGTATAAATCCCTTGCGAAAAAGCCAAATCATCTACAATAGCTTTAATCTCACGTCTCAAATATCCGTCATTATCTAGATTTCCGATGATGTATTCTGCAATTTTCAGGTCTTCATCGTCTATACTAGACAAGTGGATTTGCTCCATCAAATAATCATACAAAGACTGTCCTTCTGTTAATAAACTTTCATTATCAAAATCTTCGTCATCTGCAGAATAATTGCTAGAAGCGCTTTTATAAGAAGGTTCATCATCATACAAATATTCATCTACATCAAAATCAGTATCTATGCTTTCGTTTCCTTCACTTTCGTAATCCGAGTCTAGACTGCTAAAATCGTCCTCATCACCACTGTCTTCTTTAACGACTTCCAAGGCAGGATTTTCTTCTAACTCACGCTCTAGCTCTTCCTGAAACTCAAGCGTATGAAGCTGTATCAACTTCATCAACTGAATTTGCTGAGGAGCTAATTTTTGTCCTAATTTTATTTGTAGGTTTTGTTTGAGCATTGTTTATTATTTAGAAATTCAAAATTATCAATTTGAATTTTTGGAGTGTTATATTTTTAAAAATTATTTTTATAAAATTTATTTATCGGTTTTTCTTTTGATAGTGTGTTTAAATTTCAATACCGCAAAATTGAGTTCTACTGTGGTTTCTGTATCTGTAGTTTTCATTTCTTCTCCCAATATATCAGAAATAATTTCACCACTTTTCTGCATCAAAGATTTTTGTTCACTTTCATCTTTCAATTCTGCCAATTCTGAAACAGTACGAGATAATTCTCTAATTTTTGTAAACGTTTCAATAATTGCGATGGTCGTTTGTGTTGCTTTTTGACTTTTCAAAATCGTAGCCAACATATATAAACCCTTTTCTGTAAAAGCTTTTGGCAAAACTCTAGATTTTGACGACCATTTTGTGGTGGAAATTTTCCACCGCAAATCTTCAACTTCCTGTTTATCAAGTTCAAAAACATATCCTTCTGGAAATTTATCAGGATTATTTTTTACGGACTTGTTAATATCTCTTGTTTCTACTCCATACAATTCTGCTACATCACTATCGATAATTACTTTTTCATTTCTCAAGGTAATTATCTTTTCCTCGATGTT
>Ga0114982_1001660_pt1 | contig 10431 bp, 12 predicted proteins | sample Shrwel_input2_FT_FD_87183 | JGI IMG/M metagenome (GOLD analysis project Ga0114982, IMG submission 87183) | Subsurface microbial communities from deep shales in Ohio, USA - Utica-3 well 1 S input2 FT | ecosystem: Environmental > Aquatic > Deep subsurface > Shale gas/oil reservoir > Produced... | reverse complement strand
CTTTTAATAACGGTGCCAGAATCTCGGTATACCAACCTGAACCAGGTGCAATTTCCACCACGGTACTTTTTGGCGTCACTTCAAAGAAGCTTAAGGTTTCAACCGGATGGCGATGTACATCGCGGGCTTTATTGCCGCTGCTGCGGACCGGATGATTGACCGCTGCTTTGATGGCAGCTTCATCGGCCTGGACAATGAAACTTGGTGCGGCGGAAAATAACAGGGTGGAGATAACAACGAACGGGGTCAAAGCTTTCATGCGTTAGATCCTTATTGTTGAGAAGGCGCTAGTTTAGCAAAGCTGCCCCAGCTTTGCAGTGACAAACTGATATTTGTCACTGATGATACGACCAGTAGGTTTTTTCTGCAAAACGGATGTCCGGACTGCTGAATTTACTGCACAGCTGGCATTTCCTTATGCTAAAATGCCGCTCTTTTTTCAGTCGCTATGCTTTTTTTCGGGATGTTACTGTATGACAGATCAAATCCGCATCGTGCTGGTTGGCACTACCCATACCGGCAATATGGGCTCAGTGGCCCGGGCGATGAAAACCATGGGTTTGAGCCAGCTGGTGCTGGTATCGCCAAAAGAATTGCCCGATGGTCAGGCCTATGCCTTAGCAGCCGGTGCCAGTGAAGTGCTGGCCAAAGCGCGGGTGGTGGATAATCTGGCGGAGGCCATCAGTGATTGTGGTTTGATTGTTGGCGCCAGTGCCCGTTCCCGAACCTTATCCTGGCCAATGCTGGAACCCCGTGAATGTGGCGAAAAAGCTGTGCTTGAAGCCAAACAAAAACCGGTGGCGCTGGTGTTTGGTCGCGAAAGTAGTGGTCTGAGCAATGAAGAATTACAGTTATGTAACTACCATGTCTGTATTCCGGCCAATCCGGAATACAGCTCGCTGAATCTGGCGATGGCGGTGCAGATTGTGGCTTATGAAGTGCGGGTCGCGGCGTTGGCGCAGCGTCCGGTCCAGCCTGAGATTGAACAGGCGCACTATCCAACCTCAGAACAAATGGAACGGTTTTATCTGCATCTGGAAGAAACGCTGAACGACACCGGTTTTATTATCAAACAACATCCGGGGGTGGTGATGACCAAGTTAAAAAGATTGTTTACCCGGGCGCGGCCGGAAGAGGCCGAGTTAAATATTTTGCGCGGGATCCTGACATCCATCCAGCGTAAGCAGCAACAGCCCGAATAACCCTGTAGCCATGGTCTTCAGGACCTGGCAGAAGATTGCAAAGTAACGCCAACTGGCAAAGGACAGGATGATGTTTGCAGGTATCAGAGAAGACATTAAAAGTGTATTTGAGCGGGATCCGGCGGCGCGCAGTTTTTTCGAAGTGCTGACCAATTATCCGGGTCTGCATGCCATTTGGTGGCATCGGCTAAACCACAAACTCTGGACCGCTGGCTGGAAATGGTTGGCGCGGTTTTTAAGTACGCTGGCCCGCTGGCTGACCGGGGTGGAAATTCATCCGGGCGCCCGCATTGGCCGCCGTTTTTTTATTGACCACGGTATGGGGGTCGTCATCGGTGAAACCGCTGAAATTGGCGATGACGTCACTTTGTATCACGGGGTGACTTTAGGCGGCACCAGCTGGAATCCGGGTAAACGTCACCCGACGCTTGGCAATAATGTCGTCATTGGCGCTGGCGCTAAGGTGCTGGGCCCGCTGTACGTTGGCGAAAATGCCAGGATTGGTTCGAATGCGGTGGTGGTGAAAGATGTGCCTTCAGGCGCCACTGTGGTGGGCATCCCGGGTCGTATCGTCGCCAAGCAAGACGCGAATGTCAGTGAGCAGCGGCAGCATCTGGCGAAAAAATTTGGCTTTGACGCTTATGCGGTGGCCAGTGACAATCCGGACCCGGTCGCTAATGCCATTGGCCGGATGCTGGATCATATTCATTGTCTGGACAACAAAGTGGCAGAGCTGTGCCAGAGCATTAATGAGCTTGGTGGCAATGTCTGTCAGGCCGTGCCGGTGATGGATATTAAAGATGAAGCCTTTCTGGCCGCTGAGCGGGAAGCGGCAGAACAACGCCGCAAGGCGCACGAAGAATTTGATCCGACCATTTAGCAGCACCGGCTGAGCTGACTGTCAGCAATACCTGACTGTTTTAGTCGGATTAATACTTGACTAAATCAGTCAGGAATGTACAATTTGCGCCATTCTGTGGTCAAAGTTCAGGACATCAAGATGAGGTTAACATCAAAAGGACGTTATGCGGTCACTGCAATGCTGGATGTTGCCTTGCATACCAATAGCGGCCCAGTGCCACTGGCCGATATTTCGGCACGGCAGGAAATTTCCTTATCTTATCTTGAACAATTATTTGCCCGGTTACGTAAACAAGGTCTGGTCTGCAGTGTCCGCGGCCCAGGTGGTGGTTACCAGTTGGGTCGGCCTGCCAGTGAAATCTCAGTTTCTGAAGTGATCAGTGCTGTCGATGAATCTGTCGATGCGACCCGTTGCCAGGGCAAATCAGATTGCCAGGGCGGCGCTAAGTGTCTGACCCACACTTTGTGGAGTGACCTGAGTACCCGGATTGAAGATTTTCTGACCCAAATCACTTTGGGCGAGTTGGTCAGCCAGAATGATATTCAGCGTGTGGCCAAGCGGCAGGACAGCCGCAAGTTAAAGAACCCTGACACTGAAATTGAAGTCAGCTGCCAGTTGTAAACAGCAGACGGAGCAGAACATGAAGCTACCTATTTATTTAGATTACGCCGCCACGACACCTGTCGACCCAAGGGTTGCGGAAAAAATGATGCAATATTTGACGATGGATGGTCAGTTTGGTAACCCGGCTTCCCGCTCGCACCGTTTTGGCTGGCAGGCAGAAGAAGCAGTTGAAATCGCCCGTAGCCAGATCGCTGATTTAGTCCAGGCCGATCCACGTGAAATCGTGTTTACTTCCGGCGCGACCGAATCAAACAACCTGGCTATCAAAGGTGCAGCGCAGTTTTATCATAAAAAAGGTAAACACCTGATCACCTGCAAAACTGAGCACAAAGCGACGCTGGACACCATGCGGGCGCTGGAGCGTGAAGGTTTTGAAGTGACCTATCTGGATGTCGAAGCCGATGGTTTACTGGATCTGGGCAAACTGACCGCCGCGATTCGCCCTGATACTACGGTGATCAGCGTGATGATGGTGAACAATGAAATTGGTGTGATTCAGGATATCGCCGCTATTGGTGAACTGTGCCGCAGCAAAGGCATCGTTTTCCATGTCGATGCGGCCCAGGCTGCAGGTAAAGTTGACATTGACCTGAGCACTTTAAAAGTGGATCTCATGTCGTTTTCGGCGCATAAAATTTATGGACCTAAAGGCATTGGTGCACTCTATGTGCGACGCAAGCCGCGGATCCGGTTAGAAGCGCAAACGCACGGTGGTGGTCATGAACGTGGTATGCGTTCAGGCACTTTACCAACGCACCAGATCGTCGCGATGGGTGAAGCATTCCGGATTGCCAAAGAAGAAATGGCTGCCGAAAATGCCCGTTTTGCCGTGTTGCGTCAGCGTTTACTGGATGGCGTGAAAGACATCGAACAGGTGTTTTTAAATGGTCACCCAGACCAGCGGGTGCCAGGTATTACCAATATCAGCTTTAACTATGTGGAAGGTGAGTCTCTGATTATGGCACTGAAAGATATCGCAGTGTCTTCAGGTTCAGCCTGTACTTCTGCCAGTCTGGAGCCTTCGTACGTGTTGCGGGCGCTGGGCTTAACCGATGAACTGGCGCACAGTTCAATCCGTTTCAGTATCGGCCGGTTTACCACTGAAGAACAGATTGACCACACCATTAAAATTGTCCACGAAGCGATTGATAAGCTTCGGGCTATGTCGCCGCTGTGGGACATGTACCAAGACGGTATCGATTTAAATACAGTGGCCTGGGTGGCACACTGATCCAATCCGGACAGGTTCACCCTTTGGCGCCCGTGCCAGTCGCGGGCTGTGCAGATTAACGAGGTAAAGCACCATGGCATACAGCGAAAAAGTCATTGATCACTACGAAAACCCGCGCAACGTTGGCGGTTTTGCCAAAGATGATCCAACAGTAGCCACAGGTATGGTCGGCGCGCCGGCTTGCGGCGACGTGATGAAGTTGCAAATCAAAGTGAATGCCGAAGGTATCATTGAAGATGCCAAATTCAAAACTTATGGCTGTGGTAGCGCTATTGCGTCCAGTTCACTGGTGACTGAATGGGTGAAAGGCAAAAGTCTGGATGAAGCTGCCCAGATTAAAAACACCGACATCGCACAGGAACTGGCGTTGCCACCGGTGAAAATTCACTGCTCAATTCTGGCTGAAGACGCGATTAAAGCGGCGATCGCAGATTACAAAACCCGGCACGGGGGCTGAGACATTATGGCGATTTCGATGACAGCAGCGGCTGCTGACCGGGTTCGCAGCTTTCTCAGCAACAGAGGCAAAGGCATTGGCTTGCGGGTCGGTGTCAAAACCACCGGCTGTTCAGGTCTGGCTTATGTGCTGGAGTTTGTCGATGAACTCAATGAAGATGATCAGGTGTTTGCACATGACGATCTGAAGTTGATCGTCGATGGCAAAAGCCTGGTTTATATCGACGGCACCCAGCTGGATTTTGTCAAAGAAGGCCTGAACGAAGGTTTTCAGTTTAACAACCCTAACGTCAATGGCGAATGTGGGTGTGGTGAAAGTTTTACTGTGTAATCTGGCGGTCTGATGAACTATTTCCAGCTGTTTCAGCTGCCGGCTCAGTTTGAGCTGGATTTAACTGAACTGGGTACCCGTTATTTAGAGCTGCAACGGAATTTTCATCCGGACAATTTTGCTGCTGGTTCCGAGCGGGACCGGCTGTTGGCGGTCCAACAAGCGGCCAATATCAACGACGCTTATCACAGTCTGAAACAACCTTTACTCAGAGCCGAGCATGTGTTGGCACTGCGTGGGGTGAAAATCAGCCATGAGCAACGTAGTTTTACCGATACTGTATTTTTAATGCAGCAGATGGAATTACGTGAGTTATTGGCTGATATTCTGCATTCCAGCGATCCTTATGTGTTGATCGACGAAGCAGAACAACAAATTCAAATGCAAAAAAAGCTGTTACTCAGACAGTTAGCCGAAGCACTTGCCGCTAATCAGCACGAGCAGGATTTACTGGCGGCTGATATAATCCGCAAACTTAAATTTTTCTTTAAACTGCAGCAAGAGCTGGAGTTAACTGAACAGCAACTACAAGACTAAATCCCATTATGGCTTTATTACAAATCGCTGAACCCGGCCAAAGCGCCGCGCCGCATCAACATAAGTTAGCGGCTGGTATCGATCTTGGCACCACCAATTCACTGGTCGCCACTGTGCGCAGTGGTGAAGTCAGTACGCTGTCAAACGCGGCTGGCGAAGATATGGTGCCTTCCGTGGTCCGTTATACCGCTGACCAGGTGGTGGTTGGCAAAGCGGCGATGGCTGCGGCGGTGGCTGATCCGGAAAATACCGTGATTTCAGTCAAACGCCTGATGGGACGCGGTTATCAGGAAACCCAGGCGCAAAGTCAGAAATTACCGTACCGGCTGGTCGATCAGCAAGGTTTAGTGGCAATTGACACTGTGCAGGGCATTAAAAATCCGGTGGAAGTGTCGGCAGAAATTCTGGCGACCCTGGCCGATACTGCCAGTCAGACGCTGGGTGGTGAACTTACTGGTGTGGTGATTACCGTTCCGGCTTATTTTGATGATGCCCAGCGCCAGGCCACTAAAGATGCAGCGCGTCTGGCGGGTCTGAATGTGTTGCGGCTGCTGAATGAGCCGACAGCGGCGGCCCTTGCCTATGGGTTAGATTCAGGTCAGGAAGGGGTGGTCGCGGTTTATGATTTAGGCGGCGGCACTTTTGATATTTCCATTTTGCGGCTTAAGCGTGGTGTATTTGAAGTCATGGCCACAGGCGGTGACTCAGCGCTTGGCGGTGATGATTTTGATCATGCGATTGTCAGCTGGTTGCAGCAGCAAAGCGGTGAAACTGAACTGAGCCATCAAAGTCTGCGTCAGCATTTGCAACTGGCCAGAAGTTTGAAAGAGCAACTCACCACGGCTGACAGTGTCAGTTTTGAATTAACCACTGCCAGTGGCGCCTTGGCGTTGACATTAAGCCGGGAAAAATTCGACAGTCTGGTGCTGCAACTGGTCAGAAAAACCATTCGGGCCTGTAAACAAAGTTTACGCGATGCCGGTATCGAAGCCGCGGATGTGGTCAAAGTGGTGCTGGTTGGCGGCTCGACCCGGGTGCCGCTTGTCCGGCAACAAGTTGCAGAGTTTTTTGCCACTGAACCCTTGACGTCGATTGATCCGGATAAAGTGGTGGCTATTGGCGCCGCTATTCAGGCCAACGTGCTGGTTGGCAATAAATCGGATACAGATACGTTATTACTCGATGTGATCCCGCTGTCATTAGGGCTGGAAACCATGGGGGGATTGGTGGAAAAAATCATTCCACGCAATACCGTGATCCCGGTTGCCAGAGCCCAGGAGTTCACCACCTTTAAAGATGGTCAGACCGCGATGTCGTTGCATGTGCTGCAAGGCGAGCGCGAGCTGGTGGCGGATTGTCGTTCGCTGGCACAATTTAATCTGACCAATATCCCACCTATGGCTGCTGGTGGTGCGCATATTCGCGTGACGTTCCAGGTCGATGCCGATGGTTTACTCAGCGTCACGGCGCAGGAAAAATCCAGTGGTGTCAGTGCCAGTATCCAGGTGAAACCTTCTTATGGTTTATCGGATGATCAAGTGGCGACGATGATCCAAAGCTCGATGCAATACGCCAGACAAGATATGCAATTGCGGTTATTGCGTGAACAGCAGGTTGAAGCCAGTCGGGTGTTTGAGGCTGTGAGTGCTGCCATTGCCGCCGATGCGCATCTGTTGTCGGCCAGCGAATTAAAGCAAATTGAACAGGCGTTGTCGGCATTACAGCAACTGAGCCTGAGCGATGACACTGCCGCCATTAAAGCGGCTATTGATCAGACCAATCATATCACCGACGAGTTTGCCGCCCGCCGGATGGATCATTCAATCCGGCAGGCCCTGCAAGGGCACAAAGTTGACGAGGTGTAACATGCCACAAATTATCTTTTTACCCCATGCTGAACTTTGCCCGGAAGGCGCGGCATTATCTGCCGAAAAAGGCGAGACTGTGCTGGATGTGGCGCTACGCAATGGGATTGCCATTGAGCACGCCTGCGAGAAATCCTGTGCCTGTACCACTTGCCATGTCATCGTCCGTGAAGGTTTTCGCAGTCTGAATGAAAGTGATGAACTGGAAGAAGACATGCTGGATAAAGCCTGGGGTTTAGAGCCTGAATCCCGTTTAGGTTGTCAGGCCCGGATCGCTGATGAAGACTTGGTGGTCGAGATCCCAAAATACACTGTCAACATGGTCAGTGAAGGTCATTAAGCTATTTTTCCCGCCTTTGTAAGTCAAATAGGTCCTGCCTTGTTGGTCTGGACCTTTAATTGATACGTTTTGTTTACATCATTGTAAATCATTGAAACTTAATATAAAGTTTGTCGCCTGTTATTTTTAGCATTTCAGGGAACTAAATTTATAGTTCTGAATTCGCTGGTTTTTTTTAGGTTGTTGACTACGCTAGTCATAGCTGAGCTCATTTTGACAGGAGATTTTTAATGAACAAAACCAGGTTAGCAACCCTTGTTGCCTTAACTTGTTACGCAGGCGTCGTTGGCGCTGAAGTCACCATCAATGGCTTTGCTTCGATCAAGGCTGGCATGGCCAGTAATGGTGATACGCTGTATGGCTACACCGATGATATCGACTTTAAAAACGAAAGTTTATTCGCGGTGCAGGTGCAATCTGATCTGGGTGAAAAACTGTCAGTAACCGCTCAGTTGCTGGCGCGGGGTGTGAATGATTTTGACGCTGAATTTGAATGGGCCTTTCTGACCTACCAAATCAATGAAAGCTGGCGGTTAAATGCCGGCCGGTTGCGCACTCCATTTTATAAATATTCAGATTTTCGTGACGTTGGTTATGCCTATGACTGGCTCAGAACGCCACAAAGCGTGTATGACTTAGGCTTTAATACCATTGAAGGCTTGTCCTTATACCACAGCACCAGTTTTGGCGATATTCAATCCAATTTGCAATTTGTGTTTGGTGCTTATGATGGCGATGCCCGGGTGTTAGGCACTCAGGCGCCAGCGCAAATTGATCAAATCACCGGCATCAGTTGGGAACTCAGTCAGGATTGGATTGCCTTTCGGCTGGCGTATTTGGTCGGGGACGTCAGTATTCAATCCGCTCAACTCAGTGGCTTGACCAATACCCTGAATACGCTCGGTTTAACCGCCGTCAGCAAAGACATTGATTTTGATAAAGACCAGGGCAGTTTCTTCGGTTTAGGTCTGAATATCGACCGCAATGACTGGTTACTGGTCAGTGAATATACCCATGTTGAAGTCAAAGACAGCTTTTATGCTGAGCAAGATTCTTATTATGTCTCGCTTGGCCATCGTTTTGGCAGTTACACCCCTTATGTCTCATTTGAAAAAGATGATGATGCCGCCAAACCTGAAATTTACGCCCGATTACCGGCACAATTGCCACCTCAGTTAACCGCTGGTGTGAAAGGGCTGGTCGACAGCCAGTTTTTTGATAACAACACCTGGAACCTGGGGTTAAGGTATGACTTCCACCCATCTGCAGCCTTTAAAGTGCAGTACAGCTGGGCAGAAGATCAAACCACCAAACGCAAAGACAATCTAATGGCGTTGGGCGTTGATTTAGTGTTCTAACTTGGCAGAGCCATGGCGGTCGCCATGGTTTTGTTGCGTACCGAGACCCTGACAACTCTGAGGGACTGTTATGAAAAAAGTATTACTTGTGACCGCAATTGCTGCTTGTTTCAGTTCATTTGCCCAGGCTGAGATAGACGTTTCCGGTTTTGCTTCTGTAGCCGGTGGTAAAGTATTAAGTGGCTCCGGGGTGCCGGGTTTTGTTGGCCCGACTTTCCTGGCCACTTATCCAACCGTTGCCGTCTACGAAGAAGAATGGAGCTTTAAACCTGATTCCAAGTTTGGTCTGCAGTTTTCAGCAGATCTCACAGAAGGCTTATCTGCCACAGCCCAGCTTGTCGGGCGCGGCGCAGATGATTTTGACGCTGGGTTTGAGTGGGCTTATTTATCCTATGAGGTGAATGAGCATTGGACGGTACAGGCCGGTAAAAAACGTTTACCGCTGTATTATTATTCTGACTTCTTTGATGTGAGTTATGCCTACCTCTGGATCCGGCCACCAGCAGATAACTATACCTGGCAAATTTTTAATTACACCGGGATTAATGCGCAGTTTAATTATCAGCTCAGTGATTGGACCCTCAGCGGCAATATTTACACCGGCAGTGAAGATGATGGTTCCAACAAATTATTGTCCGACTATTTTTTCAAAGAGCCGGTCCGGGAAATCTGGGAAAATATTATTGGTGGTGTCTTGAGTTTGAACCGGGATTGGCTGGATCTTCGTCTAACTTACATGACTTATGAAAATCGGCGATTTATCAATGACCAACCGAGACTCTGGAATGACGGTACAGACACCAGACGTGGTAAATTTATGGGGTTCTCCGCCAATATAGATTACAACAACTGGATTTTGTTAAGTGAAATCAACAGATTAACATTGGAAGGTGATGACTTTGATACTTATCTGGTATCCGCCGGATATCGGGTAGGCCAGTGGACACCTTATGTCCTTTATTCAGATTTTGACTCTCCGGGCGAGATACACAGCACCAGCAGTGTTGGTGTGCGATGGGATTTCCACAGCTCAGCTGCGTTTAAGTTGCAATATGATGATGTGACTGATGATAGCTTGGCAGGTTCTGAAGTGGCCGGTGATAGTAAAGCCATCAGTTTTGGCGTCGATTTAGTTTTTTAAAGTTTGGAGATAACCATGCATTGGTATAAAGCTTTGACCCTGACAATGGCCCTGGCTGTAAGTTCGGTATCTGCAGAGGTCGCAGTGATTGTTCACCCATCGAACGCTGCCACTTTGGAGCAGGCTGAAATTGCCAGATTGTTTACCGGGCGTGGCGCCACGTTTAACAATGGCAGTAAAGCAACGGCGTTGAATCTGGCCGAAGCGGCGCCAGCCCGCACTGAATTTGATAGCAAAGTATTGAATAAGTCTTCCAGTCAAATGAAAGCTTTTTGGTCAAAACTGGTCTTCACCGGTAAAGGTACGCCACCCAAAGAGCTGCCATCGGATGCTGAGATGAAAGCTGCAGTGGCGGCTGATGAAAGCGCCATTGGTTACATTGACGCTGCGGCTGTTGACGCTTCAGTCAAGGTGGTTGCCAAGTTCTGACGGCCACAGCGCCGCAGGCTTATTAACAAAAACCACTTCAATTGAAGTGGTTTTT
>Ga0114982_1001659_pt1 | contig 10433 bp, 6 predicted proteins | sample Shrwel_input2_FT_FD_87183 | JGI IMG/M metagenome (GOLD analysis project Ga0114982, IMG submission 87183) | Subsurface microbial communities from deep shales in Ohio, USA - Utica-3 well 1 S input2 FT | ecosystem: Environmental > Aquatic > Deep subsurface > Shale gas/oil reservoir > Produced... | reverse complement strand
TGCCGAGCGGATGTTTGTCTACAACTACCGCCTGTATGACCGCTACCGCCAGCCGGTGGCCAGCCTGGCGCTGCTGGCCGACACCACCCCAAACTGGCGGCCAGACCGTTTTGCCTTTGCCGTGCTGGGCTGCAAGCACGAGTTATGCTTTCCCGTGGCAAAACTGCTGGACTACGCCCAAGACCAAGCTGGTTTGTACAGCAACCCCAACCCCTTTGCCCTGGTGACCCTGGCCCACCTGCTGACCCAGGCCACCCGGCAAGACATGCACGCCCGCTTTGCCGCCAAGTGGAAACTGGTGCAGTTGTTATACCAGCGCGGCTGGGGCAAACAGCGGGTGATTGATCTGTTCAGCGTACTGGACTGGATGATGCGGCTGCCAGAGCAGTTGAAACGGTCGCTGTGGCACAATATCGAAGTGCTTGAGGAGCAAGAGAAAATGCGTTATGTGACTTCTGTGGAGCAGATCGGGATTGAAAAGGGCTTGCTGCAGGGCATGCAGCAAGGCATGCAGCAGGGGCTAGTCCAAGGACGTGCCGAGGGCGAAGCCTACGCCCTGCATCGCCTACTGCAAAAACGCTTCGGCCCACTGTCGGAAGACGTGCTCACTCGCCTGCAAGCCGCCAGCATTGATGAGTTGGAGTTATGGCTGGATCGGGCGCTGGATGCGGACAGCCTGGCCGGGGTGTTTGCCCAGTAATGCTGTTGTACGCGGGCGGTGGTTCAGCCGCCCGATTGCGTATTTCTCCAAATAGCTTATACCCGTATCCTGTCATATGCTGAGCGCATCACCACTGCCTGAAAGCCCCGCATGGATGCCCCCGACGACTACGATAGCCGGTGGTAAAGGTGATTGACCTGTTCAGCGTGCTGGACTGGATGATGCGGCTGCCAGAACAGCTGAAACGGTCGCTGTGGCACAATATCGAAGTGCTTGAGGAGCAAGAGAAAATGCGTTACGTGACTTCTGTTGAGCAACTGTATAGTGAAAAATGGATGCAGCAGGGCCTGCTGCAAGGCCGTCTGGAAGGTGAGCAAACCGGCGAGGCAAAAGCACTACGCCGTCTGCTGCAAAAACGCTTTGGCCCACTGCCCGAAGACCGCCTCACCCGCCTGCAAACCGCCAGCGTGGACGAGCTGGAACACTGGCTGGATCGTGCGCTGGACGCCGATAGTCTGGCGGAGGTGTTCAGCCAGTAAGCCAGCAGGCGCCCAGCCGCTGGCGGGTGCCGATTCACTTCACCCGATGAATCGCACACAGCTTGTTGCCATCCGGGTCACGCACATAGCCCAGATACAACGGCCCCAAACTGCCCTGACGCGGCCCCGGCGGGGCCTCAATCGACTGGCCGCCATGCGCCACCGCCACATCGTGAAACGCCTGCACCTGCTCGGGCGAATGGCACTTGAAGCCAATCGTGCCGCCATTGGCAAACGTGGCCGGCTCATCGTTGATTGGCTCGGTCACGCAAAACATACTGCCATCGTGCAGATAAAACAGCCGGGTATGGCCCGACGGTGCCTGATTGCGCACCGGCTCACCCGCGCCTAGCACGGCAAGCACCGCGTCGTAAAACTGCTTGGCGCGTTCGATATTGTTGGTTCCGACCATGACGTGGCTGAGCATCGGCTGTCTCCTGTGGAAAATAACTGAAAAAGTTAGGGTGAGGGCTGCGCGCCTGAGCGGGTGTGCTCATGCGGGGTTTTGTGCGCCGCTCGTAGCCAATTTACAGATACCCAAGTGCCAATCACAACCGGGCGACAAGCGGAAATGCCTCGGGTTGCCGGATAGACTGCACGGCAAGGTCGATATCCAGCCCGGGCCAGTAAAGATGCTCTGGTGAAGGCCGCTCTACCGTGGTGATCTGGTCGATGGTGGCAGACCTGAACCACGGGAATTTCTCAAAGGGCAGGAGAAGCTCTTCTTCATCAAGGAGAAGCCCGAACCCGTGCTTGGAGATGTTGGTGACCTCAGCCACCGAAGTGATGGTGCCATGCATCTTGAATTTCCTTGAGGTGACAGGTGACAACACGCTGCGCGTCAACAAGCTGACGTGAAGTCAATCCGGTGGACGTGGCAAGGTGAACGGTGGGCGTGAGCCAAAACTTTGCCTCACCGTCAGGATGGGCGACGTGAAGAGGGGAAATGGGGTCTGCCCTCGATGGTTAGGTTTGCCACCGATTTAATATAAATTTAAGATAATTGCACCGCGATGAATTGAGCAAGAAACCCAAGAAACACTAACAAAAGGCCTAGCCCAGAAATAATCTTGTGTTGATAGCGGCGACGCTTCACAATCTGGTTATTTTCGGCCACAGTTAAGCCATTTTCCAAAGGTGTACCGTCTTCCAGACTTAGACCAACACCTCCATTAAGCTGAGGTTGCGGTGGCCCCCAAATGAATATTAATACGACGCCAATCATGCCAAGCACGAGGCCCGTACTATTGAGAATTTTAACACAATCCATAATTTATATAGACAATCTTGCCGCTGAAGTGAAAATAAGAAATACGAGAAAATATGTTATTAACATATATTTACTTATAAGTAGGTAATTTTCCCTCTTTTCTCCAGCTTAAAATTTCATAGCCATCATTAGTGGTGGTTATAGCTAAATACTTTCCATTTCCAGATGTGAGCCAGAATGCACATCTCCCAATGCCATTCTGACAATACTCCATCTCTTGGAGATCTAAGCCTTCACGATCTTTAAATTGAACAGGAATCCATCCAGAACTCAAAAGAAAAGGCTTTACTTTTTCATATGGCAGCCCTTTTTTCAAGGGAATTCTAAACTCTTCACCCAAGGATTGAAATGACAATAGTAAAACAAACAAGAAAACAAGTGCTTTCATAATACTCTCCAAGTAAATTCCAGTAAAAACTAGTTGCAGTGCAAAAAACCTAGAAAAGCATGTAAAATCTCACGTAAACCAAATCAATTAAAAATTTCTCCCTGGAGATACACTAATTTATTCAGAATAATCGTGTTTGCCGAAAGCATAATACAAAAAAAATCAATACTCGGAATTTCCGCTTGCGCGGGAATGACAATTCTTTATCCTTAGTCCTTTGAGAAAGATTTTCCTCTTGTATCAGCCTCTGCACCAAGAACCAGTGTTAGCTGATTGCACTCATCCTCTGTTGGAGGCGACCACATTGCCGGCTTTTCCTTCCAGGGGTTAATGCCCATGCACTCCATTAGACGAACTTTCCTTGGGTCTTGCATGGCCGTCTCAATTTGCTTAGTAGCTTGCTCGACAGTTGATTCGGAGCTTTGAGGCGTACCACTACCCGTGGAGTTTGCATTCTTGATGGAACTATCGTTCGACGGGCTGAAGAGGATAATCAGAGCTATAATTCCTAAAACAATCCATATCCACTTTGTGCTTCTCTTTACTGGTTTCTGCACTCCACAATTAGGACAGGCTTTTGCTTTATTGCTGACCATTGTTTTACATTCCCTGCATGGTTTTAATGCCATAATATATTCCTGAAAAATTAATAATTAAAAGACATGGTGGAGATTAATTTGTATAGATGGCGATGGTTACATTGGCTTATATTAGGCGGGCTAAGTATTTTTGTAAAACAAGCCCAGAGCATCAATTTGTCTTTTTCTCTGAAAATCAAAATTTTGCCACATTTTTTAACCTAACGGTGTACGCATACTTATATTATAAACTGCGGCCCATTGCTCTCACACAATAGGCAAAAATACTAACCCATAAAGTATGTAAATACTCTTCTAAAAAACTAATCAGCAAAAAAACACTTGAATCTCAATGAAAACACCATGGCCAAACACATGTACATGCCTATAAACTATTGCACAAACCCTAGTTTGTGACAATCCCCTCCAGCCACTCGTTGTGACTACGCTAGATTCCAGCCTACGCGAAAATGGCGAAAGAAAGCACCATAAGTGGCATATTAAACTAAGAAACCGCCGTTTAAACAAAATACATTTCACCGGAGAAGTCATTCTCAGCTATCTATCACCTCGCAAATATCAATAGCCGTCCCTGCGCCAGAGAGCACCTCTCTCATCAGCTTCTCCACCACCAGCTCCGTCCCCGTCTGCTCCGCCAGCCTTCGGGCAGCTTCCGCCGCCCGCTGCATCGCCGCCCGCGCACCCAGCAAATCCGGGTAGCGCCGATGTAAATCCGACACCGGCGCGTTTTCGGGGTGTTCGCCAGCTTGCTCTAGGGTTTGGCCAGGCAAGGGCACAGGCATCAGGCGTTGTAGCCCAAATTCGGCGCTAAATCCCGTTCCGCCTGTTCCACACTCACGCCACGGCGTTGTGCATAACTTTCCACCTGATCCTTGCTGATCTTGCCGACGCCAAAGTAGCGGCTGTCGGGGTGGCTGAAGTAAAAGCCGGATACTGCCGCCGTGGGCAGCATGGCGTAGCCTTCGGTCAGGCTCATGCCGATGCCTGGTGCATCAAGCAGGGTGAAAAGTTCGCGTTTGACAGTGTGGTCGGGGCAGGCCGGGTAGCCGGGGGCGGGGCGGATGCCTTGGTATTTTTCGTCAATCAGCGCGTCGTTATCCAGCGCTTCGCCGTGGGCGTAGCCCCAGAATTCGGTACGCACGCGTTTGTGCATCAGTTCGGCAAAGGCTTCGGCAAAGCGGTCGGCCAGGGCTTTGAGCAGGATGGCGCTGTAGTCGTCGTTGGCGGCTTCAAAGCGGGCCACGTGCGGGTCGATGCCCAGGCCGCCGGTGACGGCAAAGGCACCGATATAGTCTTGCACGCCGCTGTCTTTGGGGGCGATGAAGTCAGCCAGGCACCAGTCGGGGGTGGCTTGGCCGTCTTTGGTGGTTTTTACCAGCTGCTGGCGCAGGCCCACCCAGGTCATCAGCGTGGTGCCGGTGTCGGGGTCGCGGATTTCGATGTCGTCGTGGTTGATGCTATTGGCCGGAAACAGGCCGATGACGGCGCTGGCGCTCAGCCATTTTTCGTCGATGATCTGCTTGAGCATGGTCTGCGCGTCGGCCCACAGCGCGCTGGCGGATTCGCCCACCACTTCGTCGGTCAGAATGGCGGGGAAGCGGCCTGCCAGTTCCCAGCTCTGGAAGAATGGCGTCCAGTCGATCACGGCGGCAATGTCGGCCAGATTGTACTGTTCAAAGCGGCGCACGCCGGTCCAGGCCGGGGTGGGCGGGGTGTAGCGGGCCCAGTCGATGCGGTGGCGCTGTTCGCGGGCGTCGGCAATTGGCAGCAGCTTGGCGTCGCCCCGGCCTTCAAAAATGGCGCGGGCCTTGGCGTAGTCGTCGGCCACTTCCTGCACAAAGGCGTTGCGCAGGGTGTCGGACAGCAGGTTGGAGCACACGCCCACGGCGCGGCTGGCGTCGGCCACGTACACCACCGGGCCTTGGTAGTGCGGGGCAATTTAACCGCCGTGTGGACCCGGCTGGTGGTGGCACCGCCAATCAGCAGCGGAATGGTGAAGCCCTGGCGCTGCATTTCTTTGGCGACATGGCTCATTTCTTCCAGGCTGGGGGTAATCAGGCCAGACAGGCCGATGATGTCAGCCTTGTGTTCGATGGCGGCGTCGAGAATTTTCTGGCAGGGCACCATCACGCCCAGGTCGATCACCTGGTAGTTATTGCAGCGCAGCACCACACCAACGATGTTTTTGCCGATGTCGTGGACGTCGCCCTTGACGGTGGCCATGATGATCACGCCCTTGGCTGGCGCGTCCTGCAGGCCCATGCGGATTTTTTCTTCTTCGATGTACGGTTCCAGGTGGGCCACGGCGGCTTTCATCACCCGCGCGGATTTCACCACCTGCGGCAAAAACATCTTGCCGGCACCAAACAGGTCGCCCACCACGTTCATGCCGTCCATCAGCGGGCCTTCGATCACATGAATGGGCCGCGCGCACTTTTGCCGCACTTCTTCGGTGTCTTCGACAATATAGGTGGTGATGCCCTTGATCAGGGCGTGTTCCAGGCGTTTTTCTACCGGCTGCTCGCGCCAGGCCAGGTCTTCGCCCTTGGCTTCCTTGGCGTCGCCCCGGAAGCTCTCGGCCAGGGTAATCAGCGCTTCGGTCACTGCCATGATGTCATCGCCGCGCATCAGCACCACGTCTTCGATGCGCTCACGCAGCACCGGGTCAACCTCGTCGTACACCTCCAGCGCGCCGGCATTGACAATGCCCATGGTCATGCCGTTTTTGATGGCGTGATACAGGAACACGGCGTGAATCGCCTCGCGCACCTTGTTATTGCCCCGGAAGCTGAACGACACATTGGACACCCCGCCGGAAATCTTGGCATGCGGCAGGTTGGTTTTAATCCAGCCGGTGGCTTCGATAAAGTCCAGGCCGTAGCGGGCGTGTTCTTCAATGCCGGTGGCCACGGCAAAGATGTTCGGGTCAAAGATGATGTCTTCCGGCGGAAAGCCCACTTCGTCCACCAGAATGCGGTAGCTTTTTTCGCAGATTTCCACTTTGCGTGCGTAGGTGTCGGCCTGGCCCACTTCGTAAAACGCCATGACAATCACTGCCGCGCCATAGCGGCGCAGCAGGCGCGCTTGCTGGACAAATTTGTCCACGCCTTCCTTCATCGAGATCGAGTTGACGATGCCCTTGCCCTGAATGCACTTCAGGCCGGCTTCGATCACCTCCCATTTGGAGCTGTCGATCATGATCGGCACGCGGGCAATGTCCGGCTCGGCGGCAATCAGGTTGAGAAAACGCACCATGGCAGCGTGGGCGTCGAGCATGCCCTCGTCCATATTGATGTCGATGACTTGCGCGCCGTTTTCCACCTGCTGGCGGGCCACGTCCAGCGCGGTGGCGTAGTCGCCGTTGAGAATCAGCCGGGCAAAGGCTTTCGAGCCGGTCACATTGGTGCGCTCGCCCACATTCACAAACAGGTCTTTGTCGCCGATGTTGAACGGCTCCAGCCCGGCCAGCCGGCATTTGGCTTCAATCTGTGGCAGCGGGCGCGGCGGCAGGTCTTTTACCGCCTGATAGATGGCGGCAATGTGCTCGGGCGTGGTGCCGCAGCAGCCGCCGACAATATTCACCAGGCCAGACTGCGCCCATTCGCGCACTTGCGGGGCCATGGCTTCCGGGGTCAGGTCGTATTCGCCAAAGGCATTGGGCAGACCGGCGTTGGCGTGTACCGACACAAAAGTGGCGGAAATCCGCGACATTTCTTCTACATACGGGCGCAGCAAGTCGGGGCCGAGTGCGCAGTTCAGGCCAAAGCTCACCGCGTTGGCGTGCGCCAGGCTGTTGTAAAACGCCTCGGTGGTCTGCCCGGTCAGGGTGCGGCCGGATTGGTCTGTGATGGTGCCGGAAATCATGATCGGCAGCCGTTCCGCCTCCGGGTGCTCATCAAAATACTGATGAATGGCAAACACCGCCGCCTTGGCGTTCAGCGTGTCGAAAATGGTTTCCACCAGCAGCACATCCGCGCCGCCCTTCACCAGGCCGTCGATGGCTTCGGTATAGCTTTCCACCAGCGCGTCAAACGTCACATTGCGGTAGCCGGGGTCGTTCACGTCCGGGCTGATCGAGCAGGTGCGGTTGGTCGGGCCGAGTACACCGGCGCAAAAGCGCGGTTTGTCCGGGTTGGCGGCGGTCATCGCCACGCACAGGTCTTTTACCAGCCTGGCGGCAGCGTGGTTCATCTCCCACACCAGCGCTTCCATGCCGTAGTCGGCCATGGCAATCGAGGTGGCGTTGAAGGTGTTGGTTTCGATGATGTCGGCACCAGCGTCCAGATACTGCTGGTGAATGCCGCCAATCACGTCGGGCCGGGTGAGCACCAGCAGGTCGTTATTGCCTTTGACATCGCTGGGCCAGTCGACAAAGCGCGTGCCGCGATAGTCGGCCTCCTGCAGGTGGTGGCGCTGAATCATGGTGCCCATCCCGCCATCCAGAATCAGGATGCGCGAGTCAAGCAGGGAGCGGATGCGTTGGGCGGTCGGTGTGGACATGGCGGCGGGGCAGGCTGAGATAGGGAAATGGCGTTGATTCTATCATGGGCGTTTCAGGACCATGGCAGGGAGGGGCGACGCGACTTGTCCTGCCATGGGGGGGCAATCTCCCTGGTGTCTACGTAGAAACACGCCCATCTCACTCAAGGCCATCGTAGAATGAACCGATGCAGTGATTACGGCGTGGACCCTGGGCAAGTATGGCCATCAGCAAACATCTGTTTCATACCATCAGCACATTTCTTGGCCTGTTGCCCTCGTCCTGGTCATCGGTGCTGGCCTTTTTACTCGGCCTGACCGTCAGCGCGGTGGGCGGCCATCTGGATGCCGAACGTCAGGCGTCGGAAGAGCGCAACCGGGTGCTGGGCGAGCTGGCACTGGCGCGGGCACGGGTGGAAGGCGTGCTCAAGGCCACGTTCAATTCTACCGATGGTTTGGTGCATCTGATTTCGCTGCAGGGCGGCATCCAGCCCGGTTTATTTGTCGAGATGGCCCATCTGGCGATTGGCAAAAACCCGCATGTGCGCAATATCACCGTGGCCCCAAACGATCAGGTCAGCATGGTCTATCCGCTGGCAGGCAATGAAAAAGTGCTGGGCATGCGCTTTGCCGATTATCCCGAGCAATACCGCACGGTTAACCAGGCGCGCGAGCGGCAAACGCCAATTCTGGCCGGCCCGGTGCAGCTGGTGCAGGGCGGACGGGCGCTGATTCAGCGCTCGCCAGTGTTCACGTCGCCCCAGCTCCGCCGCGACACGCCGCACTACTGGGGCACGGTGTCGATTGTGGCCAATATCGACCAGCTGCTGCACCCAGACGCCGCCAACCCGTCAGCCATCATCCGGCTGGCCGTGCGCGGCAAAGATGCGCAAGGCGAATCTGGCGCGCTGGTGGATGGCGACGCCGAGGTGTTTGCCTTATCCCCACTGCTGATGGACATCCAGGTGCCGGGCGGCAAGTGGCAGATGGCCGCCGTGCCGCGCCAGGGCTGGAAAACCCGGCTGTTCTACAGCTCACCGTATTTTCATCTGGGCCTGGCCATCAGCCTGCTGCTGGCGCTGCTCACCGGCCTGCGCGCCCGGCACAACCGCCAGCTGCACGAACGCAATGCCGCGCTGGAAACCGAAGTCGGCGAGCGGCAAAAAGTGGAAGAAGCCCTGCGCGAAGAAGAAGAACGCTTTCGCACCCTGTTCGACCAGTCGCCCGATCCATCGTGGATTGTCGAAGGCCACCTGATGGTCAAGGCCAACAGCGCCGCCCGCCGGGTGTTTGGCCAGCACCCCGGCGAAAACCAGGGCTTTCATCCGGCGCAGCTGTCACCGGAATACCAGCCGGATGGGCTGCTGTCGCAGCAAAAAGCCGAACACATGATGACCATCGCCCAGGCACGGGGCAGCCACCGGTTTGAATGGACCCATCTGCGCGGCGACGGCACGCCGTTTTTTACCGAGGTGACCCTGATTGCCGTCACCATGCGCGGCAAGCCAACCATCCATGCCGTGGTGCATGATATTTCCGAACGCAAGCGGGCAGAAGAAGCACTGCAAACCAGCCGCAACCTGTTGCAGGCCATCATCGAAAGCGCCGGCGCGCTGATTTATGTGTTTGACCGCGATGAACGGCTGCTGATGTGCAACCAGCAGTTTGAGCGGACATTTTCCCGGTCGCGCCAGCAGATGATTGGCCAGCGCCGGCATGCCTTCATGCACGCCCGCACCGCCGACGAGCACGAAGCCAACGACCGCAAGGTGATGGCCGCGCGCCAGAGGGTGTCGTTTGAAGAGCGCACCCAGGAAAACGGCCAGGAGCGGATTTACCTGACGGTGAAGTGCCCGATCATCGAGCACGACGAGATTCGCGGCATTGTTGGCATTTCCACCGACATTACCGAGCGCAAGCAAACCGAAGAATCCCTGCGGCTGTACGCCAATATTTTTGAGCAGACCACCGAGGCGATTCTGGTCACCGACCAGAACAACCGGATTGTGCAGGTCAACCCGGCGCTGGAGCAGATTACCGGCTACAGCTTTGCCGAACTGCGCGGGCATACGCCCAGCATTCTGGCCTCGGGCCAAACCCCGGAAGTGACCTATCGGGCGCTGTGGACCGCGCTGACCGACACCGGCCACTGGCAGGGCGAGCTGTGGGACCGGCGCAAGGACGGGGTGATTTACCCCAAGTGGATCAATATTTCGACCATCCGCGACGCCAGCGGCCAGCCGATTTACTACCTGGCGCTGTTTACCGACATCACAGAGCGCAAGCACGCCGAAGAACGCATCCGCCACCTGGCCCACCACGACAAGCTGACCGGGCTGTCCAACCGCCACAGCCTGCAGGAGCGCCTGGGCCAGGCGCTGGCCAGCGCCCAGTACGCCGACACCCGGCTGGCGGTGATGTTCATCGACCTGGACCGCTTCAAGATCATCAACGACACGCTGGGCCACCATATTGGCGACCAACTGCTGGTGGAAGT
>Ga0114982_1001654_pt1 | contig 10452 bp, 13 predicted proteins | sample Shrwel_input2_FT_FD_87183 | JGI IMG/M metagenome (GOLD analysis project Ga0114982, IMG submission 87183) | Subsurface microbial communities from deep shales in Ohio, USA - Utica-3 well 1 S input2 FT | ecosystem: Environmental > Aquatic > Deep subsurface > Shale gas/oil reservoir > Produced... | reverse complement strand
CCATAACGCTGTGGTTTGGTATTTTTGACTGAAAACGGTACGTTCTTCAGCCAAATCAAATACCTGCACTTGCAAATGGTAATAGCGGTCTCGATCAGCGTCGGTCCAGAATGTCCAGTTTGTCCCTGTAGTGCCGCCCAAGGATACGTCGTCAATACTGGCGCTTAACACATAACGGACGCCAAGCTGTTGCTGTAGCGCTTTACGTTCTAGATAACTCAGTGCAGTGACATCTATCGGATTGTTGTAGGCTGCAGGCCAGCTGCTATGGCCAACTTCTTCCAATTTACTGCTAAATACCTTGCCACTGACTTTACCGATATTAAACAGATCGCCGACAATCGCCTGCTCTGGTATCGCCAGTCTAAACGGTGTGATTAATAATTTTTTGCGGTACGCCATCGTTGGGCAAATTGCTTCTGTCGGCTCAATATCGGCCCTGATGGTTACTTCAAAATAACCATCGCGGGTCATTTCAGAGACTAACTGCACATTTTGTACTTCACCACTACTTTCAACCTGCAGGCTTTCTTGCGTCAATAATCCGTCAGTCACTTGCTGAACGCTACGGATACTGACACCGGCAAACAGCAAAGCGCGCTTTACCGCGTCTTCAGTTGCCTGCGCACGAGCGGTCGCTTCATCACCCTGCCTGATCATTGCCCGGCCGGTGGTTTCGTACCACTGTGCCGTCGCGGGCAGGGCAGAGATCCCGAGCAGAGCAGGGATCCACAATTTGGCTGATGATGACATAACACAACTCCGCATTCCGATATTGAACTGATTAAGCAAAGACTATGCCTTTGCCGCAGAATTTCTGTGCGCATAGCAGTGTTGGCGTGATTTCTGCAAAGTTTTGGCATTCATGTGCTGGAATTGTATGCCACACACTTACTTATCCGGAGAATTCAGATGCGCCTTATGTTTATCTTTCTTAGCCTAGGACTGCTGTCTGGTTGCAGCATGTTTTATGACCGCGAAGTTCAATGGGAAACAGTCCCGCCAAAAACATTCCCTGTGCTCAAAGCGGTAGGTTACGCACCGTTAGCTGAGCAAAAAGCCGACAGTGCGGAGCAGCGGATGCTGATGGCGATCAAAGCATCTAAATTAGAAGCATACCGCGAGCTTGCAGAGCAGGTGTATGGCCAAAAAGTGGACTATAAAGTGACGATGCAGCAAGCGGTGATTGGTAATGACAAACTGAAAGCCTCAGTGCAGGGGATTATCAAGGGCGCACGCGTTGTAAAAACCTACCCGGTCGGTGAATTTTATGCAACCGAGATGGAATTAGATTTCAAACAGGTATACGAAATTTATCAGAACTCAGCGCCTGTAAGACGAATCAAGTCAGTAAAATATTATTAAGTGGGATAACAAACAGAAGGAATATTGACGGCGTGATTCTGTCAGGCTTTGATGCCTTTGCCGACCGAGTCAAGGGACGGTTTACCTTTAGCATTATAAGTAAGCCCCGACTTACCGCGTTGCTGCAGTAGCTCATGTTTAAAGCGTTCAATTTTCAATTGGCTTTGCTCTAATGTCAGCCGGTTGATTTCATTTTGTTCTTTGCAGAGTAGTAACACGCTATCGATGCTACGTACCTGGCTGATCAATGGCAGCGCTGTTTTCAGCTGTGGTAAATCCGGGTGGCTAGCGATCTGTTGGTCCAACAGCTGAATTTGTTCAAGTTGCCGAAGTTTGACAGTAGAGTTTTCTTCAAGAGCGGCAATATCACGATTACTGATGGCGCTGAGCTCTTGCTTTAAAAGCAACAAAAGCACATCGAGGTGCTCTTGTTGTTGTGTCAGTAAGGAAAGTACAGGGGGCTGACTGGTCATTTTTTACCGAACAACTCGCCTTCAAATTGAACAATGCGACGTGCTAACTGTTCTACGTTCACTTTATACTTGCCTTCAGCAATCGCCTGCTTAATCTCGTCAACTTTTTTATGGTCAACGCCCGAACTATTACTGGCCTTTTCTTGTGCTTTGGTAAATTGCTGCGCCTGGCTGGTCAAAGACACAGAATCCTGACGTTGTGCAGGTTGACTAATAGCAGTCTGCTGCTGAGCAACCTGTTGTTGTTTCTGAATATTTTGGTCAACTTTATCAGTTTTCACCGTGGTGGTTGCCGGCACCGTTTGATTCACATTAATAGACATTTTGACACCCCATTGACCTGCTGGCCTCTTCCTTGACCATTTTAACGGCAGCTCCTGCTGAAACTTTAGGACTATTTACAGATTTATCGCGACTCTTTTCACTGCAGTGACGCTGGCCTGAACCTTGCGCCCCGAATTCAGATTTTGTACCTGAATGTTGTCGCCTAAACTGCCGTCAGATAACGCTTTGCCGCTGGTTGCAACGATCAGACTACCAGAGATCCCTTCAATTGTAACCATATCTCCCTTACATACAAGGCAAAGATCCTGCAGAGTTAATATCTGTCCACGACTGACTGACCTTTTGGTCCTGGCGCCATCCAGCAGTTCAGTATCAGTGACGACAGCCCCGCGGCTAATAAGCTGGTCTCTCGTTTCTAGTTGGATCATTTCTTTGCTCAGAATAACGCCCGGTGCCAATTGCCGGCGGCTGACAACAACCTCTTGCATCTGACTTACTTTTGCACTTAAGTAAATTTGCCAACCCAGCTCGGTTTCACACAGTACTTTTATACTGTTCTGAGTTTGTAACTTAGGATTGACCAGACTGAATTGCAGAGGAACAGCACATTCCCGATCCTTACTACGCGCGTCCAACGGATGAACGCGGACTAGAGCTTGCTCCGATCCAACGCTTTGCTGCAGCCAGTGCTGGGCAGCAGCAGTCAAATTGTCCGGTGAATATATTTCAGCTAGGGCCACACCATGCTGAAATCCGAGCAACAGAGCCAGCGTACTTAACTTGTTGAACTTAAAATTGTCGTACATTTTCATATGGTTTCGGCTATGCTTTATCGACAAAGGGGAATAACATACAGTTCTTTGTATTTTCAGTACTTTGCTGCAGATACTCTCTACTTACACGTAGGTCTGCAAGAATCGATCCGAACTGTTTTGCTTGGAGTCTTAAATGGCGAGTATTCTTGATTCAGTCAATCAGCGCACCCAATTAGTCGGACAGAACCGCTTAGAGTTATTGCTATTCCGTCTCGCTGGCCGTCAAAGATTTGGCATTAACGTATTTAAGGTGCGTGAAGTTCTGCAGTGCCCACCGCTGACAGCCATCCCAAAACGGAATAAATTTGTCAGAGGGATCGCTCACATCCGTGGTCAGACTATCTCGGTCATCGACCTCAGTCTGGCAACAGGCGGACGGCCGATTGAAAATACCAAAGACAGCTTTATTATCATTGCAGAATATAACCGGTCCGTGCAGGGGTTTTTGGTCAACTCAGTTGAGCGCATCATCAATATTAATTGGGAAGCGATTATGCCGCCACCGAAAGGGACGGGCGGTCGCCAAAGCTATTTGACTGCAGTGACTGAAATCGATAAAGAACTAGTTGAAATTATCGACGTTGAAAAAATCCTGGAAGAGATCTCGCCGTCACCAACCGCGGTCAGTAACACTTTTGAAACTCAGACGATCCAACAGGATCTTGGTGATCGGATTATTCTCATCGCTGATGATTCTGCGGTTGCACGAAATCAGGTAAAACGTGCATTAGACAGTTTGGGAATTGCAATGCATTTGGTGAAAAATGGCCGGGAAGCACTAACTTACCTGCAAGAAGTTGCCGCCCAGTGTGATCAGTCAGTAACCGAGAAAATCGGTTTGATGATTTCCGATATCGAAATGCCTGATATGGATGGCTATACCCTGACGGCGGAAGTTCGTCTCGATCCTAAGCTCAAGCCACTGCATGTTATTTTGCATACATCACTCAGCGGAGTGTTTAATCAGCAAATGGTGCAAAAAGTTGGTGCTGACGACTTCATTGCCAAGTTTAATCCGGATGAATTGGCTGAGTCAGTACGTAAATGGTTGCATACTGAATAACTTGCGGAAACAGACGCGTGAATAAAGAGCTGCACGACAGCGAGTACAAAACCTTCCGGGATTTCCTTGAGCAGCAATGCGGGATTGTGCTTGGGGAGAATAAACAGTATCTGGTCAAAAGCCGGCTTGCGCCTTTGATGATGCGTTTTAATCTTGAGAGCTTGTCCGAGCTGGTAAATAAAACGCTGAGTCCGTTTGAACGCCAACTCAGGTCAGCCGTCATTGATGCGATGACTACTAATGAAACCTTATGGTTTCGTGACACTTATCCCTATGAACTACTGAAAAAACAAATTTTTCCTGAACTTGAGAAAGATCACCGTAATGTCAAAATCTGGTCGGCCGCTAGCTCCAGTGGACAAGAACCTTATTCAATCGCGATGACAGGTCTTGAGTATCAACAGATGCGCCCTGCAGCATTCGGTTTAGGTGTTCACATATTGGGGACGGATATATCCAATACGATGCTGGAACATTGCCAACGTGCTGAATACGATGGATTAGCATTGTCGCGTGGATTGTCGCCGGAGCGCCGTACTAAATTTTTTGAAGATAGTGGGAATGGCATGATGCGCGTGAAGGATGCTGCTAGGCGTAATGTCAGCTTTCGACATTTGAATCTGCTTGATAGCTACACATTGCTTGGTAAATTTGACATCATTTTTTGCCGCAATGTACTGATATATTTCTCGCCTGAAGTTAAAGCAAAAATTATCCGTCAGTTTGCACAGGCTCTGAACCCAAAAGGCTTCCTTATATTGGGCGCTTCCGAGTCTTTATCCAGCACCAACAATGACTTCGAGATGATCCGCTGTAATCCAGGTATCATCTACCGCCGCAAAAACTAGGTTTTGCTGACAACAAAACCTATTTTCACTTCAACACCGTTATAAATCTGACACCGCTGTTGGCCTGACTCTTGCTAACAAACCAATAGGGTTTGATGAAGGGGCAGGTCATGGCCATCAGTTTTAATAACGCATTTGGTTTACATGAGCAGGGGACGTTACTACGTGAACGTCGGACTGAGTTGTTAGCTAATAACATCGCCAACGCAGATACACCTGGCTACAAAGCGCGCGATTTAGATTTTCATACTGCGCTGACAAATGCGCAGGCGCGGCAAACTGGGTCTCTGCAGCAATCTGACGTCAATCACTTTGATATTTCTCCATCCACTCGGCACGAAGTGCTATTCCGCAACGCAGATCAAACCGACACTGGCGATGGCAATAGCGTGGACATCCATCGAGAACGCAATGCATTTAGTCAGAATGCCATGGAATATCAAAGCTCCCTTCAGTTTTTGAACAGTAAAATTAGTGGATTAAAGAAAGCTTTAGGAGGGCAATCCTGATGAGCTTATACAGAGTTTTTGATATTGCCGGAACAGGATTGACTGCACAGGCCCTGCGATTAAATACGACTGCCAGTAACATTGCCAACGCGGAAAGTGTCAGCTCAAATTTAGAGTCGACCTATCGGGGCAGGCATCCGGTGTTTGCAGCTGAGTATGACAATGCAATGTCGGAACAAGGCGCTGGCGTTAAAGTACTTGGGGTCGTCGAGAGTGATGCACCACTGAATAAAGAGTACAACCCGGCCCACCCGCTAGCAGATGAGAACGGATTTATCTACAAACCAAATGTAAATGTGATGGAAGAGATGGCCAACATGATTTCTGCATCACGCTCTTATGATGCCAACGTGCAGGTCGCTGATGCAGCAAAACAAATGCTGAGCCGGACTCTGACCCTTGGTCAGCGTTGATAAGGAGTAAATGATGACCACGGTTTCTAATACTAGCGGTAGTAGTTATATCGATAGCTTAAAGGGCGTCAATGATGGCGCAAAAAAAGAAGACAGCGGGGCGTTAACCCAGTCTGACTTTTTTGCTTTGTTGACGCAACAACTGGCGTTTCAAGACCCAACCAAGCCAGTCGAGAATGATCAAATGATTGCTCAAATGACCAGTTTTACGATGGCTGATGGCATCAGTTCATTGAATACCAATTTCAAAGATTTTGCTGCCAGCATGAATTCAAATCAGGCTCTGCAGGCATCCAGTCTGGTTGGACGTAATGTAAGGGTCAATTCGGATACTCTTATTTTTGATGGCACCAACAAGTCTTATGGCGCCATTGAGGTACCAGGAAAAACCACCTCAATGAAAGTCAGTATCTATGATGCAAGCGGTGCTCTGGTGAAAAGCGATACGGTGTCGAACCCTGACGAAGGTAAGTTCGAGCTGGCATGGGACGGAACAAATGAAGCGGGTGTGAAACAAACAGCTGGCCTGTATACGATGAAAATCGACGCCACCGTCGATGGTAAAAGTCAAAGCCTGGTAACGTCGAGCTATGTACCTGTTGCGAGTGTCACACTCGGCACTTCAACCGCAGACATGAAACTGAATTTACTTGGCCTTGGTGCCAAAAAAATGTCGGACATTTTAGAAATTGCAGCAGGCTAATGCCTGACTATCGAGGTGAACTATGAGTTTTAATATTGCATTGAGTGGTCTGGCTGCGGCCCAGAAAGATCTGGATACCACCGCAAATAACATCGCTAACGTGAATACGACTGGTTTTAAAGAATCCCGTGCTGAATTTGCCGACGTATATGCTGGCTCAATTTTTTCTCCAGGGCGCACCAAAGTGGGTGATGGTGTCACGACGTCACAAGTCGCACAACAGTTCAGCCAAGGGGCGTTGAAATTCACGCAAAACTCGCTGGATATGGCAATCACCGGCGATGGCTTTTTTGCTCTGACTGCTGATTTGGCCTCGCGAGATATGACCTTTACCCGCTCCGGCGCGTTTAAACTCAGCAAAGATAATTTTATTGTTGATAATAACGGCAACTTTTTGCAGGGCTACCCTGTTGATCCGGCTACGGGGTCAGCCAGTTCAGTCAGCCTGAGTACAACCAAACCGATCCAGATCCCAAGCACTGCTGGCGCCCCACGGTCGACGAATAATGTCTATATGACGATGAACCTGAATTCGACGATGACGGCACCAGCGGGCGGTTGGCCAGCATTTAATCCGACTGACAAAGCAACCTATAACAATGGTGCTACAACATCTACCACTGTCTATGACAGCTTGGGTGAACCACACGTGTTGTCATTCTATTTCCGTCGGACAGCGACTGCGACAGACAATGATTGGGAAGTGTTTGCCGTGTTTGATGATAATACTGCGGCCCCACCAGGAAACGCGACTAATGGCGCTTACTTTGGTACTGGTACTTTGCTGAGGTTTGATGCCAATGGTCTGCCGGAGTCTCCAACTTCTACGTCGATGCCAGACCTGGTGATCCCATCCGCTGCGTTAAACACAACAGCGTACTTAACGAATGGCGCTCAGTTTACTTCTAACCTGACGGTTAATTTTAGTAACTCTGCAGGGACGAATTTCCCAACGCAATATGCCAGTAAGTTCGAAGTAGGGTCTCTCAATCAGGATGGCACGACCGTCGGTCGTTTGACCAGTATTGATATCGATGCATCAGGCAAAGTGATGGCTAGTTATAGTAACGGCGATCAAACATTCTTGTCTCAGGTCAGTATGGTAAAATTTGCCAATCCACAAGGCCTGACGCAGGCCGGCAATACATCCTGGAAGCAAAGTCTGCGCTCGGGTGAAGCGCTGGCAGGGGAAGCCAATACCGGCACCCTTGGCGCTATCAACTCTTCGGCTTTGGAAAGTTCCAACGTCAACCTGACCAACGAGCTGGTTGATTTGATTGCTGCGCAGCGTAACTTCCAGGCTAACTCGCGGGCACTGGAAGTAAACAGCTCGCTGCAACAGACAGTCCTGCAGATCCGCTAATTTAGCCGTTGATTTGAAAACCACCTTCGGGTGGTTTTTTTGTTTTACGGCAGCAGTTATTCGGCACTATGTTGCCGCAAGCCTTATCCGGCAAGGCTTTCTCATTGTGGCACCATCCTTGCTTTAACTTATTGAGTACACAAGGGGGATCACTATGGATCGCATGGTTTACATCGCAATGACGGGCGCTAAAGAAAATATGAATGCGCTGTCAGTGCGGGCTAATAACCTGGCTAATGCCAATACCGTTGGTTTTAAAGCAGATTTAGCGCAAGCGCGCGCCATGCAGGCTTTCGGCGATGGCCAGCCAACCCGGGTGTTTGCGCTCACTGAAATGCCAAGTCAGAATTTTGACGCCGGCGAAATCAAAGTCACGCAGAACGAACTAGATGTAGCTATTCAGGGCGACGGCTGGTTCGCGGTTGAAGATGGTGAAGGTAATGAAGCCTATACCCGTGCCGGCAACCTGCAAGTCAGCGCTCAAGGTTTTTTACAGACCTCGTCAGGTCTCAATATTATCGGTGAGGATGGGCCTATTGAGGTGCCTCAGCCGATGAGCAAAATTGAGATCACCAAAGACGGTGGCGTTAATGTATTACCACGCGGAGCACCTTCAACCGCAATGGTGGAGGTTGCTCGGATCAAGTTGGTAAAGCCAGAAAATCAGGACATGTTTAAGGGCAATGACGGCCTGTTCCGACGCAAAGACGGTGAAGCAGCTGAAGTTGACCCGACAGTGAATTTGCTCAGCGGTGCCGTCGAAGGCAGCAATGTCAACGCGGTCTCTGAAATGACTTATATGATCAACCTGCAAAGGCAATATGAGCTGCAGGTAAAAATGATGAAGACGGCCGAAGATATGGACCGTCAACATAATCAGGTACTTCGTATCATCTAGAGCTTAAAGCTCAGGAGGACTCTATGCATCCGGCACTTTGGATCAGTAAAACCGGCTTAGACGCCAAACAGCGCGACATTTCGGTGATCTCTAACAATTTGGCGAACGCCAGTACAGTTGGCTACAAAAAAAGCCGCGCTGTGTTTGAGGATTTGCTGTATCAAAATATCAACCAGCCAGGCGGACGTTCGTCGCAGAACTCAGAGTTGCCGAATGGCCTGATGATTGGTGCCGGGACCAAAGTGGTCGCGACGCAGAAAAACTTCAGTCAGGGCAATCACATGAACACTGACAATGCGTTGGATGTGATGATTCAGGGACCAGGATTTTTTGAAGTGTTGATGCCAGACGGCACCATTTCTTATTCCCGTAACGGCCAGTTCACAACGGATAACGAAGGTAATCTGGTCACATCCGGCGCAGGTTATCAGATCCAGCCAACTATCACTATTCCGCCTGAAGCCACCGAAATCACCATTTCTCAAGATGGTGAGGTGTCAGTGAAGCTGCCTGGACAAGTCGAAAATGCCGTGTTGGGTCAGCTTGTTGTGACCAATTTTATCAATCCGGCAGGTCTTGAACCTATCGGCCAAAACCTGTTTAAACAAACCGGCGCCAGTGGCGACCCGGTGCAAGGCGTACCAGGTATTGAAGGTATCGGTTTTATTGTACAAGGCGCATTGGAAGCATCTAACGTCAATGTGACTGAAGAGTTGGTAGGCTTGATTGAGAGTCAGCGCGTCTATGAGATGAACTCCAAAGTTATCTCAGCTGTAGATCAGATGCTGAGTTTTGCGATCCAGCAGCTCTAAGTGCAAGGGGGATTTATGCGGCAGTTATGGCTGGTGTTGTTGTGTTGGGGGTTGGCATCTTGTGCTACCTATACGCCGGAAGCATTTCCGGATGATCCTGCTTTTGCGCCGTTGCCGCCAGAACCTGCAGCAAAGCCGGTGCTAAATACCGGTTCTCTGTATGCCAATGGTTTGTCCAATGGTCTGTATTCAGATAACAAAGCCCGGCGTGAGGGCGATATCATCACAGTGGTACTAAAAGAAAATACTCAGGCCTCGAAAAAGGCTAAAACCGAATTTGGTAAGGACGCCAGCAACTCTGTTGACCCGATGATTGGTCTTGGCGGGCGTAACGTGTCCGTGGCGAACAATACTTTGCAGCTGGGGATCAATTCCAGTAGTGAATTTAAAGGCGATTCGAAAGCAGACCAAAGTAATAGCTTAGTCGGTGATATCTCAGTAAATGTGCTGCGGGTGATGGCAAACGGCAATTTGGTGATCCGTGGTGAGAAATGGCTGACATTAAACACTGGGAAAGAGTATATCCGGCTGACTGGCGTGATCCGGCCAGAGGATGTCGATTCGCGCAATACTGTTGAATCGACGAAGATTGCTAACGCTCGAATTGAATACAGCGGTACCGGTGCCGCGCATGGCGGACAAGGTCCTGGTTGGCTGACCCGGTTCTTTTCAAGCGCACTGTGGCCATTCTGAGGCAAGGGGTAATTTATGTCTAAGTACATGTTCAGTTTACTGTTGATTCTGCTTGGCACGTCGGCTCAGGCGGCACGTGTCAAAGACGTGGCAACTGTCGAAGGTGTACGTCACAACCAACTGGTTGGTTACGGTCTGGTGGTTGGTTTACCGGGGACTGGCGAACAAAGCCCTTTTACCGAGCAGAGTTTTAAAACCATGCTGGCGAATTT
>Ga0114982_1001653_pt1 | contig 10456 bp, 6 predicted proteins | sample Shrwel_input2_FT_FD_87183 | JGI IMG/M metagenome (GOLD analysis project Ga0114982, IMG submission 87183) | Subsurface microbial communities from deep shales in Ohio, USA - Utica-3 well 1 S input2 FT | ecosystem: Environmental > Aquatic > Deep subsurface > Shale gas/oil reservoir > Produced... | reverse complement strand
TTTTATGGATTTTTCGGTAACACAAAAAGGAAACACTCGCTTCATGTATGTCTTGCCCATTTCTGAAAATGAAGCACTTGTTGAATATACGTTGTTTTCTAAAGATGTATTATCAAAACAAGAATATGAAAGTGAAATAGTACAATATCTAAAAATAAAAGGAGTTACCGAATATGAAATTCTAGAGAAAGAACAAGGAAACATTCCGATGACGTGTTATCCTTTTTGGAAAAATAATACTAAAAACATAGTCAATATTGGTTCGGCAGGAGGTTGGACCAAAGCAAGTACAGGTTATACTTTTAAAAATTCCACCAAAAAAGCAAAACAATTAGTAGCTTTTTTGAGCGCCAATTCCGACTTTAGAAAGCTTCATAAAACTTCCGTGTTTTGGTGGTATGACCTTTTGTTTATTGATGTTTTGTATAAAAATAATGCCCTAGGAAACAGTCTTTTTTCATCACTTTTTAAAAAAGGAAATCCGTTATTAGTTTTTCAGTTTTTAGACGAAGAAACTTCAATTCTACAAGATATTCGTTTTATACTTCGTTGTCCTAAAATACCATTTGTGAAAGCATTATGGGATAGGGTCTTTAGTTAAAAATAGTGGTAAATATAAATGGGACTACAGCAACTGTGTCCCATTTATATTGAAATAACATAACCTTTTATTATTCCTCTTTGTTTTTAAGCACCATCAGCAAAGTATACGCATCGGTTAAAGCTATTTTTTTATCGGTAAATTCTGCCGCATTGGTAATCTCAGAAACAGTACTGGTTTTCGTTCCTAACTCAACTTCTGTCATTATAAAAGTCGTGTCATTTTTGGAAACAAATACATAGTTTTTCCCTTCAAAAGGTACAATTGCCGAATTAGGAATCACAGAAGCATTATTATTATAAGAAGCAATTTCGGCATTCATATAATTCCCGGATATAAGTTTTCCGGTGCTATTGGTGATGTGAGCAATTACCTCTACAGCATTTTCTTCATTTAAATTTTTATTGACATATAAGATGCTGGTATTGTAAACAAAATCATCATTGTTCGTGTAGGCTTTGATTTTTTGTCCAATGGCTAAATTGGTAGCATCTTTATCGTATACATTTAAGGTTAAGTACATGTTTTGATTGTTTTGAATTTCGAAAAGCATGTCGGTAGGATTGACATACTTTCCTAAATTAACGGCAACTTTAGATACCAAACCGCCAATTGGTGCATATATTGGCACCGATTTTGAAATTTTCTCTGCAGAAAGTGTGGCGGGATTAATATGAATTAAACGAAGTTTTTCTTCCAAAGCTTTTTGAGTAATACGCAATTTGGCCAATTCACTTTGGGAAATTTCGAATGTTTTATCACTTACCGCTTTAGAAGCATTTAATTCTTTTTGTCTGTTGAAATCTTTAGATGCAAAACTTATTTGCTGCTTGGTAGACAAATAGTCCTGTTGCCATTGGACATATTGTTGGTCTTCTAAGACGGCCAATAATTGTCCTTTTTTTACAGGCATTCCTGGCATGACTTTAATGGCCGTTACATAACCTCCAAGTGGCATGCTTACGGTTGCAATTCCTTCCGGTGATAAAGTGATTTTACCATTCACTTTCACGATTCCAGAAACTGGTTTTTGTTCTAAAACTCCAATGGTGATTTTTGTATTTTTCATTTGATTTGGAGTTAATGTTACTTCCATTTCATTTATAGAAGCTTCGTTGTTTTGTGTAGTGTTTTCTTTTTTACACCCGTAAAAAGTAAAAAGTACTACTAATGCTAATGCTATATTTTTCATTTGGCTATTGCTTATTGTTGGTAATATAAAATGGAAATGATATTGTCATTGGCCGCTTTTACTAAATTGAAATAATCTAGTTTCGCGTCTATAACTTGACTAGTCAGTACAGCCCATTCTAAAAAATTGATTTCTCCGTTAAAAAATTGAGTGTTTGCTGTTTTAGAAATTGCTTCTGCATCTGGTAAAGCTTGCCTTTCATAATTTTCTAGAGACAATTTGTCTTTCTCAAATTTTGTATGAAAATTGGCGTATTGGTTTTGCAATTGTTGCTTTTGAACGGCTGCTTTCTTTTCTAAATAATCCGTGTTAATTTGTAGCGCTTCCCTTCTTGCTTTATTAGCGCCAGTAAATACTGGAATTCCAAGATTAATTTGGACAGAATTAAATCGGCTATTGCTACCATAAAAATTATTATCGGCACCATTTCCTTTCATAGTGGTACTAAAATATCCTAAAGAAACTTCGGGAAAAAGTTGTGCTTTTTCTACGGCAATAGCAGAACTGTTGGTGATTTTTTCCTGTTCTATAAGATCCAAATAAAGATTTTTAGAGGCGAAGTCGGAAGTGGGTAATAAAGCAATTTTAAGATCTTTTTTTTGTGGCAGATATGAGACTTCCGATTGTAATAAAAATTGCAATAGTTGCACCAATTGTGCTTTTTCTGCTTGAATTACACGTAATTCTTTCTCTATTTTGGACTTATACAATTGTGCCGATGCTTTTTCTGCCATATTGGTTTCTCCCAATTGCAATCGCAACTTCGCTTTTATTAAAAAGGCACCATAAATAGAATCGCTTTTTTGATACACCTCTTCTTTTTCTATAACGACTCCCAAGTCAAAGTAAGCTTGTGTGATGGCTCTTTTTAACTCGTTTTCCGACATTTTGTAATACAATTGGGAACTGGTTGCTTGGTTTTGCAACCATTGCTTTTTCTTGGCATTCACCAATGGAAAACTAATGTTTTGACTAATTCCAAATCGGTTATCGGTATACGCGCTATTGAGTTGTCCAACTTCTCCCACCAACGTCATCGCTGGAATTTCGTGGGCCGATTTTATCAATGCTTGACTCATTGCAACTTTTTTGGATTCGGCTTGCAGGGAACTGTTTTTTTGAATTCCCATAGTAATAGCCTTTTCTAAACTTATGGTTTCTTGGCTAAATCCCGTAATCGAAAATAATAATATGATAATTGGCATTATTTTTTTACCAAACTTGAAAGTAAGCTCTTTTTTATTTTCAAAATATATAAATAAGATGGGTAATATAAAGAGTGTTAAGAACGTAGCTACTAAAAGACCACCAATCACTACGGTTGCTAAAGGACGTTGCACTTCGGCACCAGAACCGTTACTGATCGCCATAGGTAAAAATCCTAACGAGGCTACTAAAGCGGTCATTAATATGGGACGTAATCTTTTTTGTGTTCCATTCATTACTATTCTATTTAAGTCGATTAAACCACTTTGTTTTTGGGCGTTAAATTCGGCGATAAGGACAATTCCATTCAATACTGCCACGCCAAATAATGCGATGAATCCAATTCCAGCACTAATACTAAAAGGCATGCCGCGAAGCGCTAAAAATAATATACCGCCAATGGTAGATAAAGGAATGGCTGTGTATATTAAAAGTGCTTGTTTTACCGATTTGAAAGCAAAGTACAGCATCAAGAAAATCAACGCTAAAGAAACCGGAACGGCAATCGCTAATCGCTGTTTGGCTTCGTTTAAGTTTTGAAAACTTCCACCATAAGTAATATAATAACCTTCTGGAAATTGAATTTCTTTTTCGACTTTTTGGGTTAACTCTTGTACCAAACTTTGTACGTCTCTTTCGGCATTGAAACCAATTACGATTCGGCGTTTGGTGTCTTCTCTTTGAATTTGATTCGGTCCATTTATAATGTTAACATCCGCCAAAACATAAAGTGGTACTTGTGCTCCAGATGGAGTAGAAATTAACAAGTTTTTGATATCCTCTATGTTTTGTTTCGCATTCGAGTTCACTTTCACTACAATATCAAAGCGCTTTTCACCATCAAATAACAATCCGGTGCTTTGACCAGCAAAAGAGGTATTTACGACTCTGTTGATATCGGAAACGTTTAATCGGTATTGTGCTATTTTTGCTCGATTGTAATTTATGACTACTTGCGGCATACCACCAATGGGTTCTACATACAAATCTTTAGTCCCTGAAATAGTTGGAATAATTCTTCCTACTTTTTCGGCATATTTTGCTAAAGTGTCTAAATCTTCTCCAAAAATCTTGCAAACCACATCTTGTCGAGCGCCCGTCATTAATTCATTAAAACGCATTTGTACCGGATATTGAAATCCTGCCGTAATCCCGGGTACTTCTTTAAGCGCTTCGCTCATTTTTTCCGACAATTCATTAAAAGTACTTGCCGAAGTCCATTCGCTTTTATCTTTCAAAATGACCATCATATCACTGGCTTCCATGGGCATGGGATCTGTAGGTACTTCGCCGCTTCCTATTTTAGTGACTACTTTTTCTACTTCTGGAAATTTGGCTTTTAAAATACCGGCCGCTTTTTGGGTAGAAGCCATCGTAGTATTCAAATTACTTCCTGTTAATACCCGAGTGTCAACTGCAAAATCACCTTCTTCCAAGGCTGGAATAAATTCGCCACCTAAAAAACTCATGATGACCAGAGAAAGGAAAAAAACCGTAATTGTTCCAAGGATAATTTTTCGTTTATTGTTTAAGGCTTGAATAAGTCGCTTTTGATACAAATTTTCAAGATAGGCCATCATTCTTTCTGAAAAATTCTTCGGATTGTGCTTTAAGTTTTTCAACACCAACGTACTCATCATAGGAATATACGTCAACGACAAGATAAAGGCGCCCAATAAAGCAAAGGCTACCGTTTGTGCCATCGGTTTAAACATTTTTCCTTCAATACCTTGTAGTGTGAAAATAGGAAGGTAAACGATAAGGATAATTATTTGTCCGAAAACCGCACTATTCATCATTTTTTTGGCGGAAGTTTTTACTTCATGATCTACATTTTCCTGAGTTAAATGCAATTGTGATTCTTTTTTATGATGCGAATGTATTTGATGAATAACTGCTTCTACAATAATGACCGCGCCATCTACAATTAATCCAAAATCTAGCGCGCCCAGACTCATTAAATTTCCGCTTACGCCAAACAAATTCATCATAATAATGGCAAAAAGCATCGCTAACGGAATTACGGAAGCTACCAATAATCCGGCTCTAAAATTCCCTAGAAATAAAACCAGTACAAAGATGACGATTAACGCACCTTCTAATAGATTTTTTTCGACCGTACCAATGGCATTATTAACCATTTTGGTTCGGTCTAAAAAAGGTTCAATCACCACTCCTTTGGGTAAGGTCTTTTCAATTTGTGCAATTCGTTCTTTGACATTTTTAATTACTTCGCTACTATTGGCACCTTTTAACATCATGACTATGGCGCCCGAAACTTCTCCTTGGTCATTATAGCACATAGCGCCATAACGAGTGGCAAATCCTGTTTTAATTTCGGCTACATCTTTCAATAAAAGCGGTATGCCTGATTTGGAAGTTGTAATCGCAATGTTTTCAATATCGGTTTTCGATTTGAGCAATCCTTCACTTCTAATGAATAAAACCGAAGCTTCTTTTTCAATATAAGCACCTCCTGTATTTTGATTGTTTTTTTCTAACGCCTCAAAAACATCAGATATGGTTAATCCGAAAGAATTTAGTTTATTGGGCTGAATGCTAATTTCAATTTGCTTTAACTTTCCCCCAAAACTACTGACTTCTGCGACGCCTTTTACACCCGAAAGTTGTCTTTTAATTAGCCAATCTTGTATGGTTCGTAATTCGTTGGCGTCATATTTATTTTCATAACCTTTTTCGGGTTTTACTACATATTGGTAAATTTCTCCCAAACCCGTAGATACAGGACCTAATTCGGGAGTACCCATTCCTTGTGGTAACTGACTTTGGACTTGTTGCAATCGTTCCGCTACTTGTTGTCGGGCCCAATAGATATCGGTATCGTCATCAAAAACAATCGTGACTAGTGACAATCCAAATCGAGAAAAACTTCTAATTTCAATTAATCCGGGGATATTGTTATTGGCTTGTTCGATAGGAAAAGTGACCAGTCTTTCAATATCAGTGGCGCCATACGAAGGGGCGATTGTTATTACCTGTACTTGATTATTGGTAATGTCTGGTACCGCATCGATAGGTAGTTTTTGAACGTTATAAATACCAAATGCAATTAATACAATGGTAAATAACATAATGATGAGTTTATTCTTTACAGAAAACTCAATAATTTTATTTAGCATAAAAATAAAGTTTAATCAATAATTAAAAAAAGTAACCAAAACATTTTAAAATGGCAGGTTAAAAATTATGGATTAAGCTATTTTAGGAGGTTGCCAAATTGCCGATAAATAACTGGAAATAAAAACTTGGTTTTTGTGAAGTATCGTGGGTTTGTGCATTTCCGGGAGAGAAAATTCGTGGTTTAATTCGAATTTTTCAGGGGTTGGAAGTACAACCACAAAATTGAAACAATTGTCTTGAGATGCTTTGAAAGGAAGCTTCATGTCTTTTTCAAAATCAGCATCTTTGGTGAATCCATTCAAATAGTGCACTTCTAAAAAAGAGATTAAAGTCGTTCTGTTATTTTCGTTTTTATGTTCCAAAAAATGCTCCACAAGCTTTGGCGCCTTCAATAACTGATGCACTTCAGTCATCGAAAACACATAAAAGAAAAGTAATATGATAGAAACATACTTTTTCACTGTCACAAAGTTACTAATTTTTAGCAAGTTTGTACAGCTGCTGATGAAATATTCCTAAATTTGCGTTCTTATAAAATTTATGTCATGTTACAAATCGCAGTTATTAGAGAAAAAAAGGAAGAAGTGATTAAAGCCTTAGCCAAAAGAAATTTTGATGCTACCGCTATCGTTGATGCTGTAATTGCACTAGACGAAAAACGTCGTGCCACGCAAGTAGAATTAGACAACATTCTAGCCGAATCTAATAAACTGTCCAAGGATATTGGAGAAATGATGAAAGCGGGCGAAAAAGCCAAAGCCGAAATTTTAAAAGAAAAAACCACACAACTTCGTGAAAAAGGAAAAGAATTAACCGAAAGTGTTGGGGTTTTAGCCGAAGAATTAACACAAGAATTATACAAACTGCCAAACACCCCAGCAGAAAAAGTACCTCATGGGAAAACTGCCGATGATAATTTAAACGTATTCGAAGAAGGCGAAGTGCCGGTATTGCACGAAGGTGCTTTACCACATTGGGACTTAATCAAAAAATACGACATCATCGATTTCGAATTAGGAACCAAAATTACCGCACCAGGTTTCCCGGTTTACAAAGGGAAAGGAGCCAAATTGCAACGTGCGTTAATTTCGTATTTCCTAGATAAAAACACAGAAGCAGGTTATCAAGAAGTACAAGTGCCCCATTTGGTAAATGAAGCTTCAGCTTATGGTACGGGACAATTACCAGACAAAGAAGGGCAAATGTATCATGATGCCAAGGACGATTTGTACTTGATTCCAACGGCAGAAGTTCCGGTAACCAACATCTACCGCGATGTCATTTTACAGGAAAGCGAATTACCGGTTACTGTAACTGGCTATACGCCTTGTTTCCGTCGTGAGGCAGGTTCGTGGGGTGCGCATGTTCGTGGATTAAACCGTTTGCACCAGTTTGACAAAGTAGAAATTGTTCGTATCGAACATCCCGATAATTCACACGCTGCTTTAGATGGCATGGTAGAACACGTAAAAGAAATCATGCGTGAATTAAAATTACCTTTTAGAATATTACGTCTTTGTGGTGGAGATATGGGATTTGCTTCGGCGTTGACCTATGATTTTGAAGTATTCTCAACCGCGCAAGACCGTTGGTTGGAAATTTCATCAGTATCAAATTTCGAAACCTTTCAGGCGAATCGTTTAAAATTACGTTTTAAAGGAAAAGACGGAAAAACCCAGTTGGCACATACCTTAAACGGAAGCTCATTGGCTTTGCCTAGAGTTTTAGCTGGAATCATAGAAAACTACCAAACACCGGAAGGAATTGTAATCCCAGAAGTATTGCGCAAATACACAGGGTTTGATATTATAAACTAGAAGATTAACGAAAACTTAAAATGTACTAAAGTGGCAAAATTATTGCTACCTTAGTACATTGTTTTTTAGTACCAATGAGAGTTTTAGCTAGTATTATGAGTCTGTTATTTTCCGCGATGCTTTTTTCGCAGGAATATACGGTTACACCACCACCCGGAGGTAACCCGAAGGCGCATATCCCGCAAGGACCGCCACCGAATGAGCAATTGGCTCAAAATTATTTTGATCGAGGAGAATTTGATAAGGCAATTTTGATTTATGAAGAACTGGTAAAAAAGCAACCCAATAATTACCAATATTTTCAAAAGCAAGTGGCGTGTTATCAGCAGCTAAAACAATTTGATAAAGCGCAGGAATTAATTCAATCGAGAATCATTCGTCTTAAATATCCAAATTTGTATGTAGAATTGGGTTATAATTATCAGTTGCAAAAAATGCAGGATAAGGCTAATAAGAACTACCAAATTGCATTGGATAAAATCAATGAAAATCAGAATAACGTCTATACCATTGCTCGCGATTTTGAACAAAAAGTATTGGTTTCTCAAGCCATTCAGGCGTATGAACTTGGACAAAAATTAAACCCGGAAGTCAATTTTGATTATCAAATTGCTTTGCTTCAAGGACAGTTGGGGAATATTGATGGTATGATTAATTCTCTGGTAGATTATGCTTTTAAATATCCGAGCAATCTAATCTTGGTACAAAATCAATTGAACCGATTTTTGGCAGAAGATCACACTAAAGTGTTTTCCGATACCTTGCGAAAAGCGCTATTGCTGCGCACTCAAAAAACACAAGATATTTTCTGGAATGAATTCATGAGTTGGTATTTCGTCAGTCAGAAAGAATATGGGAAAGCCTTTATTCAGGAAAAAGCGATTTACAAAAGAAACCCGGATAATTTTGATAAAATATTAAATTTGGCCCGAATGGCTTCTGAAGAAAAAGAAAGAGAAGTACAACGGGAAATATTAGAATTTGTTTTGGCTAACACCCAATATGCCGATATTATAATTGATGTGAATTGTTTGCTTTTGGAAATGGATATCGAAAAAGCCACTGCAAAAGAATATCCAGGTATTTTAGAGAGAATGAACCATCTGTTAAAGGAATATGGATTGACGCCGAACACCATTCAATTACAAATTTTAAAGGCAAATTTCGATGCTTTTCAATTAAAACAATTCGAATCGGCCAAAACGATGTTAACTCAAGCATTGGATTTACCGTTGAACGTTTATCAAAAAGCAGATGTAAAGTTGGCCTTAGCTGATGTTTTGTTGCTGGATGAAAAATTCAATCAGGCCATTATCTATTATGCCCAAGTTGAAAATGATCTAGAAAACGATCAGGTGGCTCATGAAGCCAGTTTAAAAATGGCAAAAGCCAGTTATTTTAAAGGGGATTTCGATTGGGCACAAAAACAATTTAAAGTGTTAAAATCGTCAACCTCACAATTGATTGCCAACGATGCCATGGCAATGTTTTTGTTAATTTCGGATAATACGGTAGAAGATTCGACTCAAGTAGCCTTAAAAAAATTCGCCAAAGCCGATTTTCTGGCCTATCAAAATAAAAATACGGAAGCTTTACAGGCTTTTAAAACGCTGTTGGAACAACACAACGGACAAAGTATTGAAGACGATACGTTGCTAAAAATCGCCAAACTCAACGAAAAGTTAGGAGAGTATCACCAAGCTTTAACGTACTATCAGCAAATTATCGACAAGCATGCCGAAGACATTTATGTTGATGAGGCACTGTTTTATTCGGCTGAAATTTACAGAAAACAATTGCTCGATAATGAAAAGGCGAAGAGTTTATACGAGAAAATCTTGTTCAATCATCAGGATAGTATTTACTTTGTAAACTCTCAGAGTAATTACAGAAAACTAAGGGGAGATACTAATTTATAAATAGAGTTTTAGATTTTTCGATAGTTAGATTTTTCGAATAATCTAAACATCCAATAATCGAATAATTAAAATTATGATTCTATACAACGTCACCATTAACATACACGAAAGCGTTCACGATCAATGGATGCATTGGATGCAAAACAAACACATTGCCGATGTTTTGGCTACCGGTAAATTTACTGCAGCTAGGCTTGTAAAAGTCTTGGTTGAAGAAGATATGGGGGGCACGACCTATTCTATTCAATTTACTACCGATAGCAAAGAAACTTTAGAAAAATATTATGCCGAAGATGCCCCAAGACTTCGTGAAGAAGGACATCAATTGTTTGGCGATAAAATGTTGGCCTTTCGCACGGAGTTGGAGCTAATCAGTGAACACTAAATCGATTATTTGATTTTTGGATTATTCGAAAAATCTGACAATCTAAATAATCTAACAATCGAAAATGGATAAAGTAAAAGCAAAAAAACACCTCGGACAACATTTCCTTAACGACGAAAGCATCGCGCAACGTATTGCCGATTCTTTGACGCTTAATGGCTATAAAAAAGTATTGGAAATTGGCCCTGGAATGGG
>Ga0114982_1001652_pt1 | contig 10457 bp, 10 predicted proteins | sample Shrwel_input2_FT_FD_87183 | JGI IMG/M metagenome (GOLD analysis project Ga0114982, IMG submission 87183) | Subsurface microbial communities from deep shales in Ohio, USA - Utica-3 well 1 S input2 FT | ecosystem: Environmental > Aquatic > Deep subsurface > Shale gas/oil reservoir > Produced... | reverse complement strand
TATCAATTGCCCTTTGACGCATCTAAGTTGAAGAACTTTGATCGCTTCCATGAGAATTATGGCAAGTACATTATCCAAGCTATGGAATAAAATTGGCCCGCAAGGGCCTTTTTTACTTGATTTTTATCTAAATTGAATGTATAATTGTATATATACAGTTAACAAAGGAGCATATTATGGCAGTTATGAAATCGGAAAAGACTAAGAAAATTGAAAAGAAAGAATTTACTGCGTCGGAAAAAAACAAGATTATTGAAAAACTTGTCACCGCTCGCATTGGATTGTTGTTGCGTCATCCGTTCTTTGGTAACTTGGCAACTCGTCTTAAACTAATTGACGCCACAGACTGGTGTGCTACATTGGCCACAGATGGTCGTAACTTCTATTACAATAATGACTTTGTGAATCGTCTTACTCCCAAGCAGGCAGAGTTTGGCTTCGCACACGAAGTCCTACACAATGTATTTGATCACATGGGACGTCGTGATCACCGCGATCCTACATTGTCAAACATTGCCGCAGACTATGCCGCTAATCAAATTCTTAAAGATGAACGTATTGGTGAAGTGCCGGATTGGATTAAAATCTTCCAAGACAACAAATATCGTAGTTGGAGTTATGAACAGATCTATGACGAGCTCTACGAGAAAGCAGAGAAAATTGATATCGGCGCACTTGGTGAGTTGTTAGACGAACACTTAGATGGCGAAGATGGCGACGGAGATGGTAGCGGAGAAGATGGTGATCAAGAAGGCAAGAGCAAGCGTCCACGTTTGACCGCTGAAGAAAAGAAACAGATCCGTGATGAGATCAAAGAAGCTATGGTAGCGGCGGCACAGGCCGCAGGTGCTGGCAAAGTTCCTGCTGGAGTAGCTCGTCTTATCAAAGACTTTACAGAGCCAAAGATGGACTGGCGTCAAATGTTGCGTATGAATATCCAAAGTATTCTTAAGAGTAACTTCAGTTTTGCCCGCCCTAATCGCAAGTCACAGCATTGTGGTGCTGTATTGCCAGGTATGATGAACGAAGAAACTATCGATGTAAGTGTAGCAATTGACATGTCGGGCAGTATTTCAGATGTACAGGCCATGGACTTCTTGTCAGAAGTCAAAGGCATTATGGACGAATACAAGGACTTTAAATTGGACTTGTGGTGTTTTGACACAGAGGTCTACGGTTATAAGCAATTTACCGGTGATACTGCCGACGAGATCATGGAATACAAATGCCAAGGTGGTGGTGGTACATCGTTTGAAGCTAACTGGGATTTCATGAGAAATGAAGACATTCAACCCAAAAAGTTTATTATGTTTACAGACGGATACCCCTGCGGTACTTGGGGCGACGAAGATTACTGTGATACAATCTTTATTGTACACGGCAACGATTCCATAATTGCTCCCTTCGGCCAGACCGCCCACTATAAATAAAGTAGGTATAGAATGTCGTTAAATAGGGGAGAGGTTAATCCGCTAAGTGTTCTAAGAATGAGAAAATTAAGTTTCATTCCGGAACACTTTAAAAAGATCGCAGTCGATGTCTTTACAGATATCAAAATGTTAGATCACTGGATTAACTATAATTTAAATAGTAGGTATGCTATTAAAAAGCAATATACTGTAGATCACAATAATAAAATGATCGAAGTATTGGAAATCGGCATAGAAGATCCTAGAGAAATTACTATGCTAACTTTAGGGTGCCCTTATATACACGGAAATAAAAAGGAAATTTTTTAAAATGGACAATCAAGAACAAGCACAAATGGCCTCAACAGAGGCTGTAGGCGGAGAAGCACCGGCAGCTCCACAACCAGAATTAAGCATCGTTGATTTGCAAAACTTACGTGCAATCATCGACACTGCAGCAAAGCGTGGCGCTTTTCAAGCCAACGAAATGGCCGCAGTTGGATCTGTATATGATCGCTTAAACAACTTCTTAGTGGCAGTAACGCCTAAGCCTACACAAGAGGCCGCTCCAGAAGCTACACCAGCAGCCGCTGAATAAAAGGAGATACACATGAAACATGTGGGAAGAATGAAAAACAACAACGCCAAGGTTGCTGTTGTATTTCGAACAATTCCGGGAGATCCATACAGTGCGTTAGTATGTGGCACGAATCAACTCGGAGACTCGTACCATAATGCGTTAATTGATCTTATTCAAGAATCTAGCGCACAACAATCAAACGAATTGGCAGATATCTTGTCAGTACGTAGTTTCCCAGACGGCAGTAACATGCTCGAATGGTTACACACTCGTGGACATCTTAAGAAGGTTCCTACATCTGGAGTACTAGTAACACCTACTCCTTCTACTAGTGTATCATTAGATGAGTTGAACAAATTGATTGCTGAACAGAAAGGTGTAAGCCTTGAAGAACTAGCCATCAATGATGGTAAGACTCCTAAGAAGACTGGCAAGGAAGATGTAACTAAGACTACTTCACAGAGTGTTTCAGGTGATGTTGAAAAGGTTGAAGAAGTCGTTGTTGAAGGACAAGAAACTCCTGCTCAACTACGTTCAAAAGCAGATGCCTTATTCAAACAAGCTCAACAACTTCGCAAGAAGGCTGATGAACTTGATCCACCTAAGAGTAAAAAGAAAGTAGCTGTTGAAGCTGAATGATTAACTGTCTAGTAGCAGTTGAACGCAACCAGGGCATAGGATTTAATGGTCAGATGCCCTGGCCTCACCTCAAAGGTGATATGACATGGTTTAGACAAATGACCACTAATCAAGTTGTTATTATGGGGTCAACTACCTACGAGGGATTGGGCAAGCCTTTACCCAATCGTATTAATGTAGTAATAAGTAGGAAAAGTATATTAGGCGATCATACTTTTGACGATTGTGGATCAGCATTAGATTACTGTGCTGTAGAATATCCCGATAAGGACATATTCATTATTGGCGGTAGTGCCATTTACCAGCAATATCTCGACATTATTGATCGTTTCTATGTAACAGAAATCGACGCAGACTACGAATGTGATAAGTTCTTTGATTTAACTTATGTAAAAAATCACTTTACAAAAGTCAAAGAACATGCTACATTTAATGATCCAATAAAATATACTATAAAAGAATATAACCTATGACACATCCAGAACACAGTTACTTAGACGCATTACGCGATATCCTAGCTACAGGCGATCGTCGAGATGATAGAACAGGTGTAGGTACTATCAGCAAGTTCGGAGTACAGATGCGCTTTGATCTCCAAAAAGGATTCCCTGCTGTTACTACCAAGAAGCTGGCATGGAAAGCCTGTAAGAGTGAACTACTTTGGTTTATTGAAGGTAGTGGAGATGAGCGTAGACTCAAAGAAATTTTGTTTGAAGGTAATGTAACTCCCGCATCAAAGACTATTTGGTCAGACAATGCCACTGCCAAGTACTGGCAACCGAGAGCAAAGTTCAAAGGCGACTTAGGTCGTGTATACGGTGTTCAATGGCGTACATGGCGAGCTCCTGTGTTCGGAGCAAACCGCATGGGTGTCAAGCATATTGATCAATTACAAAACTTAATCAACGGTATCAAGGAAGACCCCAACAGTCGCAGACATATTATCACAGCATGGAACCCAGGTGAGATTGAACTAATGGCACTACCTCCATGCCACATGATGGCACAGTTCTATGTAAATAACGGAAAGTTAAGTTGTCAGATGTATCAACGTAGTGCGGATATGTTTCTTGGGGTGCCATTTAACATTGCTAGTTACGCATTGTTTACACACATGATAGCACAGGTCTGTGATTTACAAGTAGGTGAATTGATTATTACACTAGGTGATGCTCACATCTATGAGAATCATATTGAGCAAGTTAGTGAACAGCTGACTAGAGAGCCGTTACCGTTGCCAGAGTTACAGTTAAATCCTAGTGTAACAGACATTAATAAGTTTACAATGTCAGATATTGAATTAGTAAACTACACAAGTCACGAAGCTATCAAAGCCCCAATGGCTGTTTAAACTTTGTAAGTTGTACTAACTACGTTGGCTATTGTACCTGTATTCAAGTCAACTATAGCCCATTTGTAGGTTCCACCAACAGCTTTAAATCGTCTTACTTGGTATCCGCCTGGAGGTGGGGAAGTAAATCCGCAAATAACTTTGGCCTCGCTGCCTACAGGTACACCGGTTTCAATTGATGTATTGTCTGAACCAGCATAAGAGATTGTAGAAGTGGCTCCGTCATTTACAGGGAACACATCTCTTAGTAATCCTACAATGGCAGCGTTTTGAATATTAAAATGGTCAGCTACAGATATATTAGTAGAGGTTGTAATTAAATCTAGGTCTACATTTAATGTTAGATATCTATCAACGATCTTACCTGTATAGTTAATATCGCCAAAAATAGTTAGGCCTTTAACTGTAGATGTTGTAGCAGTTGTTAGATAAGAATAACGGGACGCTGTGCTAATGGCAAACTTGTCATTAGACATGTATCCAATAGTATGTCCATAATTGTTTAACGGAGATACTTTTTTATCGTTGTCGTCTACATCCTTAACTGTTACAGAAGGAACTATCCAACCGTGACTGCCAGCAGACTGAGGATAAGCAGGACCTACTAAATGTGGACTTCCGCTTGATACAACATATAGCTGTAAAGTTGTGGGGTTAAACCAAATGTCACCTGCGATTAAATCTACAGGTTGTGATGAAGATAAAATTGCTCCACCAACTGGTTTAAATGATTCGTCAAAAACTTTTAAACGTTTAGCACTGGTATCATACCATGGTTGACCTTTTAAAGGGTTTCTTGGGGGATTAGATGTTGAACTTGCTCCGCTGGCTAATAATTTAATAAAATTGTTATTAAGGTATTCGCCGTAACCAGCATAGTTCTTACCTACAAGAGTTAAACTAGTTGTAGTTTGATCAATTTTTTTATCTGCTAGAGTTAGCAGAGTAGTTCCGTCAGTGTTTAATATTACGTAGGCCATTTTATGTCTTTATGATATAATAAGTTGAGGTTGTTCCGCCTACTGTTACAGATGTCTCATATAAGTTTGGCAAGAAGAAATGACCGGTAGCAGTAGTACCGTACTTGTTTCCAATAGCGGCATACAAGTCTACGTAAGTAGAAGTTGTTGCTGTGCTACCATTACATTTTAACCAACCAGTAGGTACTGAATTTGCCGCCCAAAGTTTTAATGTTCCTGGTAAAGAATTATAATTAGAAGCATATACATTAGTGGCATACAAACTTCTAAACGGTAAAGATGCTGTTCCAATATCATATACATCAGATGTAGCAGGTTTAGCAACAACACCACTGCCCAAAGCATTACTCATTGTAAGTGTATTTGATATACTAAGAACTCCGCCTACTGCTAAGTTACCAGCCACTGTTAATGTATTGGCAACGGAGACACTATTGCCAACTGTGATATTAGCCACTGTTAATGTACTAGATATATTAACTGTACCGTAAACATCGAGAGAACTTGTAGAAGTTTCTGTGTTAATTGATACAACATTCTTACCTACTGTTACTACAGGATTTCCGTTATCACTGCCCTTGATATTCAATAAAATCTTTCCACCAAGTTTATTATTAGAAATAACAGCGTTATTACCTGTTAATGTTTTGTAAAATTGAATAGTGTCAACTGACGGGTCATCTTGATTTCTAATAACAACACCCCTAGCATCGTAGGTAAATGCTGTGGGAATTACATAAGCAACTTTGCCTGTAATTTGTTGCTCGGAGGCATCATCTTTTACAAGATAACTTGAAGCTAGGATACTACCTAACTTGTCAGCGTTGGTTGCTGTGCCGGTTAGCTTACTACTTAGATTAGTAGTGAGTGTAATACCTGGTTTAATAGTTGTAAACCCTCCCATACCTGTTGGATAGGTAGTAGGAGTAAATTCTGCGCTAGACGATACAACGGAAATAACGTAACCGTCTGCCCAATTTAAAATAACTCTGTGAGTATCGCCGGTGCCTGTGGCAATTAAGTCAGCAGGTTCGGCTCCAGTTTTGGCGGCGGCGGTTCCTGAGGCAGGTCCGACTAACGTCCAAGAATTGTTATTATAAATCTTTAATTGATTATTACCTGTGTCAACCCAGATATCACCTTCTTTTAAACCTGCGCTGGCTGCAAGTTTAGGATCTGTAACTTGTTGGTAGATACCGTTGGCACTGGGCCAACGAGCGCTGGTAGAAGTGCCGTCCATGATACGAAGAACTTTACGACTAGTGTCGCTGGTATCGTACCAAAGTTGACCTTCAATTGGATTTTCTGGGGGAATAGAACTGGCAAAGTTTTCTAACAAGTGTAAGAAGTTCTCAGCAATCTTTTCACCGTAGTTAGGATAGCCGCGGCCGACCAAACTCAAAGTTGTGTCAACTGTATTAATGCCCGGAGGCATTGCTGGTACTGTTATAGTATCTTGTTTATTAGAATCTGAGAATCTTAGTGTATAGGCCATAATTAAATTCCGCTAGTAAGACTTTGGATCCTTACTGTGTAATCAACTTGGATCATACGGTTCAATGATTTTTGTACAGGGTGGAAGATAACGTGTGTTAACAAGTCACCTGTGCCTGCTCCATCTGGACTATAGGCTTTTAATCCTAGTTCATCAAATACAAATGTGCCGTCGGTGTTTGTGGCGTTGTCAAATGCTTGTTGACCGTTTGGCTCACCGAAGTCAAGTAAGCAACTAACTAAAATATCAGTATAGGCCGTGCCAATAATGTGACGAACTTCCATGAAGTTTCTAGCAGGATCGATACTTGTCGGTTGTTTAGGATCAACAGTTTTAAAGTAAGTTTCGTTGTACAGGGCAGAGTTAGCACCAACAGTGTTAGGTGTTAGATATGTAATAACACCAGTTTCATCAACTCGTGTTCCACCGTTGCCAAACGCCATTTCAGCAATAGTGCCGTAGCCCTGATTGCTTAAACTACGTGCTAGGGCAAGACTGAAGTTCTCATAGTGAATAGCATTACGCTTGTCAATAAAGACTTCTTTGGTCTGTGGATCAAAGATCTTGATGTGCCCTTGGATACTTACAGATCCTTGCTCGTTAGGTTTGGTTACAGGGGTTTTTTCCTGTTGTGTATTGTGACTTTGCATGTTCTTAGCCTGTTCCATATTTGATATTTATGCCAGTTATAATGTGCTTATATATACAGTGATGATCATAATCCGTATCTACTTTTCAATGATTGATAATTCTGTGATAGCTCGCCACTGCTAAGTGTTCGGCCATATACAGCACACATATTGATGTCGCCGTACCAGTAGTTGTCACCTAATGCTATATATTCTCCACTATTTCCGCCATATTGGGCAAATGTTATACCTGTGTTTGTTCCCACAGGTACTCCGTTGAGATAATAAGTTACTAGACCACCTGTAGTATGCGTGACCGCGATAACAAACCACTGCATGTATGCTATTGATAAGCTATTACTAAAACCGCCGGCGCCACCGGAACTATAATGTAGTTTAAAGTTTGACCCATCAAAGTACATATAGGTATTAAAATTCCTGGTGCCACCATTGGTGCCAAACAAGCAACGAAATTGACCGGAACCAAAAGAACTGTTGGCCATTCTTGCGGCCACTACAAGAGTCTTACCTGTATAGGTTTTATTAAACTTGGCCGCTGTTGTTGAAGCATACGGTGTGCCGGCTCCGCCAATGCCGCTAAATGTAAAGTAACTGGCAGCACCAGCACTGGTAAAGCCTGGACTATTGACCAATGTACCATTGTTGGTATTGCCGGACAAGTCAGTCCAAGTTGTGCCACTGCCCGGATAACTAGCAGTCTTTCCAGCATCTACATATATCAAAGCATCGCTACTGTTAAACGATGCGTCATAGACTGTGGTGCCTGACAATGATACGCCTTGTATAATCATTAGATCAATCTTTCAATGCTGATCATATTGTTATTGTAAGCATTACCTATTTGTACTGTAATACGATAGGCTCTGCTATTTGTAGTATCGGTTATGATATAAGTTGCTATATCACCTTGATTAAAAAAGCTCCAGTTAAACACTGAACCACTAGCAGTTGTTGTTATTGTTAGAGTTCCAGCACTACCGCCGGCAGCTGGCGTTGTTGTAGCATAGTTGCCGCCTATATTACAAGCAAATGTTCCGGAAACAGTAGCTAAACTTAGTCCACGATTACCACTGGTTGTAACTGTGGCTTTAATGTTGTCCATTGTAACAAATGTGCCAGCATTGACCAAACCACTTACGCGGTTGTTGAGTAGTGTGCCAACACCTGCGCTGGCTTGACTTAGGTCAATATAGACACCACGGTTAGTTCCACTGTTTTCAAAGAATCTAAATCTATCAACATATTGGTCAAAAACTACAGCAGTACCAGACAATGAACTATTAGGAGACTTGCCAAAATCAATCTCGCCACCTTCGTTGCCTCCTGCAGCTGGCATTGTTAATGTGCCACTGTTATCAAACACATATGAGTAACTACCTGCTACTAGTGTAACATTGGTCAATGTGCCAATAATACTACCTGTTGAACTAAGACTACCGGTGGCGCCAGTTAGTCCTGTGGCGCCGGTTGGACCAGTAGCACCTGTTGCGCCATTACTTCCCTCTGGGCCTGTAGCACCTGTGCTTCCATTACTTCCTGCACTTCCAGTAGCACCTGTTGCGCCATTACTTCCCGCAGAGCCGGTAGCACCTGTGCTTCCATTACTTCCTGCACTTCCAGTAGCACCTGTTGCGCCATTACTTCCCGCAGAGCCTGTGGCACCAGCAGGGCCTGTGTCACCACTTGCACCTTGAATACCCGTAGAACCGATGTAACCGCCAGTTAATTGGATCCAATTTGCTAATGTTCTACCATCAGAACCATTACCAATAATACAACCAGCAGTAGAACCAGGACCCCATGCTTTTACTGTATATGTAGTAGCACCAACTGTAGTAATTACCCACCTTGCAGTTCCTTGGCCCTGATAAGAAGCACCACCACCAATATAACCCGATCTAGCTTCAGTATTTGCTATAAGGGCCGGAGTAGAATCAAATAAACCAAATACACATTCTTGCCCGTTGTTTATTACTCCTTGAATTTGGCAAAAGATATTCCATGTACCAGCTGATGGAATATTAATAGTCATGACAGTAGTTGCTGTGGCAGATGTAGTACCAGATATTGATCCAGTAAATTGTGCTCCAGTAGCACCAGTAACTGTTGCTGCATTAAATGTTGCAATTGCTCCTGTAGCACCTGTTGGTCCCTCTGGGCCTGTAGCACCAGTTGAACCATTTGATCCAGCAACACCGGTAGCACCTTGTACTCCGGTAGCACCTACTCCGGTTGCTCCAGCTGGTCCGGTAGCACCTGTGCTTCCGTTACTTCCCGCACTTCCGGTAGCACCTGTGGCACCGTTTGATCCATTACTTCCGGCGAGACCAGTAGCGCCATCACTTCCAGCAACACCAGTTGCTCCGGTAGGTCCCGTTAATCCTGTAGCACCTGTGAGTCCAGTAGCGCCATCATTTCCATTTGCTCCGGCAAGACCAGTCGCACCTGTCAATCCCGTGGCTCCATCATTTCCGGCGGTTCCGGTCGCACCTGTGAGTCCAGTAGCACCATCATTTCCAGCAGGGCCTGTGGCTCCAGCTGTTCCTACAGTATTAATATATTCAATTACATAGCTTTCTGTGGCCAAGTTTGTAGCAGTAGTAGGTGCGCTGCCGGGATCTGCTCCAACGATTAGAGTATTATTAGCAACGTTAACTGAAATAGGAACACCACCAATATAAATTGTACCAGTACCTACATATAAACTACGCCATTGACTGCTGGTACTACCTAGGTCATAGGCTAGATTAGTGTCTGGAATTAAACTGCTAGGTAAACTTAATAAATTAACTTCTGGACCAGTAGCACCTGTTAGACCAGTAGCACCATCACTACCATTTGTGCCAGCAGTTCCTGTAGCACCTGTTAGACCAGTAGCACCAGTTAATCCAGTGGCTCCTACACCTGTGGCACCTATTTCTCCAGTAGCGCCAGTTAGTCCAGTAGCGCCTGTTGGGCCTGCGACACCCGTAGCACCAGATCCAGTTGCGCCAGTTTCTCCTATTGGACCAGTGGCACCAGTTGCCCCACTTGCTCCAACTCCAGTGGCTCCAATTAGCCCCGCACCTGTGGCACCAGTGGCACCTCTTGGTCCAGCAACACCTGTGGCACCTGTAGAGCCTGATCCTGTAGCACCTCTTAATCCTGTGGCACCAGTAGGACCAGTGGTACCAGTTGCGCCCGAAGCTCCTACACCTGTGGCACCAGTAGCGCCTGTATAACCAGTGTAACCTGTAGCACCAGTAGCGCCTGTTAATCCAGTTGCGCCGGGAATATCACTTACTCCCGGTTCGCCTTGAGCACCTGTAACACCAGTAGATCCCATAAGACCTGTGCTGCCTGTTAATCCAGTT
>Ga0114982_1001651_pt1 | contig 10464 bp, 6 predicted proteins | sample Shrwel_input2_FT_FD_87183 | JGI IMG/M metagenome (GOLD analysis project Ga0114982, IMG submission 87183) | Subsurface microbial communities from deep shales in Ohio, USA - Utica-3 well 1 S input2 FT | ecosystem: Environmental > Aquatic > Deep subsurface > Shale gas/oil reservoir > Produced... | reverse complement strand
ACTGCGCCATGCCCCGTGGTTGCTGTGGATTACCGATCTGTCAGCGATGGACAAGTGGTTTATTTTGCCGCTGATCATGGGCGTGACCATGTATATCCAGCAGATGCTGAACCCACAGCCTGCTGATCCGATGCAGGCCAAAGTGATGAAGATGTTGCCGATCATTTTCACGGTGTTCTTGTTGTTCTTCCCTGCCGGTCTGGTGTTGTACTGGATTATCAACAACCTGTTTACCATTGGTCAGCAGTGGTATGTAAATCAGCAAATCGAAAAAGACATGGCTGCGCGTAAAGCTCAAGCGTCTTAATGCTAGGTGTCACCCGATCCGCTGCGCCTTGAATGAGGTTCGGCGGATTTTTTTGTCCCATTATGATCTTTCAGGAATCAGATATGACCGCACCAGATGCCCCGACGATTGCTGCGATTGCTACACCTCAAGGACGCGGTGGGATTGGGGTGATTCGGCTGTCAGGCCGTGCAGCGGGTACGATTGCGCAGGCGTTGACTGGCAAAGCACTACCTAAGCCACGCTATGCGCAGTTTGCGGCTTTTTTGGATGCGCAAGGCCAAGCGATTGACGAGGGTTTGCTGTTGTATTTTCCTGCCCCGCATTCGTTTACCGGTGAGGATGTGATCGAGTTTCAGGGGCACGGCGGTGTGGTGGTGCAAAACACGCTGCTGGCGCGCCTGTTTGAACTCGGCGCGACTGCGGCACAAGCGGGCGAATTTTCGGCGCGGGCGTTTGAACATGGCAAGCTCGATCTGGCGCAAGCCGAAGCCATTGCCGATCTGATTGATGCGAGCAGTCAGGCGGCGGCACGTTCGGCGATGCGGTCGCTACAAGGTGAGTTTTCGGGGCGCGTCAATCAGGTGTTAGAGCAGCTGATTCATCTGCGCTTGCATGTCGAGGCGGCGATTGATTTTCCGGAAGAGGAAATCGATTTTTTGGCGGATGGTAAGATTTTAGGCTTACTCAATCAGGTACAGGGCGCGGTGACGGCGGTACAGCAATCGGCCAAACAAGGCCAACTGCTGCGTGAGGGGTTACAGGTGGTAATTGCCGGTAAGCCCAACGCCGGTAAGTCGAGCTTACTGAATGCGCTGGCCGGTGTTGATCGGGCGATTGTCACCGATATTGCGGGGACGACCCGCGATGTGCTGCACGAAAAAATTACCTTAAACGGTCTGCCGATCACGCTGACCGATACCGCAGGTTTGCGTGATACCGGCGACGTGGTGGAGCGTGAGGGGATTCGGCGCGCGTATCAGGCGATTGAGCAGGCGGATTTGTTGTTATTGGTGTATGACTTGACCACTGAACCGGATCCGTTGGCGTTGGCGGCTGGGTTTTTTAGTGAGCAGATGCAACCGCAGCGTCTGATGCTGATCGGTAACAAGTGCGATTTGGCTGGCCAAGCGGTCACGGTGGATGTGCTGGACGGCTATCGGCGTGTGCAACTGTCCGCCAAGCACCAACACGGTCTAGACGGCCTCATACAAGCGATTAGCGCGCATGCAGGCTATCAGCCTGAGGAATCCACATTTATCGCCCGTACACGGCATTTAGACGCGCTGCTGCGCTGCCAGAACCATCTGGCTGATGCGCGGGTGCAGTTGGTGGAGTTTGCGGCCGGTGAGTTGATGGCGGAAAGTTTACGGCTGGGCCAGTTGGCACTGTCTGAGATTACGGGTGAGTTTAGTGCTGATGATTTGCTGGGTAAGATCTTTGGGTCGTTTTGTATCGGAAAGTAATAAAAAAAATGTGTGATATTCAGTAGCGTTCAATAAGCACCAGAGATGGTGCTTTTTATTTTTAATATTACGTTAAAACATTAGTTTACGTTGATAATATTTTGTCGTTACGTTCAGCTATGTTCAATAGGTTCAGTTGGTGATATGCTTTTTTTAGTCTCCAAGTAGTCGTGGAGACGAATTTTTTGATAAAAACTGCTGAGTGACTAAAGTATGGCTGCTTCTGGTGAATCGACACGCAGGGTGTTTGGGACTGATCGGGAGCTGCTTGCCTTCAAGCCAGAGGGTCAGCGATACACGGCGAAAGATAAGGTCAGCAAAGGGCTGTTCTTAGAGGTTAATCCGTCAGGTGTGAAGTCTTGGCACTACCGCTACTCTTTAAACGGGAAGCAAGATCGTTTGGTCTTGGGGCATTATCCAGAGATCACGCTTAAAGATGCCCGAAACATGCGGGACGATGCTGCTGCTTGTGTGGCTAAAGGTGTGTCACCCAAGGCGGATAAAACCGACAAAAAAAAGATGAGTTTTTATGATTACGGTGAGATGTACTATCACGAGGTGGTTTGTAGTGATCGGGCTGATCCCCGCAGCATGCGAGCGTATTTAGTCAAGGATATTTATCCGATACTCGGTCATCTTGGGATGGTAGACATCACGGTAGAGGATGTACGTAAGACCGTTTGGCGTAAAAAAGAACAGGGATACGATGCAGCAGCCAAAGAGGTTCGAGGGTTGTTAAAACGCATGTTTGACTACGCGATGACGTTAGGCATCGTCCCTTTTAACCCTGTGTTGGCGATTCCGTCAAGGCATGTATTTAAGGCAGTCTCGCGTGATCGTGTACTCAGCACCGAGGAGATTAAAAACTATTACACGGCATTATTTACCTCTAGGATTCATCGGCCTCGTAAGCTGGGCTTGTTACTGTCACTCCTCACCTTAGTGCGCAAAACGGAGCTAAATAGCGCAAGGTGGGAGGATGTCGATTTAGAAAATCGCTTATGGCAGATTCCCGTGACCAAAAATACCACTGGCGGTAAAAACAGTCGCCCTATGCTGGTCTACCTGTCTACGCAGGTAGTTGAAATTTTCAAAGAGCTAAAAGTCATTTCTGGTGACAGCGCATATGTGTTTAACGGACGCATCCCAAACCAGCCAATTGCCCACAATGTCTTAAATTATGCGCAAAAGCAGGCGCTATCCCTGACTGAGATTCCACACTTTACGATTCACGACCTGCGTCGTACAGCCAGTACCCATCTGCATGAACAAGGGTTTCATAGCGATGCGATTGAGGCATGTCTAAATCACGCGAAGGTTGGCGTGCGTGGCACTTACAACAAAGCGATTTATCAAAACATTAGGATCGACATCATGCAAAAGTGGAGTGATTTCGTGTTTTCCACGATTTATGAGCCGAATCTGGTCTTTTTTAAGCAGCACAGTGGTGCAGACACCTAATCCTTTGTAATAAATTGTAAGTAAGGCTGTGAGCTACACGGAGAAAAAAGAGGTGTCTACTTTTAAAAAGTAGAGTCGTGTGGAGTTGTATGGAGTCGTGTGGACACTAGGAGCTGCGAAAATATGGTTTTAAAAACAGTTTGTTATGGATAAAGCACTTCAACGAGTGCTAGTGCAATCAACAAAATCTGTTGCTAGAATCCAGAAAGCAAAAGACCAGTCCGTTTGGCGCGAGACTGGCCTTGGGTGGATACCGAGGTATCCGTTTTTAAACCACCATGAGAGACACATTTCGGAGGTCGAAGATGTTAGCAGTCTAAAAACGTGTGTGCTTTTGCAAGGGAAGCGCCGAGTGTGTAGCAGCACAGACAGCGATACCCAAACAAATACTAGCGACCACTGATCACTGAGTAAAGCCTTTTTATACGACTTTTAGGAGTTGTAGGGGGAGGTATTGTTGAAGCAGCAGCCTGCTACTTCAAGAGTCCACCCCCCCCAAACCGATTCAGTGTTTGACACACGTTATTTTAGATCACGAGCATTTTTTACTTTTTGATGTGTCATGGCTCTTATTGAGAGTGTTAGCCATGAATACCCCATCGTCTGAAGTCACTGGTTTAGATCAGCTATCACATAATCGCCTGATTCGTCGGAAGCAGGTTCAGCAATCGACTGGATTGTCGGCATCATCCATTTATCAACTGATGGCAGACAACAGTTTTCCACAGTCCGTGCAACTGTCCGAGCGCCGTGTTGCATGGGTTGAGCAAGAGATTATTGATTGGATTGAGCAGCGTATTCGTCAGCGCCAGCAAGGAGGTGCATGATGAAACAGGATACTGTTCAATTGCATATACGCCAGCAGCATGATCAATCCACCGATCATCCAAGCTTTGCCGAGGTATGGCAAGACAGCAGCGTGCTACCAACCGATCATCCACAAACCACATGGTCTGACAATACGATTCGTTTAGCCCCAGCAGGCTTATTCATCGGTGAAGTGGATTTGTCTAGCTGTCTGGTCTACTGCTTGTTTGATCGGTACGGTGAGCCATCAGGGTTGTATTTTTACGATCACGCCGACCGTCGGAGGCAGGTTATTGTGGGGGAAGGCTGTTGGCGGCCAGTCCACACGATTCCAGTCGCTGCGACAGTTTGGATCACTGAGCAGATTGAAACAGCGGCAAGCATCGCGTCGATTGGCTTTTATGCAATGGCGTATATCAGGCCAGACCGACTGCAAGCGCAGATTGAAGCATGGCAAGGGATTGGTTATGCGTTGAAGCTGGTTGTACCGCCAAACCAACGCAATTTACCGCGTAAGTTTGTGGACATCGTTGTACCTGTGATGGATTTGCCATGCTGGGGTGATGACCCTGACCAGATTAAGGCCATGCTCGGTCACGGCGAAATCTCAGCACAGCATATTCAGCAGCATCGTACAGAGTGGCCGCAGCCCATTGCGTACCTGCCTGACCAGCCAGCGGCATTGCCTTACCCACTGCATATGTTGCCGCCGATTGCGCGTGAAGCAGCGCAGGCGATTGCCGAGTACGCACAAGCACACGAAGCACTTGCCGCTCAATGTGTCTTGGGCGTGCTGACGTATATCGGTCAGGATGCCGTTAATGCTCCCGCTGTAAACAATCCTCGCGGTATGCCAGCCAGCTTGTTTATTTTGACTGAGGGGGAAAGTGGCTGTCGGAAAACAGGCTGTCAGGAGTTGTCTGACGTTGTGTTGATGGAGGTTGAGCGGCACAAGATGGAGCTGTACCAAACGGAGCTATCTGCTTATCAAGCGTTGCCTCGCAAGGAAAAAGAGCAGACAACCCCGCCAGCCAACCCGAAAACCCTATTTAAGGACACCACGATTGAGCCTGTGATTGGCGCACTCCTGCATAACGGTGTGCATAGCGTCATGCTATCAACGGATGAGGCAGGCCAGTTTTTTGGTGGTTACTCGTTACAGTCCGATAGTAGCCACGCGGTCATGGGAACTCTGACCTCGCTGTACAGTAGTGGCATCGTCGAGCGTTCGCGTTCAGCGTCCAACTTAGACGCATCAGGGATTGGCTTTGATAAACGTCTGGCGATCAATCTACTTGGACAGCGTGAGGTGCTACAGCCAGCACTGACCAATCCTGTAATGCGTGGTCAGGGCTTACTGGCTAGATTTTTGTTGGCATCAGTGCCAAGTCTGGCAGGTACTCGACTTTTAGACTACGACGCGCCTAAGCAGCAAGCCTATGACGATCCGCGTTTACAGCGTTATTGGACGCGTTGCCGTGAGCTGATTGGCCATCGTGCAGACGGATTACCCGAAGCACTTGGACAGTCGCCAGAGTCGCGTCACGTCATGCCCATGAACAAGTCGGCTGAAAAGCTATGGTACGCGTTTTACAACCAAATCGAAGAGTTGCAGGCAGCAGGACAGGCATTTGATCAACTGAGACCGTTTGCAGGTCGTGCAGGAGAGAATGCTCGGCGAGTTGCCACGATATTGGCTTACTTTGAGCAGTTGCCCGAAATCACCGAGGAGATCATGGCGGCAGCCTGCGAGATTGTGCGTTATTCGCTGTATGAGTGGAAACGCTATACGGATAGTCCTGATTCGGATGTTTATCTGACAGCAGTCAGTCGGTTAGAACGCTGGATGATCGAAAAAGCAGTCTCTGGTCAGATTGAGCGCAGTCTTGTGTTAAAGGATCAGCCGCTACGGTTGATCCGCAAAGGTGGCTCACGACAGCTTGATAATGCGCTTGCACTTTTGGAGGATCATCATCGTATCCAGCAAACCAAGCAAGGGCGTAAAGCGGTCATCCTGATCAACCCGCAGTTGTTGTAGCGGGTGGCGTGCAAACTGTGCGAATTGTGCGAAGATTCAGATATTTTTCAATAGATTCAATATCTTGTTTATTCGCACAAAATTTAAGGGTTGTGCGAATTGTGCGAAGATTGGCTCAGTGAATTTTCGCACACTTTCGCACACGTCTAAAAAAATGTGCGAATGAATATCTCTATGTTTTTAAAGTCTAATTTCTGAGTTTTCGCACAATTCGCACAATTCGCACAGGTTTAGACATTAGATGTTCGTGGGGCATATTTTCAAAGGAGTTTTGTGATGGCAAAGCCTATCGTCGAAGGCGTACAGGTGATCAAGCACGGTCATCAGCCTATGTTTGCGGTCGTGCCTTATCAGCAGTGGCAGCATATGTATAAGGGTTTGATTTTTTTGACTGCTAAAAATCTATCCATACCGACAGCGGTGGTCAGTAAGGTATTCAGGCATCAGATTACGCCAATCCGAGCTTGGCGCGAGTATTTGGGCATGACGCAGCAGGCAGTGGCAGATGCACTGGGGATCTCGCAGGCTGCTTATTCACAGCTTGAGCGTCGCGTTTCCCATCAGGTTGGGACACTGGTGCAGGTGGCGCAGGTGTTGGGGTTGACGGTGCAGCAGATCGACTGGTAGCCACTGTTTTGAAAAAAATTATGAGGTGTTTATAAGGCTTTGTTTGATCTGCACCCAAGTGTTTGAAGTTTATTATTTTTCAGGATGATTTTGTTGGGCATGTCTATTTTGTGAATCAAACCTCATGGCGCTATGTTTGAATACGGCTAGTATAAGGTGTTTATTTTGGTCGTGTGAGGGCTGATCCATGCAGTTTGAGGGGCGTACCTATCTGTCTTTGCAGCAAACCTGTGACTACTGCAAGCTGAGCGTTGAGCAGGTGTTTTCACGGTTTACTGCGGAAGTGTTGGTGTGGTATCGGGGTGATGTACTGTTTCACGAAGACGCTGAGCAGTACCACACGGTAGAAGGGATGTTTTGGATTGATAGTCACGAGCAGAATGACGACAGCTTTGCGTTGATCGGCGATTTGCTCATGGGTCGGCTTGAAGCGGATCGGCTTGAGGTGGTGCGACTGCTACCGCATTACATGAAAAAAGACGCTGAGATGTTTGCAGGCACACGGAGATATGACGTTGCATGTTCAGCGGTCTGGGTCTCCAACCAGTTGCTTCCAGAAAGCCTGCTCCTCAAACCATCGACAACGGTTTATTTTTGGCAAGATATGCTGGACGAGTGGCTGGAGCAGCAAGGTTTTCAGTCGCCGACCGACCAGTCTTCTTATCCAGTCGATGTACTGCTTCCCAAGCAGTCGAAGCCTGTGGATCAGCCCAGCCCATCAGTTGAGCCATCAAAAATATCCATACAGGCACAAGCTGCACCCGCCTCAAAAGTCTTACTACCGATTATGATGGAGCTACCCGCAACAGGCTGGGTCAGCATCAGTCAATTAACCAATCACCCAGCGCAAGCGCCACGTTATAGCAAAGATGGTAAAACCCTCATCAAAAAAGCTCAGCCTGCGCGTATTGGTATTTTAAATCTTAGCGAGTCGTACCTTTACGCAATGATCAAGCGTGGAGATTTCCCAGAAGCAGATAAAAAGGGGCGGCGTAGCCTTTGGACTGCTGAGCAGGTGCGTGAGTGGATGCGCCAGCGTCCTGTTAAAGCTGCCAAGCCAAAACCTGACTCGGATCAAACCACATAAAGATTTAAAAGTGTAGTCGTCCACGACTTGAGCTTCTGTGCGTGAGTTTTTTCGGTTTGCCCTTGATGCAGGGCTCAACCACCCAGCCAACCGACCCACTGCAAGCCAGTGGGCGCAGCTTCTGCATGAGGAGCTCAGGACGAATCGGTTTGCGAATCTTTAACTCCAACTATTAGCCGAATTAAAAACGCCCTTTCGGGCGTTTTTTTATAGCTCCAAAATATTTGTAACCACCTTAAAGTCTACATTGAGAGCCTTAAAGTGAGCTTTACCACATTTAATCTTGTCTTTTTCGCTTGGTCTGAGCTTCTCGCGCTCTTTGGTGCTCTTGGTCTCACGCACCAGATACAACGTCTCATCCTCGTGCTTGACGATTGCCCAGTCAGGATTATACGTCCCGATCGGAGTCTCCACCTTAAACCACGCAGGGAGCTTCACAAACAGCTTAATATCTTTGTCATCCTCCAATGCCTTGGCAAACTCTAGCTCAACATTTGAATCATATGCGACGGTTTCATACACTGATTTTTGCACCTTGATGCAGTCCTCAAAATACTCTTTGAGGTCATCATCTTGGAATCGCTGCATTGACCACTCAGTCTCACCCACTGAGAGCTTTTCGTACACGATCCCCGAGATCATCAAGCGATGCAACTCATGCTGGATGCACTTCACCACCTCATCCATAAACCGCTGCGGATTGATAGCAAACTCACCGAGGCGACCGCTGGACTTGAGAATATCCACCAGCGTGCGCCGCGTGAGATTGGTCTCACGCTGAAGGTACGCCAGAATATCAGGCAGCTTGCCGCTATACGCCAAGCTCACTGTATTGCTGCGCGTGTTGGTGGTGGTGATCCCCTTGTTCTCGATATTGAGCACATCTTCCCGATACAGCACCTTCACAGGCTCAATTTTCTCCATTGCCGCGATTGAGCGGCTACAGACATCGATCAGGTCTTTGGTCTCGTATTTCACCTTGTAGGTGGTCTTGTGCTTAATCCGTTCCCACAGGTTTTTAAACTCTTCATTCAAAAAGATTTGCTTGTTGAGCTTGAGCTTTTTCGCTGGGGCATCTTTTTGGATATGCCGCTCAATCTGGAAGGACTTCATGTGCTGGATAATGTCAGACTCCAGCTCTGCAAAGCCTTCTGAGAGATTCAGGCTAAAGCCAGCTTCTGAAGGCTTGAATTTATCCGTGATCCGCCCTTTGTCATCGATCAAGCCTTGTTTTTGCAGCTCTTGGTGGATGGCTTCAGATTCTTGGCGCGTCAGGTGAATTTCTTGATCCCCATCCACTGCTTTGAGCAGCCCTTTAAAGGCCAGCTTGGGCAGCTTGCCAAAGGTCACGCCGCAGTCTTCCTCATACTCCTTCTGGAGTGTGGCAGCAAACTCGTCATAGCTTTCGTTTGCCACGATGGTGAGCTTATTGATGCTGTCATCAAATACGCGCACACCTTGGCTGTTGACTGGCAAGCGCAAGCCACGACCAATTTCTTGCCGCTTTTTACTCACCGACTTGGTTTCGTTGAGGGTACAGATTTGGAACACGTTGGGATTATCCCAACCCTCGCGCAATGCCGAGTGAGAGAAGATAAATTTGAGTGGCGTATCGAGGGACAAGAGCTTTTCTTTGTCCTTCATGATCAGGCTATAGGTATCATCATCCGCTTGCGTACTGCCGTTGGTGTCTTTGAGCACGCCTTTTTTGTCGGAAGAAAAATAGCCGTTGTGGATTTCATCCACGCCATGCACCGCCAGCTCTTTGTATTGCGGCATGGCAATCAGCTTTTGATAATGCTCTTCAAACAGCTCTGCATACTTGCCCTTGATCGGCTTGCCGTCACTGTCATAGCCGCGATAATTGGCGACCTTATCGATAAAGAACAGACTGAGTACCTTGATCCCTTTGCCCCTGAGCTGTAGCTCTTTATCGAGGTGTTTGCGGATGGTTTTTTCAATCTGGATGCTGGAGAGGTCTTCTTTGATCCCCCCACGCTCTTCACCCAAGCGCAAACGACCGCTGGAGAGGTCAATATAGGCATCATCGGGGTCAGCATTGATTTCGAGCACTTCAAAACCGTGCTGGTACACCGCACGCTCACCTGATTTGATATACAGGTCTTCGTTTTGTTTCACCCAAAAGTCTTTTTCGCTGATCCCACTTTTGCCTTGTACCTGAATCCGAACCTTGGCTTTGATCCCTTTTTTGTTGTCCACTTCCACCAGTTTGATATACGCATCATTTTGCGCATTCTCACCTGTTGCGGAGGCAACTACGATCTGTTTTACCAGACGCAGCTCATAGGCTTTGATCGGGTCGAGTCGGTACAGCAGGTTATACGGATTTTTATGAGTGGCGGAGAAGCGGAAAATACACAGCGGATTAAGTGAGGCAATCGCGTCTTTGGCTTTTGGGGTGTTATCGACGCTTTGTGGCTCATCGATGATGACGATCGGATTAGTGGCTTGTACAAAGTCTTTTGGACTTTGACCAGACAGGCTTTCTAGGGTCTGGTTAAAGCGGTTGCTTTCTTTGTTGAAGGCATCGATGTTAATTACCATGATCTGTAGCTTGTCGCTACTGGCAAACTGCCGCAAGCGTGCCGCTTTTTGGCTGTTATACACAAAATGCTCAAACTCGATATTGTTGTAAATATCGCGGAAGTGGTCGGCGGTGATTTCTAGGTTT